>Ga0209573_1004359_pt1 | contig 14055 bp, 9 predicted proteins | sample TNRBio252014_DNA_FD_185870 | JGI IMG/M metagenome (GOLD analysis project Ga0209573, IMG submission 185870) | Wastewater treatment Type I Accumulibacter community from EBPR Bioreactor in Madison, WI, USA - TNR Reactor_6/25/2014_ DNA (SPAdes)... | ecosystem: Engineered > Bioreactor > EBPR >...
CGGTAAATAAAATTTCCAGATCCTGCCCTGAGGAAACGGGAAAGTCATAGGTAGCCTGCATTCCATTCAATAAGGTGAAAATTCCGGCGCTTTGACCATCCAGTTTGATCTCTACCATCGCTCCGTTCCATCCATCTCCATAACTGTCTTCCAATTCCAATTGGTAATTACAGGAATTGCAAACGGGATCAGTTCCATTCAATAATTCTACCGGAATTTCCTGAATAAACGTTTCGCTGGTTCCTATATAATTACTTACGGTTAATTGTATAGTCAGTGTACCTGAACTTTTAACCTGAATCACAGGGTTTTCAGCATTGGAACTTTCAGGAATGACGCCACAACCGGCAAATGTCCATGTCCGGTTTTCTGGGGGACCAGTCGAGGTATCGAATAAGTGAATAAAAGGTAAATTGGGGCATAATTGAGCATTTACAGGTTCATGTTCGAAAGAAGCAACCGGGAATTGTGGAGTAATGCATTTAATCGGTGTCTCATGGCTAAATCCTGCATTCAGTGCGCTTATATGCATTACATCGGCTTGTCCGCCGGTGAACATATACATACATCCGTCTGCAGCATAAGACATGTAATTCATATACATATCTTTGGAATCGCAGGTAGAAGGCAGTTCTGAACAACTGCTGTGTTGACAGGAAGTATAACCTGAATAACTGCTGGTCATATTGGGTGTATCTTCTATACCATCCTGATAACCACTGCAAAAAGCATTATCACCCCAGATGTGGAATAAGCCCAGGTAATGACCTGTTTCATGGACAAGCGTATTGCCTTCGTTATAAATTCCACCACAGGAATAACTGCTGTTCATACCTTCACAACCAAAATTTCCTGTCCCAAAAGCGCAGGCATCGATCACCACGCCTTCTCCATTGAACATGCCTGGAATGCCTGCTGATTCTCCCAATAATCCTCCGGGCAGGTCTGTTACAAAAATATTCAGGTAACCAGCCCAGTTTTCATCGAAAGGCACATGATACGATCCGGGACTGATTTCTTCAAAATCTATTTGTCCGAATGTGACGGCATAATTCCCAGGTGTCAGGCCATATCCATAAGGATGATCATATTTTGCAAGACAAAAGCTGATGCAGCTCTCGCCTATGGATGGATTTTCAGGAAAACAAGCCTGCAAACCATCAAAAGCGCTGTTTTGAGGATCATTGCCATTGATCTCAGCATTCAACGCAGAAAGTTGGTCTATAACCAGTTCAATGGCGCATGTTTCCTGGCCTGAAGGAACTATACCTCCATTAAAATGAACTGCCACCGGGATGATAACCGGACCTTCCTGGCAGCCTGGATTCCGGTCATGAGAAAGCCTGCTGAGAGACAATACATGTTTTCTGTGATAATGGGCATATGCCTGATCTGCTTCAATTCGTTTTGATACAGTCAGGCTGGTGGTTGAACAGCGTTCAATATGCTGACCGTTAGTATCAATGCTGAAAGTGAAAATAGATAAAAGAATTTGTAAAAATATGATAACCTGCCTCACCGAGTACGTTTTGGAATGTTCACCTCAAAAATAATGCCGGGTAAGGTAGGAGAGTAGGATAACATTAAAAAGCATCATCATTTATGATCTGTAGACAATGTTTGAATGATCGTGAATATGCTTCGTGCATCATGCTTTCGGAACTATGGATCTCAGTCTGCTAACACGATAGAAAGTGTATATAAAATACTGAAATTAAGCTGATTAGGGAAATGCAATCATTAGCTGAAATACATGAATCAAAAAAAAAGGAACCATGTTCAAACCTTGGAAGAATGAAGTGCCAAAGAGACTTCAGTCTGTATCCCTGAATATCTATCTTTCTAATCCAAAAGTGTTTTAAGCAGCGATGCCACACCAGAGGAAGCTTTTTGATTGATAATTTTTAAGTTGTATGATCTTGCGATCTCATATGAAATATTCGGATTCGGATCGATGTAATACATAGGTTTGCCCGGTGCGAGGTAATGGACCAGTGAAGCCGCCGGATATACTTGCAATGAAGTTCCAATGATCAATAAAATATCTGCTTTCATGACTTCTTTCGCAGCAACTTCCAGATTTGGTACATTTTCTCCAAACCAGACAATATGTGGTCTGAGCTGGTAGCCTTTTTCACAAAGATCTCCCAGTTTGAGGTCTTCACGCCAGGGATAAACCAAGTCTTCATCCACGGTGCTCCTGACTTTAAACAATTCTCCATGCAAATGGATCACATTTTTGCTGCCGGCTCTTTCATGAAGATCATCCACATTCTGTGTAATGATACATGTATCATATTTTTTATCCAGTTCACAAATTCCGGTATGTCCCTCATTTGGCTCAGCGACAACCAATTGTCTCCTTCTGGCATTGTAAAAATCCAATACCAGTTGCTTGTTGCTATACCAGCCGTCAGGCGTCGCTACATCATATACATTATGACCTTCCCACAATCCGTCTGAATCCCTGAATGTCTGTAATCCGCTTTCCTGGCTCATGCCTGCCCCGGTCAATACAGCGATTTTCTGTTTAAACATGTACTTATAATTTTCCTGTTGTCTTTCGATCTGTTCCGTAGATCAATAACCATGCAAATGTAACAAAATCAGAATTCCTATGAACTATTCTGTGTGGTATTGATGTAATTTTTTAAATGCTGAACCTGTCATCTCCAAAATATCTCCTGCGATCAGGGATTCCATACCTTTTTCTTCTCTGGCCAGATCACCTGCCAATCCATGCAAATAAACGCCAAGTTGTGCTGCCAGAATTGGTTCATATCCCTGGCAAAGCAACCCGCAGATCATTCCTGTTAATACATCTCCTGAACCTGCAGTAGCCATACCCGGGTTGCCGCTGGTATTAAAATAAATGTGCCCATTTACATCTGCTATGGCTGTGTATGCACCTTTCAAAACGATGATGCAATGAAGTGATTTTGCTTTTTCAGAAAGCAGTTTCAATGTTTCCAGATCACTGTTTGTTTCTCCGAAAATTCGTCTGAACTCACCCGGATGTGGCGTCAAAATGCTTTTTTGAGGCAAAAAATCCAGCATTTGAGGGTTTTTTGCCAAAATATTGAGCGCATCCGCATCGATAACCAGTTGTCTATCAGCCTTTTTCAGGAAATTTTCCAAAAAATCACTGGTGTCCGGATGAACACCCATTCCCGGACCAATCGCCACGACACTGAACCTGGCTAAATCCGGACATTCCGTGAGATAATCAAGCCCATATCCGCTCAAAGTCATGACTTCAGGGGCTGCTGTCTGTACTACTCCATAACCGCAGTCTGGTACCAGTGCGGTGACCATTCCGGCTCCACTCCGCAAACAAGCCTTTGAAGATAATAAAGCTGCTCCGATCATTCCTTTACTTCCGCCTGCTATTAATGCATGTCCGAATATGCCTTTATGTGAGAATTTATTTCTTTTGATCAGCTTTTCAGCTAATTGGAGTGGCTCTGTTACAGAAAAAAATGTTTCCTGCTTACTTAAATATGAGGGCAATAAACCAATACTCCTGGCTTCCCAGATCCCTAATCGTTTGCTGTTGGTTTGGAAAAAGAAACTGAGTTTGGGAACTTCAAAACTCAGACAATAATCTGCTTCTATACTGATGTCATCCGGTTGGTTTGGACGATCTCCGAACATACCTGAAGGAATATCAATAGAAAAGCGTCTGGCATCCAGACCATTGATGTATTGGATGAATTTTGCCCAGTATCCGGTGACAGGCCTGCTCAATCCAGTTCCAAAAATACCATCGATCAGGGTTTTATACCCTGAAAGTTGAGGCAGAGGATCCTTTTCCCTGATTTCCACTATGTTGATATCTTTATATTTCAATCTTTCAAGGTTCAGTTGGAAGTCGCTGCTTGGTTTTGCCTGGATATGGCAGATGCAAACGGTGACTTCATATCCCTTTTCAGTGAGCATCCTTGCGACGGCCAGACCGTCTCCTCCATTATTACCGGTGCCTGCAACTATAAGTATGTGATCTTCAGTAAACCTGCTATGTCCTAAAAACCAATTTGTAAAAACCTGAGAGGCACGCTCCATCAGGTCAATGGACTCTATAGCTTCGTTCTCTATAGTAAATTGATCCCACGCTCTGATCTGATCAGTCGTTAGTATTTGCATAAATTCTGATGGTAGGATTTTTTATAAATCCAATTTTTTTCTTAATATTGACTCACAGCAAATATCTGAAATTAATGTTAAAAAACCTCTATTTTTTAGGAATAATTCCTCCTGCTGAAATCGCCTCTGATATCACGCTGATGAAACAATTCTGTGCAGATAATTTTAACTGCCGGCATGCGTTGAATGCGCCTCCTCATATCACCCTTTTGCCTCCTTTTCGTGTGGATACCACAGTGCTTCATAAGCTGGATGCATTGCTTGCGCAAACAACCAAAAGCTTTGCTCCCTTTTTTATAGAATTGAATGGTTTTGACCATTTTTCGAATCGTGTAGTCTTCGTCGCTATTGAAAACAATAAGTCTTTAGATAACATACAGCAGCATTGTGCCAAAGCAATAACTGGAATGCTTCCTCAGGATGAACCTGATAAAGCCAGATTTCATGCGCATGTGACCATCGCATTTAAAGATATCGACCCACAAAAATTTGAATCGATCTGGAATCAAGAGCAAGCTTCAACCGTATGTTCCAATGCAATACACTTTTCTTATTGAATTATAAATCCGGAAATTGGGAAATATCAAAAACTTATAAATTCGGGAAGTAACAAATCTCAGGATTAATTATGGACTTAGATTCCGGAGATATTTAACCACCATGTTTTAAAACAAATTCATTGCATACAAAATAAAGGATTCAAAAATCGGATGATATATATTGTAATGTATTACTTTTGGTAATAATATATTACTGGGCAGTTATCTGACATTTTTAGGGATAATGATACTATGTCGTCCTTTGTTTTTAATAAGTACTCAACAAACGGCATGGTTAGAAATGTCAAATATCATACCTCGATACCCGTTTATTCTAAGGGTATGCTAATTAGTGTCTGCAAGAAAACCCATGGTTTTTTCGTCTTTGATAAGAAAACGTCAAAAACAAGCATAACGCAGTATTTGGCGTTTTCTTGCAAAGACTAATTATATTTTGAAGAAATGTTTCGATTAATTTTGATCAAAATGAAGTCATTTACCATATTATTCTTTTGTCTGTCAGCGGTTGCTTTACATGCTCAGAAATCAATACTGCCACCGGAACCATTATTCCCGGTGCCCTCAGCTGAACAACTGGCCTGGCACGAAATGGAACTGACAGCGTTCGTGCATTTTACGCTCAACACCTTTACAGGTAAAGAATGGGGATATGGTGATGAAGATCCTGCTATTTTCAATCCCGTTGATTTTAATGCCGGACAATGGGTTAAAACCTTTAGCGAAGCGGGCTTTAAAAGCCTGATCCTGACTTGTAAGCATCACGATGGATTTTGCCTTTGGCCCGGTAAGTATACTGAACATTCAGTCAAAAATTCTCCTTTCCGGAATGGACAGGGTGATGTCGTTCGGGAAGTATCCGATGCATGTAAAAAATATGGTCTGAAATTTGGTGTCTATCTTTCTCCATGGGATAGAAATCATCCGGATTACGGACAACCGGAATACATTGAATACTACCGTAATCAATTAAAGGAATTATTCCAAAACTATGGTCCGATCTACGAAATGTGGTTCGATGGCGCCAATGGCGGTGATGGCTATTATGGTGGTAAACAGGAACATCGTACCATTGACCGGCAAAGCTATTATGACTGGCCAAAAACGCTTGGACTGGTGCGGTCAATGCAACCGGATGTCATTTTTTTCAGTGATGCAGGACCAGGCGTTAGATGGATTGGAAATGAACAGGGTAAAGCAGGGGAAACGAATTGGAATACACTGACCCCGGATACTTTGTATGCGGGGAAATCAGGCATTGAAACCCTCCTCAACGTAGGTGCAGCTGATGGTACGCATTGGATCCCTGGTGAAGCAGATGTATCCATTCGTAAGGGATGGTTCTGGCGTGAAGAAGAAGACAGCCTGGTAAAAACACCGGAAATGCTCTTTAATATTTACCTTTCATCCGTTGGACGTGGTTCTACCTTATTGCTCAATGTACCACCTGATAAAACCGGATTGCTTCACAAAAATGATGTCAATTCCTTGAAAGGTTTTCGGAAGTTGTTGGATAAAACTTTTAAAAATAATCTGGCATCTGGCAAAAAAGTTTCTGCTGACAATTGGCGTGGTCATGCAGGTGAGTTTGCTCCGGCTAAGCTGACGGATAATGATAAAACAAGCTATTGGGCAACGGATGATGCCGTGCTGACATCAGATATTGTAATTGATCTGGAAAAATCCCGGGAAGTGAAATATGTGCTTTTGCAGGAGTATATTCCACTCGGACAAAGGGTGAAATCATTCGAAATTGAGGTCTGGAAAAACCAGCAATGGGAAAAAGTTATTCAGGGTACTACCATTGGCTACAAACGGATTCTGCGGTTAGAACCGGTGAAAACAGACCGGATCAGGATCAGGATAAAGGATTCAAAAGCATGTCCGGTTTTATCAAATGTCGAGATTTATTAAATTGTGCGACTTTCAGAATAAGAAAAGAAAAATCGTTCTGAAACCAGAGTATTTACAGAGAAATTACCTGGCATATGGATTAAACTATTAATTACGCACAGAATTAGGCATAAAACTGCCAAGTCCTGAAAATCCTTAGATAAGCTTTGTGTTTTTCTGTCAAAACTGTATTTTCTTACACATTTTAATGACTTTGAACCAATTAAAAGGTATTTTTGTTTCATAGTTATCATAAGTTTTCCATAAAGTATTCTGCTATGCAAAAAATACAGTTTATTCTCGTTTTGTCGTTTTTACTGTTTGTTGAACCACTTCAAAGTCAGGTTCAAAACAGGAATGATGAATCGATTGATCACATTACAAATACCTGTATTGGTTACATCAGTCCTGACAGCATACAGTCCTACATGCAGGCGCTGGAAGATTTTGGGACACGTTTTACACTGGCGGATAACCGCAGGGAAGTTGCTGTATGGATTAAGAATAAATTGATCAGCTTTGGCTTTGAATATATGTTCAACGGAGTAGAAGTTCGGCTCGATTCTTTCGAACTTGAAATGGAGTGGCCCTGGGGAAGTGGTAATATAGATACCACCTGGCAGTATAATGTGGAATTAACTCTTTTTGGTCATACTTATCCTGAAAGGGTATATGTACTTGGTGCTCACCACGATGCGATCAATTGGGATAACCCTATAGTAAATGCTCCCGGCGCGGATGACAATGCAAGCGGTGTGGCAGCTGTGCTGGAAATTGCCAGAGTATTGGCAAAATACCATTATATACCGGAATCCACCATTCGTTTCGTGACTTTTAGCGCTGAAGAATTAGGCTTGATAGGCGCTTACCATTATGCCAAAAATGCGCATGAATCCGAAACCAATATTGTCATGATGCTCAATAGCGATATGATAAGCAACTGCCCGGTTGAAGAAGATGAATGGACCGTACAGTTACACACTTATCCTAATTCACAGTATGTTACCGATCTGGCAAAAGAGATCGCCACCAGATTTACTGAGCTGGATTTTGTGGAAACAGACAGGTATAGCAATGCAACGGACAGTTATCCTTTCTATGAATTTGGATATCCTGCTATTTTCTTTCATGAAAATATTTTTTCTCCGAATTATCATTCGGCTCAGGATTTGGTTGCGAACACCAATAAAAATTATGCTGCTGAAATTATCCGGATTCCTCTGGGTATGTTGATCAAAGAAAATAAATATGGTTTTCCTGTTAAAACAATGGATTCCAATACGTTGAATGAAGCAAGTAAAGCCTATCCCAATCCTTTTGTTAAAAAAGCGACCATCAGCTTTACGCTTGAAAAACCGGCTCACGTCAATATCAGCATTTTCAATGCGGAAGGTACCATGGTGGAAGTGGTTGAACATGCTTTTTTTCAAACAGGTGAGCATGCCATCATCTGGGATAGCAAAGACAACAATCCGGGATTGTATTTTTGTAGAATTATGACCAATACCAGTGAACAATTTATTACACTGGTCAAGCAACATTGATGTGTTAGTTGTCTGTTAGAGATATCGCTGCATTACTTTTTATGTCTGTCCATATCTCTCTGGAGATCTTTTTCTTTGATTGAAACCCTTTTGTCGTAGGCTTTTTTACCTTGTGCCAGTGCGATTTCAATCTTGATAAATCCCCGGTCAGTCAAAAATATCCTGTATGGAATGATGGTCAGTCCTTTTTCCTTGACTTTCTTATCCAGTTTGTTCAGCTCACTTTTTCTAAGCAACAATTTCCTGTCGCGCCTGCTTTCATGATTAAAGATATTGCCAAATTTGTATTCGGAAATAAATAAACTCTTGACGTACAACTCTCCATCCTTAAAACTGCAATAGGCATCTTTCAGATTGGCGTTTCCCAATCGGATCGATTTAACTTCAGTGCCGGTCAAAGAAATCCCCGCTTCGAAAGTTTGCAGGAAGTGAAACTCGAAAGTAGCCTTTTTATTGACGATTTCTATGTTTTTTTTACCAGCCATTCGTTACTAATGCTCTTTTTAACTTTAATTCTATAGATCAATATGCTTTTGCGAATAAAACCCTCTTGTTGGATGGTTTGCCTGAGAAAACACAATGACCACTTTCTTCTTCGGCATCCAAAGGAATGCACCGTATAGTCGCTTTTGTCTGCTCCTTGATGGCTTCTTCAGTCTCAATGCTTCCGTCCCAGTGAGCACTGATGAATCCACCTTTGGTTTCGATCACATCTTTAAAGGTTTCAAAATCATCCACCCGGGTTGTCATTTCCTGCCTGTATTTTTTTGCAGTCATCAAAAGATTTTCCTGGATTTGATCCAGCAATTCCGGGATCAGGATATCAGCTTTATCCAAGATCATATTGAATTTTTCTTTGGTGTCCCTGCGTGCAACCTCAATTTCACCTTTTTCCAGATCTCTTGCACCGATTCCTATCCGGACAGGAACGCCCATCATTTCATATTCGGCAAATTTAAATCCGACACGCTGTTTTGGATCATCGTCAACTTTTACACGAATGCCTTTGGAAGACAAAATGCGGGATAATTTGTGTGCCAGTTCCACAAGTGCTTCATCAGGTTTGGGGATGGGTACGATCACCACCTGGATGGGCGCCAATTTTGGGGGTAAAACCAGTCCGTCATCATCTGAATGCGTCATGATCAGACCTCCGATGAGCCTGGTTGAGACACCCCATGAAGTTGCCCAGACAAATTCTTCCTTGTTCTGATCTGTCAGATATTTTACATCAAATGCTTTTGCAAAATTTTGACCAAGAAAATGTGAAGTTCCAGCCTGGAGTGCTTTCCCATCTTGCATCAATGCCTCAATGGAGTATGTTTCCAAAGCCCCTGCAAATCGCTCCGATGGTGATTTTACACCCTTGATCACAGGCATTGCCATCATGGATTCAGCAAAATCAGCATATAATGCATGGATTTTTTCCGCTTCAGCCACAGCCTCTTCCCTGGTTGAATGGGCAGTATGACCTTCCTGCCAGAGAAATTCTGATGTTCTCAGAAATGGTCTGGTTCTCATTTCCCATCTGACCACATTGGCCCATTGGTTGATTAAAATAGGCAAGTCTCTGTATGATTTTATCCAATCTCTGTAACTATTCCAAATAATGGTCTCAGAAGTCGGGCGAACGATCAGTTCTTCTTCCAGTTTGGCTTCAGGATCGACGATCAGTCCGTAACCATCAGGATTTGCTTTCAACCGGTGGTGGGTGACCACAGCGCACTCTTTTGCAAATCCCTCAACATGTTCGGCCTCCTTGCTCAGAAAACTTTTTGGGATAAATAAAGGGAAATAGGCGTTGACATGCCCGGTTTCTTTGAATCTTCTGTCAAGATCCTGTTGGATCATTTCCCATATTGCATAACCATAAGGTTTGATCACCATGCTGCCTCTGACAGCTGAGTTCTCGGCAAGATTCGCTTTTTTGACAATATCCAGATACCATTGAGAATAATTCTCAATTCTGGGAGTAATTTCTTTAGCCATATATATGTGATTGTTAAATAAAACCTAAATATAATTTTTATCAGAACTTTTTATTCCAAATACCGTGTTTAAGGTATAAAATGATTGCTGAAATGTCAGATTATTGTAGTTTAACATATTTTAAGTGCACTTTAATATTCCCTTAACAGGGAAATTGGCGCAAAAGTAATAAATTGCACTCTGAAGTTACAAGGGACTTTAATTAAATACAAAAAAAATCGTGAATTATGAAAAATAGCGTTTATTTCGGTTGGTTGCTCACTGCATTAAGCATGTGCTTTAGTATTGCAGGATTTGCGCAATTTGATGACTTGTACTACAATCCGGACAAGGATCAGCCTTACCACAGTACTGATTATAATTCATCAAATCCAGACAATTATGATTATGAGGATGAATATGGTTATGATGATGAAGAGTATGGTTTTTATGACGATTATGATTATTACTATGCATCAAGGATAAGGAGATTCCATAATTCGGGTTATATGTTTGATTTTTATGATCCTTATTACACTGAAATGTATTATTACGATCCTTTTTACTATGGTAGTTATTATACACCTGGCGTAAGTATATATCTTTCCTTTGGCAATCCTTACAGACCATGGAGATATTACCACAGAAACAGGTATTATTTTAACAACTATTATTCATACAGTTATTATAATTCTTGGTGTGATCCATGGTCTTATAATTCCTGGTATGATCCATGGTATGGAGGTCATAATTATTATTACTCTTCATGGAATCGCTATAGCTATTATAACAATTATTATGGAGGCTATTATGGTGGATATTATGGACATCCTTATGGCTATGGTGGATATGGTTATAACAATCATTATGACAATCCATGGTATTATGGAGGAAAAAATAAAGATCGCGACGGTAAGCATTTTGGATCCAGATATGGTGGTTCAACTGTATCTTCCAACAGAGGTGGTGGCAGAGACGGTGGATTGATCGATAATCCTGGCAGGAATACAGATACAGGTGAAAAACGCCTGGAAACTCCAACTTCTCCAAGGAACACAGGTGGATTGGATGCTGGAAGAAATGTTGGCGATTTTAAGGGAGATCGTGAACTGAATCCTGACAGAGGAAGTAGCAAACCTATCATCAGAGGTCAGGAAGAGGATGCCAAAAGAGGTGGTACCACAACTCCTGGCACCAATGCAGGACCAAAAAATGAAGATACACGAACTAAAATTACCCGGGAAACTGACAACTGGAAACCTTTCGGTAATCCGGGTACCAGGAATAATCCGGGTGTCAACGAAGGTAGCAGAACAGGAACTACCCGTCCTTCCGAAGGGGTCAGGACTGAGGAACCGACAAGATATAGAGATACTGGAAGAACTGGCGAAAACAAGGGAAATGATGCATCAAGGGGTGCATACAACCCTTCTGGCAGAGAAAGAACTCCTGCTGTCAACAATCAGCCATCTGAGACCAGAAGGTCTTCTGAAAACAGGAGCTATACGCCTTCATCCGGTTCAGGTAGTGGAAGGTCATCAGGCAACAGCAGTGCTTCTCCATCTTCAGGAAGATCATCTGAAAGCAGGAGCTATTCTGCACCTTCAAGGTCTTCTGAAAGCAGAAGTTATTCTTCACCATCTTCTGGCTCTTCCAGCAGTTCAAGGAGTTCTTCATCTGCATCCTCTGGATCATCCTCTGGATCATCATCCAGATCTTCTTCCTCAGGATCGTCATCTTCAGGATCCGGATCAAGAAGCAGTTCTTCATCTTCAGGATCAACCAGAAGTTCAGGCAGATAAACATTAAAATAGCAGGAAGTATTTGCTTCCTGCTGTTTTTTGGTCTTGAAGTATGATCACATTTAAAAGATTTACCTTGCTTTATTGAATTTCGATTTAGGTTACAGCAAAGGTATTTCTTGGAGACCTGATATTTTTCCCATTAAAATTAAATTTTGAATTACTTAGGAAACAGAACGAGTAGTATCATACTTTTGCAAAATTAGGATTATAATACAATTTTCACTATAGGTTTTATTTGACAACGAAAAAGGGTCACCAGACGTGACCAAATTAAAAAATACACAGATGAAATACTTAATTACTATTCTACTAACTTTGGCTATATTCAGCCTGGGTTTTTCCCAGTCCCTGCAGGATGCCATCAGGCTGTCAGGTTCTGATTTCTACTCATCAGCCAGATCTTCGGGTGTTGGTGGCGCCTTTGGTGCAATGGGTGCTGATTTTGGTTCCATTTCTTACAATCCGGCAGCAACCGGCGCATACTGGGGTGGAGAATTTTCTTTGGGTGTGTCGCTGAATTCTTCATTGACACAAGCGAGGCTGGATGCGAATGAAACAGATCTTTATGATGAGCACTCGAAAAGAAAATTTAAATTCGACCAGATAGGTTATGTCATCAATACACAACCAATTGGTTCAGAATGGAAATCTGCATCATTTGGTTTTGGAATGAATCGCATTGCCAATTTTGACCAAAAAATGTATTATGAGGGCAATTCAAAAGGAAGTTTTACAGACAGATTCCTCGAAAGAAGCCATGGTAAAGAATTGAGTGAGCTGGATGATTTTGAAGGTGGCCTTGCATATGATGTAGGTGCAATATATGGACCAGATAATAATCTTTACTATTCATCTGATTATCAGAAATTCGGTCCAAATAACCTGCTCCATAAATTTCAAACGGTCGATTCGAGAGGAGGTATCAATGAAATGCTGTTTTCTTATGGTGCAAATTATAATGATGTGTTTTTATTTGGTCTGAATGTAGGAATCCCATTTATCAATTATTCTGAAACCAAATCTTATACTGAACAAGCTTTGGATGCTTCAAGTGTATTGAAAAAACTCAATTACGAAGAATATTTGCAATCATCAGGTGTCGGTATCAATTTCAAAGGTGGTATGATCCTGAAAATGGCTAAGTATTTCCGTTTGGGTGCTTCTTTTCACAGTCCTACTTACTATAGTTTGGAAGATGATTATAATACAGATTTGTTGTATGAATATGATGAGGGAGAAGGTTTGAAATCAAATGAAAAGGAATCACCTGGAGCATATTTTAAGTATAAATTCAGAACGCCCTGGCGCTATACAGGAAGTTTGGGCGCGATCTATAAATTAGGTGATTTGAATGGTTTTGTTGATTTTGATGTAGAATATGCTGATTATAGCACTGGAAAATTTGATTTTACTGCTTACAGCTCAGAAGAGGGCGATGCACTCAATCAACAGGAACAAAATGAAAGGATCAGAGAGGAATTGAAAGCTTCCCTTACTTACAGAATTGGAACGGAATTGGCTTACAAAAAACTTAGGATGAGAGGAGGTATTGCCTTGCCGGATACACCTTTTGAAAAAGATGATTTGACGGATGTTGTACCAACTTATACGCTCGGAGCCGGGATAAGAGGTGATAAAGTGTTCATAGATTTTGCCTATATCAGAGAAGGTTCCAGATATGGATATTCTCCTTATATTTTGATTGACGAAACATTAATCCAACCTTTCGTGGATGTTGAAAAATTCACTTCAAAGTGGCTGGTTACTTTTGGGACAAGATTCTAATAATAAATAACTTAGGAATTGTAAATAAATAAGATATGCAGAATTGGTGAAGTAATTTTGTTCTTTATTAAGGCGTAAATGAGGTGGATAGCCATAGCTATTTAACGATTTCACAACGCTGAAAAAGGGCAAAAGAACAAGTCAAAATGTAAAGGTTATTTCTTTACAATTACTCAGTTAAAAGTCAATTTTAAATTTCAGGTTGATCCGTCTCGAGGTCAACCTGTTTTTTATGGCAAAATTATAATTATTGTAGGTTTTTATCCAACTCACGGAAGCTACGTTGCTTACTGCCATCAGGTTGTACACTTCCAGACTGATCCATGTGTTTTTTGTAAAACGTAGCGGATGAAGCGGCCT
>Ga0209573_1004360_pt1 | contig 14054 bp, 16 predicted proteins | sample TNRBio252014_DNA_FD_185870 | JGI IMG/M metagenome (GOLD analysis project Ga0209573, IMG submission 185870) | Wastewater treatment Type I Accumulibacter community from EBPR Bioreactor in Madison, WI, USA - TNR Reactor_6/25/2014_ DNA (SPAdes)... | ecosystem: Engineered > Bioreactor > EBPR >...
ATCACGCCGATCTCCCGTGTGCGCTCCAGCACGTTGATGCTCATGGTGCCCATCAGCCCCATGCCGCCCACGGCCGCAATCAGCAGCGCCATGACCAGCAGGAAGGTGATCAGGATGCCGAACTGCAGGCGGATCGACTCCTGGCGCTGGAACTTGGTCTCGACGCGCGTTACCTGGAAACCGGCCTCTTCGAGATGGGCCTGCAACGCCTCAGCCGCCGCGGCCTGTGCGGCCGGCGTGTGCTGTTCGGTGGCGACGCGGGCGAAGTTGGCCCGGCCGCTGGTGCCGGTGCGCTGGGCAAAGTAGGGGTAGTTAACGTAGGCCGTGGGCGCGGTCAGGATGCTCTGGGCGATGCCGACAACGACCCAGTCGCTGTCGCGGTTGTTGATGCGCAGCGTCACCGTGTCGCCCACCGCCAGGTCCGGCTCGTCGTCCAGCACATTGCTGTTGAGCACCACGGCGTTCTGGTCGTCAGGCAGCAACCAGCGGCCGGCCAGCAAGCGGGGCTGGATCATGCGCGTCTCGGCGTGGGGCGCGCGCAGGCGGATGCGGTCGCTCTGCGAGCCATCGGGGCGTTGGCGGACTGCGCCGCCGCTGCCCCAGGTCTCCACGGCCACGACGCCGGGCACTTGAACCGCCTCGGCCTCGATCTGCTGGCCTCGATAGGCGCGGCCGAGCTCCACGGCCACGTCGTAGTTGTCGTAGCGATTGGCCAGCGCCAGCGTGTTGAAAAGGCTGGCCCGCACCGAGAAGACGCCGACGAAGATTGCGCCGGCCAGGGTCAGCGTCACCATGGTCAGCGCCAACCGGCCCTTGCGGCGGAAAGTGTTGCGCAGCGAGATCACCAACGGCCGGCGCAGGGGGAGCAGGCGCTGCGCCAGCAGCAGCAGGTGGTCGACCGGACCGCGGCCGAAGCGCCCCTTGCCCAGCCCGTAGCTGGCCATGGCCTCGCGCACGGTGATGCGCGTGCCCAGCCAGACCGGAATGGCCGAGGCCAGCAGCGGCAGCAGCAGCGCCACAGCGACCTGTATGGCCAGCACCTGCGGCGCAAAGCCGGGGCCGACCACATCGAAGTTGAGGAAGCCAGCGGCGAAGCGGGCCAGGCCCAGCGCGCCCAGCAGGCCCAGCGGCAGGCCGATCAGCAGCGCCAGCAGGCCATAGACCACGGCCATGCCGAAGTAGAGGCCCATGATCTGGCCGCTGCGCGCGCCGATGGCCTTCATGACCCCCACCTGGCGGGTCTGCTGGGCCAGGGTAGCGTTGACGGTGTTGACCACCAGGAAGCCGCTGAGCAGCAGGCTGAGCGCGCCCAGCACGCCCAGGATGACGAACAGCGCGTCCAGGATGGTCTGCACCGGCGTTTGGCCCGGTTCCGGCACAGAGCGGGAGAAGACGCGGCCGCCGGCCTTCTCGATCTTGGCCTGCACCGCCTGGGCCACGGCCTCGATGTGGGCTTTGTCACTCGGTTGCTCAGCCACGATGAGCGCCAGGCTGGTGAACTGGCGGCCGTAGCCCCAGCGGGACAGGGTGTCGAAGTCGGTGTACCCGGTGAGCAGGTCGCTGAAGCGGGGCGGCGGCGAGTTGATATCATGCACCGTGCCGGCGATGAGGACCTCGCGCAGGCGGCCATCGCCCAGGTCCACCCGCAGCGTATCGCCGATCTGTGCGCCCAGCATCGGCAGCGCGTTGCGTTCGAGCACGATGCTGCCGGCCGGCGGCGGCCACGCGCCCGCCTGTGGCCAGATCGCGTTCACCGGCAGATCGTGCCAGCCGGGCCGGGCCGTGACGGTCAAATCCTGCCAGCGGCCGTTCTTGCCCTCCACCTGCACGCCGACGCTGAAGCTGGCCGAGGCCGCCGCCACGCCGTCGGTGCGCGCCACGCTGGCCAGCAGGCCGTCTTCGAACGCGCTGACGCTGAGGGTGGCGTGGGCCGGGTTGCTGGCCAGGTACGCGCCGGTGAACTGGGTATTGAGGATGTGTTGTGTGCCGGCGATCACGCCAATGGCAAAGACGCCCACCGCAATCGACAGCACCACCAGCAGCGAGCGCGACTTGTGGCTGGCCAGATCGCGCAGCATCTTGGCCCAGCGCGGAGGGAGAAAACGATGAATGATGAACGATGAACGATGAATGGCAGAAGACGCGCTGCCTGCGACGGACGTTCCTCCGGCTTCTGCGTTCATCGTTCCGCCTTCATCATTCATCGTTTGCCTTTCGGCCTGTATCCCCCACAATCAACCCATCCGCAATCGTCACCGTCCGCCCGGCGCGGTGGGCTAACTCGTCGTCGTGGGTGACCATCAGAATCGTCTTGCCCTCGTCCACCAGGCGCTGGAAGAGCTCGAAGACCGCGTCGGCCGTCTTGCTGTCCAGGTTGCCGGTCGGCTCGTCGGCCACGATGATGGCAGGGTCGTTGGCCAGCGCGCGGGCGATGGCCACCCTCTGCTGCTGGCCGCCCGACGTGGCCGAGGGCAGCTTGTCGGCGTGCTCGGTCATCTCCACCTCCTCCAGCAAGGCCATGGCCCGGCTGGCCCGCTCTCTGGCCGGGTAGGTGTTGCAGAAGTCCATGGGCAGCATGACGTTTTCCAGGATCGTCAGCGTGGGCAAGAGCTGAAAGAACTGGAAGATCACCCCGACGTGCTTGCCGCGCCAGACCGCCATCTGTCCCTCGCTCAGGGTGTGGACGGCCGTGTCGCCGATCAGCACCTGGCCGGCCGTGGGCCGGTCGATGCCGGTGATCATGTTGATCAGGGTAGACTTGCCGCTGCCCGACTTGCCGACCACGGCCACGAACTCGCCGCGGTCCACCAGCAGGTCGATCTGCCGCAGCGCGATGAAGTCGCCGGCTGCTGTGGCGTAGGACTTGGTGACGCCGCGCAGGTCGATCAGGTGGGTGTTGCCGTGGCGGTAGCCGTCGGCCTCGACCACGGAGAGGCCGTTGCTCTTGGTTTTGGCGCGAAACTTGAACACGGGTGGAGTGGCTCCTGGGTTTTGTTTTGCATGTTTTGACTATTCTATCAGACACGATGCCCGGCAAGTGTGATCATACTCCCAGACGTGAGCTTTGTCACGTTCGGCGCCATGACCTGCGCAATATGACGCTCGTCATACCAATGGACTGCAAAATGGTGTATGCTGGGTGCTATCTGCAACTCGCCGGATCTCTGCCACGAATTGCGCGAATTTGGCGAATTTCCGAAATCCTCCTGGTCCAATGCGCGTAATTCGTGGCAGGAACTGAAAGGACACCGATGATGTCAGAATCCAACCTCATCTGGTTCGAGGTTATCTTCAACATCGCCTATCTGATCGCCATCTGGGGCATCGTCATCTTGATGACCCTGCACAGGGATCGGGTCGCGCCGCAGGATCGCCGCGTGGCCGCGCTGGGGCGCTGGGCCTTTTTCCTGCTGGCCCTGGGCGACACGGGGCACGTGGGCTTTCGCGTCTGGGCTTATGCGGCCGGCGGGCTGGAGAACACCGTCACCGTCGCGGGCCGTCCGGTGGGGCTGGTGGGCGCCGGCGCGCTGGCCACGGCCGTCACCGTGACCTTCTTTTACGTGTTGATGCTGATGATCTGGCAGGCGCGCTACGGCAAGCCCTACGGCTGGTTCGGCGCGCTGCTCTTTGCCATGGCCGGCCTGCGCCTGCTGTTGATGATCCCGGCCGTCAACCAGTGGAACAGCGTCACCCCGCCGCAGCCCTGGTCCATCGTGCGCAACCTGCCGCTGACCATCGCTGGCCTGGGCGTGGCGTACCTGATCGTGCGCGACGCCCTGGCCGCGCATGACCGGCCCTTCGTGTGGGTGGGCGGGCTCATCATCCTCTCCTACGCGATGTACATCCCGGTGATCCTCTTCGTGCAGCAGGCGCCGATGGTGGGGATGCTGATGATCCCCAAGACGCTGGCCTATCTGGGGGTGGCGGTGGTGTTGTGGCGGAGTTTGTATGGCCGTCAGCCGGTGGTCGGCGCTGTCGTGGCCTGATGGCGCGCCATGTGTTGACAGCGTTCGGGCGCGGTGATAGAATGCGGCGTGAACGTTGCGACCAGCGGCCTACGACCTGTTTCTGAACGTGTGCTGAGAGAAACCATGCCAACGCCAACTGAAGTGCGACCACTGGAAAACTACCGGATCTGGGTGAAATACTCCGATGGAGTGGAGGGGATCGCCGACCTATCTCACCTGGCTGGCAAAGGCGTGTTTGCGCTCTGGAACGATCACCGTCAATTTCGCGCCGTCCACATCGGTCCTGGCGGTGAGCTGGCTTGGAGCGATGAGATCGATCTGTGCCCGGACGCGATCTATCTCAAGATTACCGGCAAGACGCCTGAAGACTTGTATCCGGCTCTACAGGTATTGGCGCGCGAGTATGCCTGAGATCAGTCGTTTCTTCGGTATCGTCATCAAGATGTACTTCGACGAGCATCCACCACCCCATTTCCATGCGGAGTATGGCGAATTCAAAGCGGTGGTGGATATTCAGAGCTTGGTAGTCGTTGGCGGCTACTTACCTCCTCGCGTGCTGGGGTTGGTCGTAGAATGGGCAGCGCAACATCGCAGCGAGTTGCTTGCGCTGTGGGAACGTGCTGAGAGGATGCAGCCATTGGGCAAGATCCAACCGCTCGTGTGAGTACTGCTGAGTTCCACAGGACATCCACCATGAAAATGGCAAAGATCGAAGCAGCCATGCGCGTGACGCTGGCGTTCCACGATGCCCTCAACCGCCACGACGTGCCGGCCATGATGGCGCTGATGACGGACGACTGCGTCTTTGAGAACACCAGCCCCGCGCCGGACGGCACACGCTACGCCGGCAAAGAGGCCGTGACCCAGTTCTGGCAGGATTTCTTCCGTGACTCGCCCCAGGCCCACATCCACGTCGAGGAGATCTTCGGCCTGGGCTGGCGCTGCGTGCTGCGCTGGCGCTACGACTGGGTGGACGCCGCCGGCCAGCCGGGCCACGTGCGCGGCGTTGATATCTTCACGGTCAAGGATGGCCTGATCAGCGAGAAGCTGTCGTACGTGAAGGGATAGCCGTGTACATACATGCGCTAGCTGAGACAGTTTTGATCCAGGGTGCGTGAGAGTGAGGAAACGTAGCGGCGGGCGGCACGCCAGAAAACGTCCTGGGTTACGTTCAATAGGAGAAGAAGATACTCGTTACAACAACCGGTCGCAACCTGGTAGGAGAAACCCAATGGCACAGCTAGACCGCACCAAGGACGATCCGTGGCAGCTCAGAACTGCCCCTGGAACGGCCGAGTACACGATGCACGTGGAGGAGAAGGATGGCAAGGCTGTCCTGGTTTGCACCGTGGGTAAGACGATTCTGACCTACGACGCCCGCTGCATCGACGATTTGTACGCTATGCTCAAGGAGGCTGGCGATTGGGTCGAGCTGGGCGGCGCTGACGAGCAGAAGCCAGCCAAAGCCGGCACCGTCGAGGCCTGGGGCCGCGATCCCGGCAATCCCGTGGACGGCTGGTATGGTCTCAAGAAGGGCTTTCGCGGCCGGTTTGGCGTCTACGTGCCGCCGTTGATGGAGGCGCTGGGCCTGGCCGAGCTGGAGCACAACGCCAAGAACAACCGCATGCGGGCGCTATAGGCGGTCACGAGAACGATGTCGATTACCATCCGGCGTGTCGAACCCAGCGACTTCGAAGCGTTACACCAGATTTTCTCCGGTCCCCGGGTCATTTGGGGCACGTCGCAACTGCCCTATCCGTCGGTTGAGATGTGGCGCAAGCGGCTGGCCGAGCCGCCTGAAGGGATGTTTGGCATCGTGGCCTGCATCGACGGCCAGGTGGTGGGCCATCTGAACATCCATACGTCCCCCAACCGCCCGCGGCGCCAACACGTGGGCGCGATCGGCATGGTCGTACAGGACGAATTCCAGGGGCAGGGCGTGGGCACGGCGCTGATGCAGGCCGCGCTCGACCTGGCTGACAACTGGCTCAACCTGCGGCGCATGGAGCTGGAAGTTTATACCGACAACGAGCCGGCCGTGCGGCTGTACACGAGCGCTGGCTTCGTCATCGAGGGCACGCTGCGCCAGTACGCCTTTCGAGACGGTCAGTTTGTGGACGTTTACACCATGGCCCGCTTCCGGCCTGAACGCAACGAATCCTAGGAGACCCCATGCAGAACGACCAACCAGCGCCCCAGACCATCGACGAGTACATCGCCAGCTTTCCAGACGACGTGCAGCAGATCCTTCAACAGATCCGGCAGACGATCCGGGAAGCCGCGCCCGACGCGCAGGAGGCCATCAGCTACCAGATGCCCACTTTCAAGCTGCACGGCCGCAGCGTGGTGCATTTCGGCGCGTTCAAAAAGCACATCGGTTTTTACCCCGCGCCGGTGGGGCTCGAAGCCTTCAAGGACGAGCTGGCCCCCTATGCCAGCAGCAAAGGCGCGGTGCAGTTTCCCCTGAACCAGCCCATTCCGTTCGACTTGATCAGCAAGATCACCGCATTTCGAGTCCAGCAGAATTTGCAAGAGGCAGAGGCGAAGCGAAATCAACGTAGGTCACGTTACTAACGTGACCTACTGCGCATCTTCCGCAGCGCCTCGCCGACGATCTCTCTTGCCTCGGCCGCCAGTTGATGCGGATCGTCGCCCGGTTGCGGCCGCACGACTTTGAGGGGAACGAGCCAGACCCGGCTGGGATCGCGCAGCACGATGCGTTTGATAGAGGTGGTGAGACTCTCCTTGTGGCTTTGCCAGGTCATGGACTCGGTGTCCTCGTAGTGGATGGCGCACAACAGATAAGGCGTGCGGGTCTCGACGGCAATCTCGAAGACGCCGTAGCGGAAGGGGAGCAGGGTGTCCTCGGGGTTGCGCTTGCCCTCAGGAAAGATGACAATCGGGGGATACTGGCTGCGGCGCAGGCCGTTGATCACCTGCTGGCGCACGTCGGCGCGTTTGCTCTTGTCGCTGCGGTCGACGAACATGGTGCCGGTGGCCGCAGCGATCTGGCCGATGAAGGGCCATTTTCGAACCTCGGCCTTGGACACGTAGCGCATGGGCATGATGTAGCTCATCACCAGCGTGTCGAAGAACGACACGTGGTTGGAGAGAATCAGCCCGCGGTGCTGGATGATGGCCTGGCGGTCGTCGCAGATGAAGCGCAGCCCCAGCGCGGGCATGACAATGCGGACGCCCCAGGCGAAGAACCACGAGGCCAGCCGCACCCCGCGCAGCTTCACCGGCAGCCACGACAGCAGCACGATGCCCACGGTGGCCAGCACCAGGGTCGGGACGCCGTAAAGGAAGCGGATCAGCGCGCGCGGGTAGGCCATGCTCACGCTCCCAGCAGAGCAGTCCAGTCCATGGAGGCCATCAGCGGGTTGAGATCGTGGGTGGCGTCGACCACGTGGAACTGGAGGTTGGGGAAGAGCTGTTCTGCCACCTGGCGGGTCTTTCCCATCGGCACCACGTCGTCCTGCCGTCCGTGGTAGATCACCACCGGTACGTCGCTGGGCGGCAGCGGTGTCTGCGTCAGGTCGACGAAGGCCAGCGCCGGGGCCAGCAGCACCAGCTTGTCCACCCGGCCGGGGTGCTGACAGGCGTAGACCGCGGCCATCAGCCCGCCCATGCTGGAGCCGACCATGGTCCAGCCAGCCGTGTCGCCAATCAGCGTTTCAAGTTGGGCCATGCGCTGCCAGAAGTCGCCGGGGAAGTCGGGCGCCAGCAGGTCAGGGTAGAGCCGGCGCAAGTACTGCACCTTGAAGCCCTGGCTGCTGCCGTCCTTGCCGTGGATGAAGAGGAGGCGGGGAAAAACGGTCATGCGAAGATCATCTCGCTTGTCAGGTGGTTTCGCTCGTAGGTGTAGAAGGCCCCGTCTGAGCGCCCAGGCCGGCGGCCTGCCACTAACGCCACACGAGACCATGAATACTGAGATCAGCCCGGTAGGTATAACCGGAGGACCCCACGGTAGATTTCGAGATCCAGCATGACCTCCGCAAGTCTGAGGGCGCAAGCCCGGCAATAACCTGGATCAGTGAGCACGCGGCGGAGATTGCTGATCGTCAACACGGGGAGACTGTGGGATGTGCTCAAGCGCCGGATCGTGCTTTCCAGCGACCGATCGCCATCGCTGGTCTTGCGATTGCCGGTCAGTAGGACGAAACCATGATCCTGGCAGTGCTGCCAGACAACGACGTCTTCGGCATCGGTCGAGAGTCCCACATCGATGAAGAAGCGCAGTTCCAGCGGAATCAACGCGAGGTATCCCCCAGCGTCGAGCGCGCGAAAGATTGCCCGCGCCTGTCCCTCACAGTTGTAGTCACTAAGGACTGTCTGCATCGACCGCGACCTTGTACTCGCTGTCGGAGCGTTCGCGCAGGACGCGCAGGGCCGCTCGCTGTGAGGTCATGGGCAGGGTGGCTACATACCCATCGACCTCAGCGGCCTGGCGACGATAGAACGCCTCTCGTTCTGCCAACTGCTGCTTGATTTGCGCCAATTGCGGTTCCAGTTCGGCGCGATTCTGGGTGATGTAGACCAGAGCGGTCTCAACTTGCATAGGCGACAAGTTGAATGTCAGACCGATCTCATAGGGTGAGTCGCCCGCGTCATGAGCCTCCAGCACGTCGAATACGCTGACACGGCTTTCGCTGATTAGGGGCCCCATGTCAGTCTCGACAATCGCGTATCGCTGCCCGTTGGACCCGGCGCCCTTTGTTTTGGCAGTCATCACATCACGCTCCACGCTGTTCGTACGTAGTCGGGTGTCACCCGTGGGTTTATTATACCTGTGTGAACCCGCGTCGTCCAATGGCTCTGCTAGCGGCGCGCCTCATGCCGCGCTCGGGCACGGTCGGAGGCCGCCCGAGCCATGCTGAATGTTACGGCTCAGCCACCAGCCGGCCGCCGCGCACCGTGGCGCCGATGACCAGGCCGGCGCTGATCAGTACCATATTCTTGATGATGTACTGCCCCTCCAGCGTCGGCACGAAGGGCACGATCTGGAATACCCGGTCGGGGAAGAGGAAGATCGGCATGACCGTGCCGATCATCTGCAAAGCCAGCAGCAGCAGAGTCACGCGCATGAACACGCCTGTGATCAGGCCGAGGCCAATCACCGTCTCCAATGCGGCAACCAGGAAGGCCGCGGTCGCGGGCGCGATCAGCCCGAAGCTCAGCCGGTTGATGGTGTTGGTCACCAACTCCTCGGCCGGGCTGAGGCCGGGGAAGAATTTCAAGAAGCCGAACCAAAGGAAAACCAGGCCCAGGCTGACACGCAACAACAGAATGCCGTAGCGGGCCATCCACCGGGTCAGCCGCACATCGATGCGGTCGAAACGCTCTCGCCATCCGTTCATTTGTCGCTCCTCAACCAAGCGTTGGTAGTTCAGAAACCGGGTTTCTCCGCAGAAACCCGGTTTCTTCCTGCGCCACAGCGTACACGATCGGCGCGGCGAGGGCTGTAGGGATAGCCACAGTGAACAGCAGGAAGGTTTTACCATTCACCCGCATACTCAACGCTGTGCGGCGCAACGGACACCTTCGTCCAGGCGTAATGCAGTTCCACCAACTGGCGCAGGTGCAGCAAGTCGTGCGCTGCCCACGAGGCCAGCATGTCGCCGGCTGTCAGCGCCCCCCAAGGCATGGCAAAGGAAGCATTCCAATCGGGCGTGACGAGGCTACGCAGCCAGGCCAGCGAGGTCTCTCGTTCAGCCAGGAACTTCGCCAGCATCTCGGCTGGATCTTGTTGATTGTAACACCGCTGCGTCACCCAGCCGCCTGGATCGATCCTCGGCCAGGGCTGGTCGCCGTGGTAGAGGATGTGGTCAAGGTGGGCGCGGAAATCCTCGACCTCCTCGTCATAGAGATGGTGGACCACCTCCAGGATCGACCAATCGTCGGGGCTGGGCTTCCAGCGCGCCTGCTCGTCCGGGACGCCGTGCACCAGCGCGCGGATGGCTGCGGCTTGGTGGATCAGTTGCGCAATGATGTGATCTGGCCTCACAGTTTTCTCCTCTTGGCGCCCGGACAGGTCCGATGTATCCGAACTGAATCGCTTGCGATTATAGGCCACCTTGCCCTGCGAGTCAATCGCCCTGCGCGGCGTCGAACAGCGGCAACTGCCCGCTGGGCTGCGTGAGCTGGTGCGCGCCGACGCCCAGCAGGCGCACGGGCCGGCCCGGCTCCCAGGCGCGCTCCAGCAGGGTCAAGGCCGCGCGGTAGATCTCGACCGCATCGTCGCTGGGCAGCGGCAGGGTCATCTGCCGGGTGAGGGTGGTGAAGTCGCTGTAGCGCAGCTTGATGGCCACCACGCCGCCGGCCACCTCAGCCCGCCGCAAGGTGCCGGCCACGGCCTGGCTCATGCGCCACAGGTGCTGCTTGAGCGGTCGCAGCTCGGCGATGTCGCGGTCGAAGGTGCGCTCCTGGCTGATGGACTTGCGCTCTCGTTCGATGATCAGGGGGCTGTCGTCGATGCCGCGCGCGCGGCGGCCCAGGTCGGGACCATGCCGGCCAAAGCTGGCTCGTAGCGTCTCGTCCGGCAGCGCAGCCAGCTCGCCCACGGTGGTCACACCCATGCCGGCCAGCCGCTCGGCTGTCACCGGACCCACACCCCACAGCGCCCGCGCCGGCAGCGGGGCCAGAAAGGCAGCCTCCTCGCCCGGCCGCACCACCGTCAGCCCGCCCGGCTTGTCGAAGTCCGACGCGACCTTGGCGACCTGCTTGTTGGCGGCCACGCCCAACGAGGCAGATAGGCCGATCTCGTTCCGCACCTGCGCTTGCAAGCCGCGCGCGATGTCAACCGCCTCTTCCCAGGCCGCCACCTGGTCAGTCAGCTCCAGAAAGGCCTCGTCGATGCTGATCTGCTCCACCAGCGGGGTCAGCGCGTGCAGCATGCCCATCACGCGGCGGGAGTATTGGCGGTACAGGCTGTGACGGACGGGCAACACGATCGCCTCCGGGCACAGCTTGAGCGCCTGGGCCATGGGCATGGCCGAGCGGCAGCCGAAGGCTCGTGCTGGGTAGCTGGCAGCCGCCACCACGCCGCGCTGATTGGGCCGGCCGCCCACCAGCACCGGCAAGCCGGCCAGCGCGGGGTTCTCCAGGATCTCCACGGCGGCAAAAAAAGCGTCCAGGTCCAGATGCAGCACGGCGCGCGGTCGATCGTTCATGGCCGCCGTATTGTATGCCAGGTGCGCCGGCCAGGCAACCGCTGGCGCACGTGCAGGTGTGGCTTCGGTCCTTTCCACCCTGCAATGACATCCTCAACCCCCTTGTTTCAGGTACAGAAGACCTGATTCGTGCAATCCGTGCAATCCGTGAGCAACACCCGGCAGGTTAGCGCGTTTGGACGTTTGGGAGTAAAATAGCCTCACGAAAACTCTCCGCCACCCAGGAGGTCGCTCATGTCTCGCCCCAAGTTGTTGGTCGCCAATCTTCTCCTTGCGCTGCTGTTGTTGGCTGCGCCGCTCGCTGTTGCGGCAGACTCTCAGCCTGGCGCCAACCCGGTGCTGGCCCGCGTGGCGCTGACAGACCCAGCCACTGCGGCGCGCACCCTGGCTGAGGCGTCGTTGGTGCTGCTGGCCGTCGAGGCCCTGCCTCAGCCCTACGCGTTGGCGTTGGCAGACCAGGCCGGCCTGACATGGCTGAAGGACAGCGGCTACCGCGCCGAGGTGCTGGACGACCAGGCGGCGGACGCGCGCTATCTGATGGTCGACCTGGCCGGCGCGCTGGCTGACCGGGAACGCCCCGGCGTGGAGCTCTACAACGACGGCGTGCGGGCCGTGCGGCGGATCGAGCCCAACCAGGCTGTGCAACTCGACAAGGGGGTATGGCTGCTGGACCAGCCGCTGCGCTGGATCGAGCGCCAATCGCTGGGCCTGCCCGACAGCGTGACCCCCATCCCTCAGGTGCAGCAGATCCTTAACCAGGTCAACTTGCCGCGCTTGATGGTCTATGCCAATGAACTGAGCGGGGAGACTCCCGCCACCATCATGGGCCAGTCCTACACCATTGCTACGCGCTACTCCTCTGGCAGCCCGACGCCGCAGGCTTCGTTCATGGCGAACACCTACATGATCGAGCGCTTGCAGCGGCTGGGCCTGAATGTCACGACCCATACCTGGAACGCCTCACGACCGGCCAACATCATTGCCGAGAAGCCTGGCCTGGACCCTAACGCCGGCATCGTGATCATCTGCGGCCATCTTGACAACACGTCGGGCAGTCCCACCACCCTGGCCCCCGGCGCAGACGATAACGGCAGCGGCTCGGTGGCGGTGTTGATGGCGGCCGAGCTGTTAGCGCCATACAACTTCGCTGCCACCCTGCGCTTTATCCTTTTCACCGGCGAGGAGCAGGGCTTGCTCGGCAGCGCGGCCTATGCGCAGATGGTGCAGAGCCAGGACATCCGCGGCGTGGTCAACATGGACATGATCGCCTGGGACAGCCTGGGAGGGCCGGATATGGACATTCATTCGCGCTCAAGTGTTCCGGGCAATACGGCCCTGGCCACCCTCTTCAACGACGTGGTGACTGCCTATGCTTTGCCGCTGACGCCGGTGATTTATGGCAACGGCATTTCTGCCAGCGATCATGCGTCATTCTGGAACATCAACGTACCGGCGATCCTGGCCATCGAGAACTACACGGCCGACGCCGGCGCGCCGCGTGATTTTCACACCTATTATCACACGGTCAACGACCGGACACAGCATTTCAACCAGAGCTACTTCCGGGCCATGACCCAGGCCTCCCTGGCGACCTTTGCCCATATGGCTGGTATGCGCACCGGTTGCTACTGGGCCGACGTCGATTGCAGCGGCCAGGTTGATAGCATCGATCTGACCCGCGCGGCCGCGGCCTGGCAGACGCAGAGCGGCCAGTGGAACTACAGCCTGGTCTACGACGTGGACAGCAGCGGCGACGTGACGATTGTCGACATCCAGAGCTTCGCTGCCCAGTGGGGCTGGGATGGATCGTAACCCGTAACGAGTAACCCGTAACCCGGAATTGCGGACTGTCCTTCCGGATTACGAGTTACTCGTTACGGGTCAGTCTCACGGACCGCTCAATCATCAGCTAACGGTTACGGATCACTTCGGAGGGAAGTCCTATGACGCGGGTGGAACGAATGCCAAAGTGGGTTTGGATTGTGGCGGCGGCGCTGCTGTTGGCGTTGCTGGGCTTGGTCGTCTGGAGAATGCAGAGCACGCCAGCGCCGGTGACGTCGCAGGGCGGCAGTTTGTCGGTCTATCACGGCAGTCTGGAACTGCTGGCCATGCCCGACGCCGGCAGCGCGCCGGTCATGCAGGCGATCGAAGGCGCGCGCGACAGCATCCGGCTCAAGATCTACCTCATCACCCAGGACGCCGTGGTGGAGGCTCTGGCCCAGGCCGTGCAGCGCGGCGTGGACGTGCGGGTGATCATCGAGGAGGAGCCTTACGGCGGCGGCGAGTCCAATGCGCTGGTCAAACAGGCGCTGGAGACGGCCGGCGTTCAGGTGCGTGCTCGCCCCGGCGCCTTCGTCTACAGCCATGAGAAGAGCCTGGTGGTGGACGACCGCCGGGCCTACCTCATGACGCACAACCTGACCAACTCCTCCTTCAACCGCAACCGGGAGTACATGGCCATCGTTGAGGACCCGGCTGTGGTGGCCGAGGTAGCGCAGGTCTTCGACGCCGATTGGGAGCGGGTGGAGCCGGCGCTGGACAGCGCGCTGCTGGTCTGGAGTCCGGTCAACAGCCGGCCGCGCATCGAAGCGCTGGTCGAGAGCGCCCAGGTCAGCCTGGATGTCGAGCACACGTCGCTGCTGGACGAGCGCATCCTCGGTCTGTTGGCCGACGCAGCCCAGCGCGGCGTGCGGGTGCGGGTGATCACGCCGGTTGTGCTGGATCCCAGCGAATGGGAATGGGAGCCGGTCACCAAGATGTTTGAGGCCGGCGTGGCCATCCGCTTCCTGGACGATCCCTACGTCCACGCCAAGGCCATCGTCGTCGACGGCCAGACGGCCATGATCGGCTCGCAGAACCTGACGGCCAACTCGCTGGAGAACAACCGTGAGCTGGGCATTGTCTTCGACGACCC
>Ga0209573_1004361_pt1 | contig 14052 bp, 13 predicted proteins | sample TNRBio252014_DNA_FD_185870 | JGI IMG/M metagenome (GOLD analysis project Ga0209573, IMG submission 185870) | Wastewater treatment Type I Accumulibacter community from EBPR Bioreactor in Madison, WI, USA - TNR Reactor_6/25/2014_ DNA (SPAdes)... | ecosystem: Engineered > Bioreactor > EBPR >...
GAAGATTTCAAACCAGACTTTTTCTATAAATTTGCGGATAGAGGCGGTTCTTGACATACAAAAAAAGCCCAAAATACCGCCTCTTTGGGGTTATTCACAAGCTAACTTTCATTTTTGAACAGCCTCTAAGCTTCGTCCGCCGGTGCAGAAAAACTGCGTTTTGCCAATTCGGCATCTAAGATAAAGAGCGCGCTCTTATCGTTACCAATTAATTCCAACTTGGAAAGCAGGTTGCGCATCAGGGCTTCTTCTTCTACCTGCTCTTTAATGAACCACTCTAAGAAGGTATATGTCCCAAAGTCCTTATTCGCTAAAGATGCATCAATCAGGTTATTGGTGGACTCCGTAACTTTACGTTCATTTTCTAAAGCTAACTCAAACACATGTTTGTAGTTTTTATAGGCTTGATTGGGTGCGGCAATGGATTGCAGGTTAAACTTACCCTCCACATCATGCAGGAACTTAAAATATTTCATGGCATGAAACTGTTCTTCCTGCATTTGAACGAGGAAAAAGTTACCGAATCCGTTGAGTTCTTGGTTGATAAAGTAAGAAGCCATCGTCAGATAGACATTTGCGGAATACAATTCCATGTTGATCTGATCGTTTATCATGCTTCCGATTTCTGGTTTGATGGTCATAGATGAAAATGTGGAAAAAGGGTTAATCTACCTATTAATAATGAATCTGATGCTTGATTGGTTTCCTTCAGCAGATAAGTTCACATTATACATACCCTTGGGTAGTTCCGCAACAGGAATGGATAGGTTTTGTTCGGAATCATTTGTCGGATGATGTGTGAAGGATTGAATCATTTTACCATTCATATCACTTACTTCTACCAAAGTTGGTAAATGTTGGCGCATGTTATATTTAATCTGTAACTGATTGATTACAGGATTAGGGTAAATAGAAACATTTAAGTTCTTTGTATTTATACGGTCTCGGCTTTCCGGGTAAATGACTGCCCGAAGATTCGGAATCAAAATGATGTCTGCATCATATCCATCTCCGCTATACAGCGAAGTAAAAGGTTGCCACTGAATTGTTTGGTAATTATCAGTATTGACCAAACGCGCGTAGGTTGCTAAAGACGCATTACTACATTTACGGACAGGATTGCTGGTGAAGAATGCTAAGGTATCATCACCACCAGTACGATTCACGGTGAAACTTACATAAATACGAGAAGGTATTGCCACTTCGTTAGGTAAAGTGAGCAGATCGTTATTTAGTGTAATGTCTTCTAAGGTAAAAGCGTGGGTGTAAAATGGTCTTGCTCCGGGCGGTCTTCCTCGAGAACCCTCATAAAGATTTAAGTAAAACGTATCGGGTTCGTTTACTTGCCGGGCAATGTATATTTTTTGTTCGGGATTCTGAGCATTAAAGGGTAACTGAATGCTTTGCAGATACAGCTCATTTGCCTTAAATCGCCGAAAGTCAAACAATAAAGCCAGTTCTGAGATGGTAACGTTCGTTCCGTTAGGTAGTTTCACATTACCCTGCGTGCCTGTAGCATAGCCTTGTTGCCCGAAGCCAACACTCATAAAAAGGGGAAAATCACCCTGTTGTAATTCACAATTCAAAGCCTGATTCATAAAGGTCGAATCAGCAAGATATTGTTCTTCCGCTGTTTTAGCACTGCTAAATGTTTCGCGGGACAAATAGCTACCTTGTCGGAAACGAATTTCTTGGGGAGGTAAAGAATCTTGGGCATAGAGTCCTGAATAAAGCGCAAGAACTGTCAGGAAAATTAATATCCCTTTCATATATTAATAATAAATTAAGTACCAAACAATAATTGAACGACAAATACGGCAGGCATTGCCAACAAAAAGCTGTCGAATCGATCTAAAATACCACCGTGTCCGGGTAGTATTGAGCCGGAATCTTTCACGCTCAAGTTACGCTTTATCATGGATTCAACCAAATCACCGTAAAGTCCCATTACCGCTACGATAAAAGCAATCACTATCCAATTAAATGCTGATTGATCCCATATCACTTCAAACAACCAGCCTAACAACAGATTTCCGATTAATCCGCCTGCAAATCCTTCCCAAGTCTTTTTGGGGCTGATCCGGGGAAAGAGGGAACGCCGTCCCATCATCTTACCTGCAAAATAAGCGGCAGTATCCGATAACCAGTGCAATAATAGTATGCCAAGCGGTATCTCAAAATGATAATCCTGAAATGCTTTATAGCGGATGTCGAACGCACTGATAAAAAACAATAAGAATGGTAATACGATATACAACTGACTGAAAGAAAGTAGTGATAGTGTCTGAACAGCTGTTTTTTCAGCTTTTTCGTATAGCAATATGATGCTAATAGCGGGTAATGCCAAAACCCCGACAGCAATGAATTCAAACCGTATCTTACCTTGATATAAAGAGATTGCCAACGCTCCCCATACAAAGAGTGTAAAAGCTAACGTAAAGATTGTTTCCCAACGATATATCTTCAGGTCAATTAGTTTATAGAATTCCAACAAACCTACCATAGAGATCAATACACATGCCCCAAATAAGCCCCAAGGACTTACGATAATTAAAGTTATAAGAGCTGTTCCGGCAGTTAGCGCGGTAAAAATGCGTTGCGCTAAGTTGGATGATTTTTTAATCCGTTTAGGTATTGTTTCAATGCTTTGGTTATTACTCATCTTGATCCTTCACTACTCGAGCGTAATAATAAAAAAGGTACATCAATCCTGATAATACTAAGACTCCAACCATACCATAGACTATTGGAGGCTGATAATCAGGAGCTAAAACACTATCGGTATTCGCATCATTTTTTCCTACATAGTACGCTACTGCCGACATGGCATTATTAGTAAAATGAGCTATGATACATGGAATCAAACTTCCCGACCAGTAAGCCATATAACCAAACACCACGCCAAGCAACATACGCGGAAAAAAGCCCAATATCTGAAAATGAAACAAGCTAAACAAGAAACCCGTTAACCAAATAGCCACATGGATGTTAAAAACCTTCCGAAACTGATTCATCATCATTCCCCGAAAGAATAATTCCTCCATGATCGCCGGCGTTACGGCAATAAATAATAAATTCAACGGAAAGTGATGCTTCAATAATACCGACAAATATTTTTCTGTTTGTTCTTCTTGCCCTAATAACACATCTTGAAGGGCTTTCATGCTTTCGGGTAATTGTATCCATTCTTTGGGAATCATTAAATAAGGTATAATCGGTAATGCCGATAATGCTACAATCATGCTGATCGCAATCAGAGCCGGATGGTTTACCCGTTTCAGGGAAAGCATGGATTTTTTTCCGGCACTAAACCACGCTATCGCCACTGCTACGCCACCGAAAGCAAAAGTTTGAGTCAGGATGATGGCTAATTTCATCAGGATTTGCTCCGTTTCACTATCCAAGCGCATATTTATCAATCCCGACCGCAATGATGTACCGAATATCATATCAAATACTCCCGAAAACACTACGGGTAATACCATCTGCAATCCTAAAGCCACGCATATCGCCATAAAAACCGTTCCTAACGGATGATGCGGCATTGAAATAGGGGAATTAGTGGGTTGTCCCTCCTCCATAGGCATAAAGTTTGTACTTTTGTAGTAATATTGTGAGCTTAAACACAAATCAGGTGGTAAAGATAGCAAATATTGAATTGGGTGAATTCCCGCTTTTGCTTGCCCCAATGGAGGATGTGAGTGATCCGCCATTTCGCGCTATTTGCAAAGAAAACGGCTGTGATATGCTGTACACCGAATTCATTTCGTCTGAAGGATTGATACGGGATGCATCCAAAAGCCTTAAAAAGTTGGACATCTTTGCTTTCGAGCGACCCGTTGGCGTGCAAATTTTTGGTGAAAACTTGGATTCCATGCGGGAAGCTACCAAAGTTGTAGAACGAGTACAGCCTGATGTTTTGGATATTAACTATGGCTGTCCTGTTTGTAAGGTAGTTTGTAAAGGAGCGGGTTCTGCAATCTTAAAAGATGTGGACAAGATGGAACGCCTCACCCGTGAAATTGTGAATGCCACACAGCTACCCGTTACGGTAAAAACCCGCTTGGGGTGGGATGAAAGTTCGATTCGTATTGTAGAAGTTGCACTTCGATTACAAGATGCGGGTATCAAGGCATTAAGTATTCATGCTCGTACCCGTGCGCAAATGTATAAAGGCGAATCCGACTGGTCTTGGATTCAAAAAGTGAAATCGCATCCTGATATTGAGATACCTATCTTCGGCAACGGAGATGTGGATACGCCGCAAAAAGCCCATCACAACCGGATTACTTATCAACCGGATGGTATTATGATCGGTCGTGCGGCTATCGGAAATCCATGGATTTTTAACCAAATAAAGCATTTTTTTGCAACAGGAACGGAAGCTCCCGCCCCAACATTGCACGAAAAAGTAGCAGTCTGTAAGCGTCATTTGCTTTTATCAGTGGAATGGAAAGGCGAGCGGACGGGCATTGTAGAAATGCGTCGTCATTATACCAACTATTTCAAAGGTATTCCTAACTTCAAGCCCATTCGATTGCAGTTGGTTACGCTTGAAGAATTACCGCGAATTTTGGAATTGTTAGACGAAATTGCGTTATTTGATGACCGATACGAACTTATCGGCTCAGAATCGATTGTTTACAGTGAAGAAATGACAGTTTGCTAAACTAAAATTCGTTCTTACCGTAAATAATTTTACTATTTTACACTATATTTGGCGCAAAGGTTTATTTTTGTAGCACGATTGAAAAAAGTAATTATGAAGCATATATATCGGGCGTTCGGTATCTTCGGGCTTATGTTGTTGGGTTTTTTCAACATACAAGCCCAAACGATTGATGTGCTAAGGGATATGGCTGACCCCAACACCAAACTCTTTGGCGACGGCAAAACGGACGTTACTGCTTATGTAAACGCTGTGCTGGCTTCCAAAACGACCTGTTTTGGGGAAGATAATATGTACATCCAGGTCAAGCTGGATGATTGCGGTTATGCGGTCAGCGTTCGGGCATTGAGCGGTAAAAAAGAGTGCATCAAAAAATCGGTTGAGGACATTGTTTCATACATCCGTTGGAATTTGACGAATCCCTCTAAACCGGGACCCATCATTTTCCCTATCAAAATCAAGGTAGACAGTACAGCTGGTAAAACCAATGCCTACGCTAAGGTAGAAGAACCCAACGGTTGGACGGCGATCAAACAGCAGGTTACTACCTCTCGTCAAGGTTGTACAGGCGGTGCGAAACCGGAAACACAACCCGTTGTTCAAAACAACACGAATCCCGGTGGTGATAATCCACCAACCAATACCAATCCTACCGTTACAAATTCGCAACCGACACAACCCAGCCGTCCAGCCATGAATACGGGTGGGGGACAACCTTTAACCGCTAAATCAGTTGATACAACCGGTTTGAAGAACAAGATGGGTCCCGAGACTTTACCTGACCCCGTTTATGGTCCACCAGGTAATAAGAATCCTGACCAATCTCACATCAAATCCACGAAAAATGAATCTGGTCCCCAATATAAAAAGCCCGTCTTTGTAGATGGTGCTTCTAACATGGGAATTTTCATCAAAACGATGTATCGCCGATTCAGTTATTGCGGTTATGCTGATGTATTTGCGGAAGTAACAGTAGAAACGGATGGTACAGTGTCGGGTTACCGTTTATTTAAGACTAATAATGACAAAGTGCAAGCCTTATCACCTTACGTGATCGGTTCTTTGCGTTTTGCACCGGTAGACCGTAAGACTAATTTCTACCTCCAATACCAAACGGATGTGGATTGCGATGGTTTCCCGCGTAATCCTGTGGATAAAACGAAATTTTACTTTAATTCACCGGATAAAGCCCCCCGCAGTTCCAAAAGCGGAGATTCCTCTAACTTGCCGGGAAATGAAGGTGATGTTTTGAAAAAACAAACGGATGAATAGTATCATTATCATCCTCAAAATAAAAAAAAGCCATAGTATAAAAAACTATGGCTTTTTTTTATGTAAAAAATTTAATATATAATTCAACCGCTTGATAAAGTGCTAACCCAATGAAGAAGAGACCAATAATTTTGCCTATATATTCTTTCCGCCTGTCAGTCAAGTTAAAGCCTTTATATTCGGTTAGATAGATGAAGGTAATATGGGTCAGAAATGTACCTAAGCCTACATTAAAGATAAAAATCATAGTTAAGAAATAATCCCATTGATTCAACATGTCTGGAACAATCCATCCTTTGGCTTTTAAAAAGCTAACTACTCCTGTCCATAAAGCAAAGACTCCTACATTGCTGATATTGAGCGTAAGCCCTAATAACAAAAAACCTTGATTCTCTGCTTTTTGGTCAACTCTTCTGTCTTTGGGTTTGGAGACCAGATTCGCTATGCCCAAAAATAATAAAAGAGGCACTGCTAAAATCTGCATGACCAAGATCGTTCGATCTTGATCTTTAGCATTAGGAAAGACAATATTCATTGCTCCCATAGCCAGAAGGCAATATAATATTTCGGCAATAGTACTTCCAATCGCAATTTTGAAGGCATCTTTTTTTCCTCGCTCTAAGGCAGTTTGGAACACTGCTAAATTCACGGGTCCTAATGGAATCGCCGCAACATAGCTAATGACCAAACCTAAAAAAACATGTGCTAATAATTGTCCTACGTCCACCCGTAAACCACACTTAATTTTTCCTTAATATATGATAAGAAGTAATTAACATTAAGTTGCTCCCCCGTAACGAGTTGGCACAGCACTTCGGAAGGATAGAGTTTTCCGTGAACGTGTATGGACTCATTCAACCACTTTTTGAAGTGAAGAAATTGTCCTGCTTTTATTTGGTTATTGAGGTCTGGAATTGATTGATTTGCCTTAGCAAAAAATTGTGCTGCATAAAAACTACCTAATGAATAAGTCGGGAAATAACCAATCGCCCCCATTGACCAATGAACATCCTGCAAAGCTCCCTGATTATCTTCTTTCACGTCCAGATTTAAGTATTCTTTCATCTTGGCATTCCAAAATTCGGAAAGGTCTTTTACTTTTAGGCGGTTTTCCATGATTTCCCGTTCCACTTCAAAGCGTGTGAGAATATGAAAATGATACGTTACTTCATCGGCAGAAGTTCGGATGAAGGAAGGCTTCACCACATTAAAAGCCTCAAATACTTGTAACGGGTCTTTACCTTTTAGATTATCAGGAAATAATTGTTGAAGGTCAATGAAATAATATTCTATGAAAGGCAAACTTCTCCCAATATTATTTTCCCAAATACGAGATTGAGATTCATGAACAGCGAGCGAACAAGCCTGACCGCTTGGCAAACCGTAATTTGTAGTCAGTAAACCTTGTTCATAAAGTGCGTGTCCGCCTTCGTGGATCGAACTATACAGGGCATTACTTAAATCAAATTCATCTACCCTTGTCGTTACACGCACATCTTCCATTGAGAAAGAAGTAGTAAAAGGATGAGTAGATATATCTTGTCTCCCGCGTGAAAAGTCAAACCCCATGTCCTCCAAAACTTTCATGGTGAACTGCCACTGCTTTTCTTTGTCAATCTTTTGATGTAAAAAATCAGTGGAGATCGGTTCGGATTGCTGTACTTTTTCTATGATTTGCTTTAATTCCGGCTTCATCTGTTCAAAAACAGTCGTTACCATTGAGGAAGTTAAACCCTGTTCGTATGAATCCAACAACGCATCGTAAGGGGAAGTAGTATACCCGTAATAGTCTGCTTCTTGCTTTTTAAGAACAAACATTTTTTCGAGATACGGAGCGAATTCCGCATAATTATTGGCTTTATAGGCTTTTTCCCAAGCAAACTGCGTTTCTGAACTCGTTTTAGTCATTAATGATACGAACTCGGTTGGTAGCTTTTGGGCTTTATCCAGTTCACGTTTTAATTCCAAAACATTGAGTCTGGCTACGGATTCCAATTCATCCCATACCGAAGCTAAATCTTTGACGAGGGGATATATTTCTTTTAAGTTGTATTCATGTATGGTAGCCGCTAAGGTTGCCATCTGGGAGGCGCGACGTTCACTTGCACCTTTGGGCATGTTGGTTTCTTGATCCCAACCCATCAGGGCTAAAGCTCCGCTAAGGTCGGCGGAGACGGCACACTTACGGATTAATTCTTCATACTTAGTTTGATATTTCATATTATTGGATTAGCTGGTTTTGACATAAATCGCGCTTAAAAATACGAAAAACCAACTGATAATCAACATTATTCCCCCCAAAGGAGTAATCAGTACAATAGATTTTATTTTGTAAAAAGTTAATAGGTAAATAGAGCCGGAAAAAAATAGTGTCCCAACAATAGCAGTCCATACTGTTATATTATAAAACTTTAACTGATGAGCGGAAGGAAGTAAGCCTAATATCAGCAAAAATAAAGCATGATATATCTGATATTTTGTTCCTGTGATAAAAGCGTCTAACTTTTCAGGGACTAATACTTTTTTTAACGCATGTGCGCCCATAGCTCCTAAAACGACGGCGGTTGTTCCATAAAAAGAACCGGCTATGAGTGCAATCTTGGTAATATTCATTGGGGTATGGAATTATTTTTCCGTGTAAAAAGCCATGTATAAAGGACGGTTAATATGCCTCCAATAAAAAAAGTGCCTAAGAACACCTGACCAATATAAGATGTCATATTAAAGTAGGCTTCAGCTTCTTTTTGCATTTTTCCCAGTTTGAAGGTAGCGAATTCAATAGCGTTTTTGAAAAAATCGGGGCTGATGTACGTTAAAAAAAGCCAAACAATTAACGATGCTATCGGCGCACTAACCACTGTAATAAATGAACCATATTCTATACCTTTTCTGAAAGTCATTTTGTTTCCTTGTTCTTTTTTCAGCGACCGGAACGCTAAAAAATAAATAACGACGGGGACAAGTAAACCTAAATTAGTATATAGGGGATGTAAATGGATGTACCGATCATGTAACCCACTTAATTTTTCAATGAAGAGCCATATTAATCCTCCAGTAATATTGAAGACGGCAAATTGAAATTCTTTTACCTTCATGTAGCAAAGATAAAACATTTAGCGTACTTAAATGCTAAAAACTTAACTTGATAATCAGGTATTTTTTTGAGGATAGAGAAAAAATTTAGCACCTATTTTAAATATCTTGGTGTAATTTTTGGTAAATTAAGAGAATCGTCGTAAATTAACAACCTGTTTAGATTATACGCAATAATCTAAACAGGCTTCTTAACACTTGGAGCACAGAACGATTTAACATTGTCCATCGTTCTTAATCGAACTTATTGAGCAAGGGTGGAGTCCTCTATGCAGTTTTGTTATCGTTTTAGAGGGGTGAAAAAGCCACCGATTATAAGAATGAAATTAAAAACAAAAATGAGCGTGAACGAAGAGGTATTGACATATTAGAGAGCACAGTTCCCTTTCGGGGCAAGAGTTGGTATCTCTTCGTTCTTTATAAAGACTCACTTGCTTTTATTTCATACTACAAATATAATAGGCTGTTTTGGTGTACTAAAAGCAAATTCTCTAAATCTTACGCGTTCAGATTGCAAAATTAAGCAGTAAATGATTGATAATCAGGGCAAAAAATATGCGAAATAATTACGCTTTCAGTAATTATTTCGCCCTTAAAACTTAACATAAGGATAATGTTTCTTATTGAACGAATGAGTCAAGTGGATTTTGAGATTTTGATTCGTTACCAGCTTTAGTGGCTGATTCGTTAGTGAATAAATTAGCCGTTGCTATTGCTTGCCGAATCTGGTCAAAGAATGAGCCTAAACCGTTTGGTGAATTCGGAACCATAATCGTATTGGTGTTGGAATGCTCCGCGATTTCTTTTAAGGTATCAAAATACTGGGTCATCAGAACCAACATCATCACATCACTGGCAGTTGAGCCTTGTATTGAACTTTGAAATTCCTCTACCGAATCCCGTAAACCCTCAATAATCGCCTTGCGCTGGTCTGCAATACCTTTACCTTGTAATGCTTTACTTTCGGCTTCAGCTTCAGCGGCTTTAACCTTTAAGATACGTTCAGCTTCTCCCTTTTCTGCGGCTGCGATACGTAAACGGGTAGCTGCGTTAATGTCGTTCATCGCAGATTTTACGCGGGCATCAGGGTCAATATCTGTTACTAACGTTTTGATAATGTCGTAACCAAAATCGTCCATCGTGGCTTGTAATTCTTCCTTGACGGCAATAGCGATTTCATCTTTCTTAGAAAAAACATCATCTAATTTGAGATAAGGAACTCGCGCCCTTACAACATCAAATACATACGCAGTTACTTGTTCTTTGACGTTATTCAGTCGGTAGTAGGCTTCAAAAACCTTATCACCCATGATGGCAAATTGAACTGAAACCTTCAAGTTGACGAAAACGTCATCTTCGGTTTTGGTTTCTACAACCACATCTAATTGCTGAACCCGCATGTTTACGCGAGAAACTACTCGGTCTGCAAAAGGCAATTTAAGATTAAGCCCGGGTTGAACGGTTCGATTGAATTTCCCGAATCGCTCAATAACTGCTATTGTTTGTTGGCGGACAACAAAGAGGGAGGAAAAAAAGACTACTGCCCCCAATACACCGAAGATGACTAATAAAGGGAATATTTCCATAAATGAAAATGATTAATTTCGCTGAAATATACGCTGAAAACCGCAATTCGGTTATCGCTTTTCGATATGTTTCAAAAAAGAATCAATAGCTTCAAGTACGCGTTCAACGGAATACATTTATTAATTAAGACTCAAATTCATGCAAGAATACATGTGTCAGCTATCTTGGCCATATCAACATTAGGTTGGTTGTTGAGCATTAACGCTACTGAATGGCTGATTTTGATATTATGTTTTGGAAGCGTTTTAAGTGCTGAAGGCATGAATTCAGCCATTGAAGCACTTACTGACTTAGTTTCACCGGAGTATCATCCTTTAGCCGGCAAAGCCAAAGACCTCGCAGCAGGGGCAGTTTTAATCCTTGCAATGATGAGCATTATCATCGGTGGAATAATTTTTATTCCTAAGATCATCAACTTAATTTAATGCTGATAACAAGCATATCATCTGTTTGATTACGGTCTCCTTGCCATGAACGAATAACGTTTGTTAACGATTTGCATTGTTCTTGAGCAGGTTCTAAACGGAGACACTTGAGCAGCTCGATAAATGATTTATTGGAAAATTTGCGGTAGTTAGGTCCGCCGAACTGATCTGTGATACCATCCGAATACTGGATGATAGTAGCCCCATCTTGATAGGTAAATTCCTGTTTGGAAAAATACTTAACGGTTGAGGGAGTGGTTTGAATAATCGAGTAACCAATAGACATCTTATCGGGTTCGTATTCGACGATTTCATCACCGTTCATGTAAATTAACGGACGGTTTGCTCCGGAATATTGAATCCGTTTCGTTTTTCTGTTGATCTTGATTAAGGACATGTCCATACCATCCTGTAAAAGATCGCCTTTATGACTGCGTTCCAAGTTGGTTACGATACCGTGATGGAGTCGGTTAAGGATTTCATCGGTTTCCGTAATTTTATTCTGTAAAATGGCATCATTAAGCAATGAATTACCCATTACAGACATAAACGCACCGGGAACTCCGTGTCCCGTACAGTCTACCACAGCTACAAATAATTCCCCATCTATCTCTGCCATCCAATAAAAATCACCACTAACGATGTCTTTGGGGTGATACATGATGAATGATTCAGGGAAATATTCGTACAACAAATTTGAGTCCGGTAAAATAGCCGATTGAATCCGTCGGGCATAGCGAATACTATCCGTAATGTCGGCGTTTTTCTTTTCGATAATCTCTTTTTGCTCGTTTAGTTCTTGGGTACGTTCCTGAACACGATGTTCCAAATTTTCATATAAATGTGCATTATCTAACGAAACACCGGATTGCTGTAAAAGAACGGATAAGTATTCCTGCTTCAGACCGGTAAAAATTCCCGATTTGGAATGACTTTCCAGATAAAATACCCCAATCACCTTTTTATTCTTTTCAATGACCGTACAGTATGCTGACTTAATACCCTTCTTTTGATTTCGAGCTTCTGCAACATACGGATCATTCATGAAAGGAATTTCCTTTGAAATGCGATCCGAAACGATTGTTGAACCCGTTTCTAAAATATGTTCAATCAACGTTACGGGGTAGGGGAATAAGCCGGAATTGATGTCTATGTTTTGATAGGAAATTTCATTGCCTATTTTATCGGAACGTAAGCCCATGCGTACTTGGCGGTCATCGTTATATAAAATTAAAACTCCGCCGTCAGCATCTGTATGAGTGAGAGAAAGGGCTAAAACCTTTTCAACAAGGGGAAGGGTAGTTATCAGTTCGGAAAGTGCTTGGGTACTGATATTGATGTCATTCAGCGTTTTAATGCGAGCATCTAATTCAGCATCCGTAAAATAACTTTTTGCCGCTTCCCGAACGGTTAAAATCAAGTCCTTACCATCCCAAGGTTTGGAGATAAACCGATATAAACGCGCTTTGTTCACGGCATTACCGACTGATTCTGCCGTTGCCTGTCCGGTAAGGAGGATGGTACGAATCGCTGAATTGATCTTAAAAACTTCGATCAGCAATTCATCACCTTTCATTCCGGGCATGAGTTGATCGGAAATGATAACGGGAACATCCATACCGAAACCCAGAAAGTCATTTAAGATGCCAAGTGCTTCCTCTCCGTTTTCAGATATTTCGATAGAAAAATCGTTACCTAGCTCAAATTTGATTTCATCGCGTAATGCATTGAGTACCGACTTTTCGTCGTCCACGCAAAGTATGATCGGTTTGTCCATTGTGTTTTGATCCTTTAGGCGGTAAAGATAATCAAATTCCGAAAAGTCCAATCTCAGCGACCTTTCAGGTACTTGATGAACTATAATCGGGGGTCAACGGGTTCGCTCTCCAAAGCTAAGAGGTTGTTTGGATTTAGTATTTTTAACCTCACCCCCACCCCCTCGCACTAATGAGAGGGGGCTTTTTCTCGGATTATCAACGTTTATTACGTCTCGCCCCCTTCTCCTTTTGGAGAAGGGGGCGAGGGATGAAGTTACAGCGGCGTATTTCCCCGTAAATCAAAATTTTGAACAGCCACTTAGGGATTCGATAGCTTTATCACCGATGTAGTTTAAGTCGTACCAGCGTTCCACGTAAGCGTTGACCGTTTGCCGTTGCGAACGCGATTACTTCCTCAAATATCCGCTCCATAAAGGGGGTTGTGGGGTTGCGGTGATGGCTATAAAATTGAGGGTAGGGTCGTGAAAAGCGCGTGAAATTTGAGAAACCGCACCGTTTCGGAACGTTACATCGGCTTCGACTTTGTGGGATTCGTCCACGATTAGGGTATGGATTCGCCCGCCCGCTTTCGTTACGGTGTGCTGTATCTCGGCTAAATTGTCAATAACCCCAATGATTAAACGGGCGTTAGCGTGTTCGACCCGCTCCAATGTTTTCCGCCAAGCATATCCCGAAACCACTAAAGCGTCCGCGTCGTTCGTTTCATATAAATTAATCGCGGTATCCCGATCCGGGGTCAAGTAAACGATGTAATCTTTATTAGTCAGGTTTAACGTCCGTGCGGTTTGGAGATAAGCGGTTGATTTACCCGTACCCGTCGGCGCAAGCACTAACCACCGTTTTGGTGTGCTAAAAGTTTCGACAATAACGTCCGTCCGCTCGGTGAGATAGCGGTTAACGGGAACGATACGCCGTTCTTTAGTCGGTAAAGCGGTCAGGGTAGCCGTCCCGAATTGCTTGGTGTATTGGCTGTAAATGCTGTGTAATACGGTCGAAATTTTGCTTTCGATGTATTCGGTGCTTAGTCCGTATCCTGCCAAAGCGTCCCGAAAGATGTTTTCGGCAACAATTGGATTAACTCCGCCTGCGTTTAAGTAGCCTGCTAATTGGGTTAAAATGCTGTGTCGTCCGCTTCCTTCATGGGGCGCAAATCCTTTTTCGGTTAGGTATTGTTCGGCTTTGCCTTGAATGAAGGCGTATTCGCAAAGGGTCTCGGCTGGTACTGTCT
>Ga0209573_1004362_pt1 | contig 14051 bp, 14 predicted proteins | sample TNRBio252014_DNA_FD_185870 | JGI IMG/M metagenome (GOLD analysis project Ga0209573, IMG submission 185870) | Wastewater treatment Type I Accumulibacter community from EBPR Bioreactor in Madison, WI, USA - TNR Reactor_6/25/2014_ DNA (SPAdes)... | ecosystem: Engineered > Bioreactor > EBPR >...
GCGGCCCGCACCTTGGCCAGCGCCTTGAGATCGGCATCGATCGCGCTGTCGTTCGACAGCACATCGAAGGCCTGTGCCGCCGCCCTGGCATCGGTCTTGGCCGTCTCGGCGGCAAGGCGGAACCTGGCCAGCACCTGATAGCCGGAGGGACCGTCCTTCAGCAGGGACTCGAGCCCCGCCTTCACCTCGTTCGCCTTGGCCTCGTTGGCCGCCGCCAGCACGGATTCGTATTTCGCGCCGGCCTCCGCCGCCTTCTTCTGCTCGAAGTAGGTATAGGCGCGATAGCCGCCGGTGCCCGCCACGATCGCCAGCAACAGGCTGATCAGCAGGGTGTTATGCTTCTTGAGGAACAGCGCAACCTTGTCGCGTTTGACTTCCTCGTCGACTTCACGAAACAGATCGGTCATCGGCACATCCGGCACGGCGCAGCGGCGATGAACGACCGCTGCGGTTGAAATCAGGGGTTTGCGCTAGCACAGCGCCACCCGTATGGCGAGCCAATTTGGACCCGGCCTTGCAGCATTCCGCCTCAGACCGCGCTTTTTGGCCGCATCGAGCCCAAAACGGCGCGCAGCACCGGAGGTTCGGGCCGAAAATGACACAGCGACTGTCCCTTCTTGGCATTCTCGCCTGCCTCGCCTCAGCCCCGGCCGGCGCCGTCGAGCCGCCGGCGCCCCTGCCCACCCTCGTCTTCACGCCCATGGTGGCCGAAGAAGTGGTGTTCAACCCCCGCCTGCATGCCTGCGACGGCCACGATGTGCCGGATGTGCCGCCCCGCGCCTATCGCGACGCCGCCGGCAATATCCGGCTGTTCACGCTGCATTATGAGAACCGGGCGCTGGTCGGCCCCGATCTGGACAGCCTGAAGCTCGACTGCAAGGTGGTGTTTCGCGGCAATCAGACCTCGGACCCCGCCGCCTACGACGACAAGAGCTGGATCACCGCCACCTGGACGCGCGACGGGCGCACCATCCACGGGCTGGCGCACCACGAATTTCAGGCCAACGCCCATGAAGGGCGCTGCGTCTACCGGCAGTACATGCCCTGCTGGTACAACACCATTCTGGCCATACGATCGCATGACGGCGGCGAAACCTTCGTCAAGCCCGCCGCGCCGGTGGTGGCGTCCTCGCCCTTCCCCCAGAACATCGGACAGGGCCGCCACCGCGGCTTTTTCAACCCCTCCAACATCGTGTCGGACGGGGTCTGGCATTACATGATCGCCTCGACCACCGGCTGGTCGGGCCAGCCCGGCGGGGCTTGCCTGTTCCGCACCGACAACATCGCCGACCCCGCCCGCTGGCGCGCGTATGACGGCACGGATTTCACCATCCGCTTCGAGGACCCCTATCGCGGCAAGCCTGATCCGAAGAAGACCTGTGCGCCGGTCGGCCCCTTCCCGGCGCCGGTCGGTTCCATCACCCGTCACCGCTCCTCCGGGCTCTGGGTCGCGGTGTTTCAGGCAAAGGCCGACGGCGCGCGCTTTCCCACCTCCGGCATCTATGTCGCCACCTCGAAGAACCTGAAGATCTGGGGCGCGCCGGCCCGCCTGCTGGCAACCCGGACGCTGTACGACGACGCGGCCGGCGCCGACGAGCTGCGCTCCTATCCAGTGCTGCTGGACCGCACCGCCACCACCCGCAACTTCGAGGATATCGGCGACACCCCCGACCTCTATCTCAGCCGCATGCGGATCGAGAACGGCAAGCACACCTCGGACCGCACGCTGGTGCGCCTCAAGGTCCGCATCGCGGTGAAATAGCCCCTCTCAGCCTGTCGCGCCGAGGCGCTCGGCATGCCAGGCCAGATGATCGCCGATGAAGGTGGCAATGAAGAAATACGAGTGGTCATAGCCCTCGTGCCGGCGCAGCGTCAGCGCCATGCCGGCGCTCGCACAGGCCGCTTCAAGCAATTCCGGTTTCAGCTGGGTTTGCAGAAACGGATCGGCCAGCCCCTGATCGACCAGAAGTTCGGGCAGGCGCGCGCCATCCTCGATCAGGGCGCAGGCATCATGGGGCCGCCAGCGGGCGCGATTGGCGCCGAGATAGCCGGTCAGCGCCTTCTCCCCCCACGGGCACTGCATCGGAGCGACAATCGGCGCAAAGGCCGAAACCGAGGCAAAGCGTCCGGGATTGCGCAGGGCGATGGTCAGCGCGCCATGCCCGCCCATCGAATGGCCGGTGATCGCCTGACGCGACATGTCCGCCGGAAGCTCTGCGCCGATCAGCGCGGGCAGCTCCTCCTCGATATAGGCGCGCATGCGGAAATGCTGCGCCCAGGGCGCCTCGCTGGCGTCGAGGTAAAATCCGGCGCCGATGCCGAAATCATAGGCCGGATCATCCGGCACCCCCTCGCCGCGCGGCGAGGTGTCGGGCGCCACCACGATCAGGCCAAGCTCCGAGGCGACGCGCTGCGCCCCGGCCTTCACCGTGAAATTCTCCTCGGTGCAGGTCAGCCCCGACAGCCACCACACCACCGGACAGGCGCGGTGCGCGGCCTGCGGCGGCAGGTAGACGGACAGGCGCATCGCCGTGCCCGTCGCTGACGAGGCGTGGCGATAGATGACCTGACGGCCGCCGAAACTGGCGTGCTGCGAAACGATGTCGAGCGCCATCAGAACTTGACCACCGAGCGGATCGCCTTGCCCGCGTGCATCAGGTCGAACGCCGCGTTGATCTGGTCGAGCGGCATGGTGTGGGTGATCAGATCATCGATGTTGATCTTGCCCTCCATGTACCAGTCGACGATCTTCGGCACATCGGTGCGCCCGCGCGCGCCGCCAAAGGCCGTGCCCTTCCAGACGCGGCCGGTGACCAGCTGGAACGGTCGGGTGGCGATTTCCTTGCCCGCTTCCGCCACGCCGATGATGATGCTCTCGCCCCAGCCGCGATGGCAGCATTCCAGCGCCTGACGCATGACATGGGTGTTGCCGGTGGCATCGAAGGAGAAATCCGCACCACCGCCGGTCAGGTCGACGATGGCCTGCACCACCTTGTCGTTGCCCACTTCGTTGGGGTTGACGAAGTGCGTCATGCCGAACTGGCGGGCCATCTCCTGCTTGGCAGGGTTGAGATCGACGCCGATGATCTTGTCGGCCCCCACCAGCCGCGCGCCCTGGATGACGTTGAGGCCGATGCCGCCGAGGCCGAACACCGCGACATTGGCCCCCGGCCAGACCTTGGCGGTGTTGATCACCGCGCCGATGCCGGTGGTGACGCCGCAGCCGATGTAGCAGATCTTGTCGAAGGGCGCGTCCTCGCGCACCTTGGCCAGCGCGATCTCGGGCAGCACGGTGAAGTTGGAGAAGGTCGAGCAGCCCATGTAGTGGAACACGGTGGAGTCATCGCAGGAAAAGCGCGAGGTGCCGTCCGGCATCACGCCCTGCCCCTGCGTGCCGCGGATGGCGGTGCACAGGTTGGAGCGCTGCGACAGGCAGGTTTTGCACTGGCGGCATTCGGGCGTGTAGAGCGGGATGACGTGATCGCCCGGCTTCAGCGAGGTGACGCCGGCGCCGACCTCGCGCACGATGCCCGCCCCCTCATGGCCGAGAATCGCCGGGAACTTGCCCTCCGAATCGAGGCCCGACAGCGTGTAGGCATCGGTGTGGCAGACACCCGTGGCCATCACCTCGACCAGAACCTCGCCGGCCTTCGGCCCCTGAATGGTGATGGTCTCGATGGTCAGCGGCTTGTTGGCTTCCCATGCGACGGCGGCCCGCGACTTGATCATGCGACTTCCCCTTGCCCGATTGTCAGACATCGTGATTGCCATTGAGTAACCGTGTTTGGCAACCGTCAAGCAACAGGTCTGTGGCAGGATTGGCGAACTTACGCCTCGTTCGCGAGCCTTCAGCAGATTTGGCCATGCTCCAGAAGACCTACACGACCAACGACATCGAAGCTCACGGGCGCATCCTGCTGATCCCCGTCGCCCTCACCATCCCCGTCATCATGGGCTCGATCGGCAAGATCGAATTCTTCCAGCGCGACATGCTGTTCTATGTCACCATGCTGGCCCTCGTCACCGGGCTCGCCATCTGGTTCTTCCTGTTCGAGAGCAGCACCGAGCAGAAGGCGCTCGTGCTGGAGGAAGACCGCGTCAGCTTCCACGATTTCGGCCGCCACACCGTGTTCTGGAGCGAGATCGAGGGCATCGACATCCAGAAGGTGGATTCGCCGAAGATGAAGGGCGGCAAGCCGGTTCAGGTCGAGCGCGTCGTCATCCGCGCCAAGCGCTCAAGCCTGCCGGGCACGCCGCAGGGGGATCCCGAGCGCTATGCCCTCCAGTACAATTACGGCATGAGCCTGCACCAGCTCTGCACCACCCTGCGTGAAGGCTGGGAAGCCGGCCGCCACCACCGCGTCAGCATCCGCAAGAAGCCGGTGGGCGAGGACCACGACTTCCGCATGCCCGCCTCGACTCACGCCGCGCCCGCCACCTTCGGCCGGCGCCGGTCCGACATGCGCCGATGAGGCCTTGACGTCCCACCGACAACAAAAAACCCCGCCACTGGCGGGGTTTTTCATGCGTATGCGCGAAACTTACTTCTTGCCGAAGCTCAGGCCGGCAAAGCGCGAATTGAAGCGCGACAGGCGGCCACCGCGATCCATCAGCTGCTGCGAACCGCCCGTCCACGCCGGATGCGTCTTGGGGTCGATATCGAGGTTCAGCTTGTCGCCTTCCTTGCCATAGGTCGAGCGGGTCTTGTACTCGGTGCCATCGGTCATGACGACGGTGATGAAGTGGTACTTCGGATGAATGTCGGCCTTCATGGACTTGTCTCCGCGTGCGGCCGGCGCGAACCCCAGTCCGCGAACCCAACCATGCGATGGAAAGGAAGAAGCGGCCTCATAACGGATTTACGCTGATGGCGCAAGCGGGTGTGACCGGCCTGCCATAGGCAAATGTTGCGTTTCAAACCCAGTGGTGGGCCTGTGAATCGGTGTTGATGACGCTCAGCGGCTCGCCTTGCGCCGCGCGCCCGGCTAGGATGCCGCTCCGCTGATGATCGCCCGCCGCGATTCCCCCTCCCGTCCCTGCCCGTCGGTCCGCCATGATGCCCCCCGCCCTGTCGCTTGCGCCGCCGCCGTCTGAAGAGGCGCTCCGTCTCGCCCCGCACAACATCGAGGCGGAACAGGCCCTGCTTGGCGCGATCATGGTGCACAACGAGGCCTATGACCGGATATCGGATTTCCTGCGTCCCGATCATTTCTATGAGGAAATCCACGCCCGCATCTTCGAAAGCGCCGGCAAGCTGATCCACGCCGGCAAGATCGCCACGCCGATCACGCTGAAGGTCTTCCTACCCGATCAGGATCTGGGCGGGCTGACGGTGGCGCAATATCTGGTGCGCCTGACCCAGGGCGCCACCACGATCATCAACGCCATCGAATATGGCCGCGTGATCTATGACCTTGCCATCCGCCGCAACCTCATCACCATCGGCGAGGACATCGTCAACGCCGCCTTCGACGCGCCGGTCGAGGCCTCGCCCCGCCAGCAGATCGAGGAGGCGGAGCGCAAGCTGTTCGCGCTGGCCGAGAGCGGGCGCTATGAAGGCGGCTTCCAGAGTTTTGCCAGCGCCCTGACCACCGCCATGGACGTGGCGGCCAAGGCCTATGAGCGCGACGGCCACCTCTCCGGCGTTTCCACCGGCCTCACCGATCTTGACCGCCAGATGGGCGGCTTGCAGCGCTCGGACCTGATCGTGCTGGCCGGCCGCCCGGGCATGGGCAAGACGGCGCTGGCCACCAACATCGCCTACAACATCGCCAGGACCTGGCGCGGCGAAAAGCTGCCCGACGGCACGGTGCTCACCCAGAACGGCGGCATCGTCGGCTTCTTCAGCCTCGAAATGTCGTCCGAACAGCTCGCCACCCGCATCATCGCCGAGCAGTCCGGCATTCCCTCCTACAAGATCCGGCGTGGCGACATCGACGAGCGCGATTTCGAGGCGTTGACCGACGCCGTGCGCGTCATGCAGGAAATTCCGCTCTACATCGACCAGACCGGCGGCATCTCGATCGCCCAGCTCACCGCCCGCGCCCGCCGCCTCAAGCGCCAGCAGGGGCTCGACCTGCTGGTGGTCGACTACATCCAGCTTCTCTCCGGCGCCGCCAAGAAGGGCGACAACCGCGTGCAGGAGGTGACCGAGATCACCACCGGGCTCAAGGCGCTGGCCAAGGAACTCGAAGTGCCGATCATCGCGCTCTCGCAGCTCTCGCGACAGGTGGAAAGCCGCGACGACAAGCGCCCGCAACTGTCGGACCTGCGCGAATCGGGCTCGATCGAGCAGGACGCGGACGTGGTGATGTTCGTCTTCCGCGAGGAATATTACCTGAGGAATCGCGAGCCCAAGCCGGGCTCGGAAGAGCACATGAAATGGCAGACCGACATGGAAAAGATCCATGGCCGGGCCGAGGTGATCATCGGCAAGCAGCGTCACGGGCCGACCGGCACCATCCCGCTGCACTTCGACGCCAACATCACGCGCTTCTCCAACCTCGCGGTGGAAGGCAGCCTGCCCGAACGCTACGAATAGCGGCGAGACCGGCGCTCGCATGTCCGCCCTCCTGCCTCTCGGCCTGGCCTTCCTGATGGTCGTCGTCGGCCTCAAGCTCACCTTCGGCGGGCTGGCGGCGGTGGTGCGCCCGCCGCGCGCGCTGCTCGCCGGGCTTGCCGTGCAAATCCTGGTTTTGCCGGTCCTCGCCTTCGGGCTGGCCCGGGCGTTCGCCCTGCCCGAGCATCTCAGCACCGGGCTGATGCTGGTTGCCGCCGCGCCGGGCGGCATCACCTCCAACTATGTCGCGCTGCTCGCCCGCGCCGACGTGGCCCTGTCGACCGCGATGACGCTGGTCACCAATCTTGTCGCCTGTCTGAGCATGCCGCTTGTGCTCGCCCTTGCCGGCGTGCCGCTGGCCATCGGCGCTCCGGTCGCGGCGCTGGCCAGGATCAGCATCGCCATGTTCGCCGTCACCGCCCTGCCGCTGCTGCTCGGCCTCTGGCTGAAGCGGGCGCGGCCCGGCTGGGTCGCCCGGTTTGAGCGGCCGCTGGATGTCGCCTCGCAGCTGGTGTTCGCGGCCATCGTGCTCGCCACCTTCGCGCAGAACTGGCAGGCGATGACCGGCTATGCCGCCGCCGCCGGCCCGGCCGTCGTGCTGCTCAACCTCGGCGGCATCGGTGCGGCACTGGCCGCCGGCGCCCTGCTGCGCCTGCCCCGGCCGCAGGGCCGCGCCATCGCCATCGAAACGGGATTGCAGAACGTCGCGCTGACGATCTTCGTCGCCACCACGCTGATGGGACACGGCGAACTGGCGCTGGTCGGCCTCGTCTATGCCGTAGTCATGAACCTGACGGCGCTCGGCCTGATCGCCGCGCCGCGCCTGCGCCGCTAGGCTGAATCGACATTCAGCGCATCAGGAAACCGGCGGCGAGCAACGTAAGCTCTCCCGCCACGACGGAGACCACCACCGAGCGGCGCGACAGGAACATCCCGGCCACGCCGGCGCTCAGTGCCGCGATGCGCGCGGCTTGCGGCACGCTGGCCAGCGCGCCTGTCGGCGCCAGCACGATCTTGGCCACCACGGCGGCCAGCAGCGTGCTCGCCACCGCCTTGACCCAGAGCAGCGCCTCCGAATCCTCATCCAGCCCCTGCGCGAGAACAACGCCGAGCAACCGCCAGATTTCCGTCGGCAGAAAGCCGATCAGCAGCACGGCGGCATAGGGCCAGAGATCGCCGAACAGGGCGCGGAAGTCGGCGAGGGTCATGCCGCCCTCCGCCGCTGCCGCCGGCCGACCAGATAGGCGAGCGTGCCGCCCACCACACCGATGATCAGGAAATCGAACCCGACCGGCAGATAGGAGGCAACCAGCGGGGTCAGGAAGAAGCCGAGGCAGAGCGCCAGCCCGTCGGCGCTGGAGCGCGCGCCCGCGATCATCGCCGCCGTAAAGAACAGCGGCGTGGTGAACAGCAGCCCCGCCGCGATCACCCCCGGCACCAGCGTGTAGAGATAATATCCGGCGTGCGTGCCCAGCGTGCCAAAGCCGATGATCGTCAGCGAATAGCCGAGGAAATACGGCATGCGCCCCGCATCCGCCATCGACGGCAGCCGGCGCAGCCCTTCGATCCAGGTCGTCATCGAGACGAGATGCGCCGCCAGCAGCGTCGATGCCATGCCCGCCCCGCCCTTGCGCACCAGCGGCATCACCGAAACCGTCATCGGCAGGAAGCGCGCCGAGGACAGCCCCACCGCGAACGCCGTGGCCGGCACCGCCGCGCCGCTGCCGATCGCCCCGAACAGGATGACCTGTGCCGGCCCGGCCCAGATCGTCAGGGTCGAAAGCGTCCCCGCCCAGACCGGCAGGCCGATGTCGCGCACCATCCCGCCGACGCCGAGCATCGTGGCGATGATCAGGATCGCCGGCAGGTCGAGCGCATCGCGGGCGCCCCGAAGAACCCAGTCGCGTCGGGATGGCAGGATATCGTGCACGTCAGGACCAGAAACATAGAAAGCTAAGCATCGCCACTGTGCGCGACCGCGAAGCCCCCGGCAAGAGGCAAAGCGCAGGCTTCACTGCGGCGGCTCGCTCAGGCTGGTGGCGATGCGCAGCGACAGCGCGGTCGCCCCCGAGGGACGGTAGATGGTCGAGAATCCGGCGCGGGCCATCAGTTCAGCCGCGCCGGGCTGGCCCATCTCGCGATAGAAGGCGGCCATCATGCCGGTGCCCTTGTCGCTGTAGTTGGCCCGCGTCCAGGCCGGGTCACGCGAATGCGCCGGATGATAGCCGAGGCCGCCGCGCCCGCTCGTCCCCTCGAACACCTCAGCTCCGCCGATATAGTAGCGCTTCACCCCACCGGCGAAGATCAGCGTGCAGGCGCTGTCGCAGCGCGCCGCCGAGGCATCGACGGCTGTGGCGATCCCGGCCTTGCGGATCAGCCGCCCGATCTTGATTCCCGCAACGATGGAGCCGCCGAAACTGTCGAGATAGACAACGCTGATCTTGCGCGCCCTCGGCTGGGCCAGCAACGCTGCAAAGCGTGCATCGTCGCCCAGTTCGAACTCACCGGAGAGATAGACGCGCCCGGCCCGCTCGGTGAGATAAACCGTGGCTTCAGCCACCGAAGCGGAGGCGAGCAGCAGGGCCAGCGCCCAGAACGGCCGTCTGCCCCCGCTCACGGCTCAGCCCACGGGCAGCACCGGCACGCCGATCAGCAGCGGGTGCAGCACATAGATGAAGGCGACATAGAGCACCATGCCGAGCCCGATCGAAAAGGTGTCGTGCTCGCCCCACGCCGGCAGGTCGGGCTTCGCCTCTCCACGCCGCTTCATCGAGATGCGGTCGACCACCGCATAGGCGAGGAAGGCGCCGAACAGCAGCATCGAGCCGAGGTCGCCGTTGGTCAGAAGGTGCGCCAGCGCCCAGATCTTGATCGCCACCAGCATCGGATGGCGCAGCATCACCTTCAGCCGGCCGACCGGCAGGATATAGGCGCTGAGCGCGATCATCGCCGGGAACATCAGGAGCAGCGTCAGATGCGGCATCCAGCGCGGCGGCGTCCAGAGTTCGATATACCCCCCGGCGCGGTAGCGCTGGAAGCCCCAGACCAACAGCACGAACCCGGCCAGCGAGAGCACCGAATAGATCGCCTTGTAGCCATTGGCGCCGAAACGCTCGATCAGCCCGGCCCGCGTCCCGCGCGCCATGGTCAGCGCATGCGTGCCAAGAAAGATGATCAGGCCGAGAACGAGCAGGGTCATCGGATCAGGCCTTTTCTGCCGTCTTGCGGCTCGGTTTTCTGGCGTTCGCCTTCACCGGAAGTTCGGGCTTTGGCATGGCCCGGCCCTCGGGGTAATCGAAGCCGAGCAGCTTGCGCCCGTCCTCGTCCTTCACCGTCACACGCACGATGCCGCCCTTCTTGAGCTTGCCGAACAGCACCTCGTCGGCCAGCGGCGTCTTGATCGCGCTCTGGATCAGCCGCGCCATCGGCCGGGCGCCCATCAGTTCGTCATAGCCGTTCTCGACCAGCCAGGCCCGCGCCTCGTCGCTCAGTTCGATGGTGACATTCCGGTCCGACAGCTGCGCCTCAAGCTGAAGCACGAACTTGTCCACCACCTGGGCGATCACCTCGCGCGGCAGCTGGCTGAAGGAGATGATCGCATCGAGCCGGTTGCGGAATTCGGGCGTGAACAGCCGGTTGATCGCCTCGGTGTCGTCGCCCTCGCGCCTGGCGCGAGTGAAGCCGAACGCCGCCCGCGCCATGTCGGAAGCGCCCGCATTGGTCGTCATGATGATGATGACATTGCGGAACGAGACCTGCTTGCCGTTGTGATCGGTCAGCTTGCCGTGGTCCATCACCTGCAACAGGATGTTGTAGAGGTCGGCGTGAGCCTTTTCGATCTCGTCGAGCAGCAGCACGCAATGCGGGTTCTGGTCGACGCCATCGGTGAGAAGACCGCCCTGATCGAAGCCGACATAGCCCGGAGGCGCGCCGATCAGCCGGCTGACGGTATGGCGCTCCATGTATTCCGACATGTCGAAGCGCAGCAGTTCCACGCCCAGCGTCGAGGCGAGCTGGCGCGCCACCTCGGTCTTGCCGACGCCGGTGGGCCCGGAGAACAGATAGGCGCCGATCGGCTTTTCGGTATCGCGCAGGCCGGCACGCGCCAGCTTGATCGCGGCCGAGAGTTGCCTGATCGCCTCGTCCTGACCATAGACCACGCGGCTGAGCGAGGCGGTGAGGTGTTCCAGCACCTCGGCATCGTCCTTCGACACGGTTTTGGGCGGAATCCGCGCCATGGTGGCAACCGTCGCCTCGATCTCCTTGAGGCCGAGGGTCTTCTTGCGCTTGGCCTCGGGCAGCAGCATCTGCGCCGCCCCCGATTCGTCGATCACGTCGATCGCCTTGTCCGGCAGCTTGCGGTCGTGAATGTAACGGTGCGACAGCTCCACCGCCGCCTTGATCGCCTCGCCGGTGTACTTGAGCTTGTGGAACTCCTCGAAATAGGGCTTCAGCCCCTTCAGGATTTCAATCGCATCGCTCACCGAGGGTTCGTTGACGTCGATCTTCTGGAACCGGCGCACCAGCGCCCGGTCCTTCTCGAAGTGCTGGCGATATTCCTTGTAGGTGGTCGAGCCGATGCAGCGCAGCGAGCCCTGCGCCAGCGCCGGCTTGAGCAGGTTGGACGCATCCATCGATCCGCCCGAGGTCGCCCCCGCCCCGATCACCGTATGGATCTCATCGATGAACAGGATGGCGTTGGGGTGGGTCTCCACCTCCTTGATCACCGCCTTCAGCCGCTCCTCGAAATCGCCGCGATAGCGCGTGCCGGCCAGCAGCATGCCCATGTCGAGCGCAAAGATCGTCGCGCCTTCCAGCACCTCGGGCACATCGCCGTCGATGATCTTGCGCGCCAGCCCCTCGGCAATCGCCGTCTTGCCGACGCCGGGGTCGCCGACATAGAGCGGATTGTTCTTCGAGCGCCGGCACAGCACCTGGATGGTGCGGTTCACCTCGGCCTCGCGCCCGATCAGCGGGTCGATCTTGCCCGAGCGCGCCTTGGCGTTGAGGTCGATGGCATAGGACTTGAGCGCGCTTTCCTTCTTGTTCGGGCCGCGCTCGCCCTCGCCCTTGCCCTGCTGATCCTGCCCGGCGCCCTCGTCCTCCTCCTCGTCAGAGCCGCGCGGATTGCGCGATTCGCTGAGGTCGGGCCGCTTGGCGATGCCATGGCTGATGTAGTTCACCGCGTCGAACCGCGTCATGTCCTGCTCCTGCAGGAAGAAGGCGGCATGGCTCTCGCGCTCGGCGAAGATGGCGACGAGCACATTGGCGCCGGTCACTTCCTCGCGGCCCGAGGACTGGACATGGATCACCGCGCGCTGGATCACCCGCTGGAAGCCGGAGGTCGGCTTGGGGTCGCCCTTCTGGCCCGAGGCATAGGCTTCAAGCTCGTGGTCGATGTACTCGGTCACGCTCTGGCGCAGGCTGTCGAGGTCGACGTTGCAGGCCCGCATCACCGAGGAGGCATCGGGATCGTCGATCAGCGCCAGCAAAAGGTGTTCGAGCGTGGCATATTCGTGCCGCCGCTCGCCGGCAATCGCGAGCGCCTGATGCAGGGCCTTTTCAAGGTTGCGCGAAAATGTCGGCACGGCTGGGCCTCACTTCTTTTCCATGACGCACTGCAAAGGATGGCGATGCTGGCGGGCGAAGTCCATGACCAGCGTCACTTTTGTCTCGGCGATTTCGTAAGGATAGACGCCGCACTCGCCCACGCCGGTCTGGTGGACGTGCAGCATGATCGTGGTGGCGTCGTCGAGGGTCTTGTTGAAGAACTTTTCCAGGACATGAACCACGAACTCCATCGGCGTGTAATCATCGTTGAGCAGCAGCACCCGGTAGAGGCTGGGGCGCTTGGCCGCGGTGCGCACACGCGGGGCAAGCAGCGTGCCGTTGTCGCGTCCGCCATCGCCCTGTCGCGGCCCGGCCATCGTCGCCGGCAGGCCACGGGTCAGGACTGTCATCTCGGGCATGTTTGTCGTCATGATCGGGCAGGAACGGTGCATCATTACAGGAGTGGTCGCGGCGAATCCTCAAGGATGCGGCAAGCATCCCGGTTGAACATGGCTAATGTAGGAAGGATTTGGCCATCACGCCAGTGGACAGCCGCCGCAATCGCGACTAACCCGGGTGCCTTCCGTTCAAGCTGACAAGGAGCCGGATATGAGCATCAAGCGCATCGAGGTCGGGCCGCGCATGTCGTCCGCCGTCGTCCATGGCGATACCGTCTATCTCGCCGGCGTCGTCGCCGACGATGCATCGCAGGACATCACCGGCCAGACGCGCCAGGTGCTGGAGGAGATCGACCGCGTGCTGGCCCTCGCCGGCTCGGACAAGACCAGGATCCTCAAGGCCAACATCTATCTGCCCGACATCAAGGACTTCGCCGCGATGAACGCGGTGTGGGACGCCTGGGTGCCCGCCGGCAACACCCCGGCCCGCGCCACGGTCGAGGCCAGGCTGGCCAACCCGGTCTACAAGGTCGAGATCATGGTCGTCGCCGCCAAGTAATCCGGCGCTCCGACGCCGCACAGCCCCGCGCCTCCCCGGGGGAGCGCGGGGTTTTTCATGTCTTGTCGCCACCGCTCAAGTTGCTGTTCGGGCTGCAAGCCCGCCTTAACGCTGTAGGCATCGCCTGCCCCCGCTTTAGCCAGCCATTAGGAAGCCGCGCGCAGACTTGCCCCAACGACAGCACCGCGGCCCGCGCCGCGACGACTTTCCCGGGGACCGGCATGCTTGCCCACACCAAATGGCACCCACTTCCCTCGACGCGCCACGTCGCACAGTGGACGACCACCACCCGGCTTGCCGGGCACCTGCCGGCCTGGCGCCGCCTTGCCGCGCGCGCGCTGGATGCCAACCCGTTCTACGAGCCCGATTACCTGCTGGCCTCGGCCCGTCATCTGGAAAAGGATGACATCCGCTGCATCGCCGTGTGGCGTGACGGCAGCCCGTCGAGCGACCTGATCGGCCTGTTCCCGCTGCAACGGCTGGCCCTGCCCGGCGGCGCGCTGGTGCCGGCGCTCGCCTTCTATCACAACCCCTACGTCTGCCAGACGACGCCGCTGATCGACCGCGAGGACCCCACTGCGGTCTGGGACAGTTTCCTCGAACGCTGCGCCCGGACCCCCGGCGCGCCGCGCCTGATCCATGCCCCGCAACTGCCGATCGCACGCGCCACCCACGCCCGCCTGCTTGATGCCCTGGAGCGGCGCGGCCTGTCCTCGATGCTCATTTCCAGCTTCGAGCGCGCCTCGATCAAGCGCTTCGGCGACTTCGGCCTCTACATGCAGCGCCTCAGCGCCAACCGCCGCAAGGACCTGCGCCGCCGCGAACGCCGCCTGGCGGAACTGGGCGATGTCAGGTTCCGCCTCGTCACCACCGGCGAGGACAAGGCCGCCGCCCTCGCCCAGATGCTGGCCCTCGAAGAATCCGGTTGGAAGGGCGACACCGGCACGGCGCTGGCCTGCAATCCCGATACCGCTGCCTTCGCGCG
>Ga0209573_1004363_pt1 | contig 14051 bp, 12 predicted proteins | sample TNRBio252014_DNA_FD_185870 | JGI IMG/M metagenome (GOLD analysis project Ga0209573, IMG submission 185870) | Wastewater treatment Type I Accumulibacter community from EBPR Bioreactor in Madison, WI, USA - TNR Reactor_6/25/2014_ DNA (SPAdes)... | ecosystem: Engineered > Bioreactor > EBPR >...
TCGGCCGCCAGGCGGGCGGGCTCGGCCTCGAGCTTGCCCAGGCCGCGCAGGCAGCTGTCGAGCGCGAGCACGGTGTGGCCGAAGCCCACGCCCATGTTGCGCAGCACGGTCGAGTCGGTGAGGTCGCGCTGCATGCGTGAGATCGGCAGCTTCTCGGAGAAGTGCTTGAGCACCGCGTTGGCGAGGCCGAAGTTGCCCTCGGCGTTCTCGAAGTCGATCGGGTTGACCTTGTGCGGCATGGTCGACGAGCCGACCTCGCCTTCCTTCAACTTCTGCTTGAAGTAGCCGAGCGAGATGTACATCCAGATGTCGCGGCAGGCGTCGATCAACATGGTGTTGGCGCGGGCAACGGCGTCGAAGAGCTCGGCCATGGCGTCGTGCGGCTCGATCTGGATGGTGTATTCGTTGAAGGTGAGGCCGAGCGATTCGATGAAGCGGCGGTTGAAGCCTTCCCAGTCGAACGCAGGCCAGGCCGACAGGTGGGCGTTGTAGTTGCCCACTGCGCCGTTGAACTTGGCGCACATGGCGACACCGGCGATGGCGGCGCGGGCGCGCATCAGGCGCGCGGCGATGTTGGCCATCTCCTTGCCGAGCGTGGTCGGGCTGGCGGGCTGGCCGTGGGTGCGCGACAGCATCGGCAGGTCGGCGAGCGCGTGGGCGAGCTCGCGGAAGCGCGCGATCACCGCGTCGAGCGCGGGCAGCAGCACGCGGTCGCGGCCTTCGGCCAGCATCAGCGCGTGCGAGGTGTTGTTGATGTCCTCCGAGGTACACGCGAAGTGGATGAACTCGGACACCTTAATCACCTCGGCGTTGTAGCCGAGGCGCTTCTTGAGCCAATACTCCATCGCCTTGACGTCGTGGTTGGTGGTGGCCTCGATCGCCTTCACCGCCTCGCCGTCATCGGTCGAGAAGTTCGCCACCACGGCATCGAGCTCGACCACGGTCGCAGCCGAAAAGGGGGCGATCTCGGCCAGCGCGGGCTCGGCGGCGAGCGCCTTCAGCCACTCCACCTCGACGCGCACGCGGTTGCGGATCAGGCCGTGCTCCGAAAAATGCGCGCGCAGGCCGGCGACCTTGCCGTGGTAGCGGCCATCGAGCGGAGACAGGGCAGTGAGCGGGGACGGTGCGGCGTTCGACATGGAGGGAGCTTCCGGAAAAAACTGGTATTTTAACGCCTGCCTCCCTTCCCGACAGAGAACAAAAGACGATGAGCGAGACCGAGCCTTACCGCATCCAGGTCACCGCGGTCGCGGAGTACGTCGCCGAGCAGTCGCACCCCCAGGACGAACACTACGTGTTCGCCTACCACGTCACCGTCCGCAACGCGGGCGCGCTGCCCGCCCGGCTGCTCGCCCGCCACTGGCTGATCACCGACGGCAACGGCAAGGTCCAGGAGGTGCACGGCCAGGGCGTTATCGGTGAGCAACCGACGCTCGCCCCCGGCCAGGCCTTTCGCTACACCAGCGGCTGCGTGCTGAGCACGCCGGTGGGCACCATGCAGGGCAGCTACCGCATGCGCGCCGACGATGGACACGAGTTCGAGGCCGAGATCCCGGCCTTCGTGCTCGCCGTACCGAAGGCGCTGCATTAAGCGGACGCCGGCAGCCAGGGAAGAAGCCCCGGCGCCTGACGGAAGGCCGGCGAGGCCGGTATCGCTCCGGCACCGGCCTTTTACGCACCGAGGCAGGGGAAAGCACATGCGCCCCGGGGTTACCGGGCCCGCGGCGAGCCCCCGCCAGCGCTGCCGGCGTGCTCCACGACGTGGCCGCGGCCACCGTGCTTGGCGGCATAGCACGCCTAGTCTGCAGCCTGCATCAGCGCCGAGGCGTCGTCCATGCGCGCGAGGCCGATGCTGGCGCCGACGTGGAAAGCCCGCCCGCCGCACTCGAAGGCGAAGTCTCCGATCGCCGCACACAGCCCCTCGGCAAGTCGCCGCGCGTCCTCCCGCGTGCAGTCGCGCAGGATCATGGCGAACTCGTCGCCACCGAGGCGGAACACCTCGTCATCGGCCCGCAGGCGACCGCGCAACAGCACACCGAGCTCGTGCAGCAGTCGATCGCCGGCGGCGTGCCCGCAGGTGTCGTTCACCGCCTTGAAGCGGTCGAGGTCAATGTACAGCAGGGTGCCGACATCGCCGAGCCGACGGTGGGCACCGACCGCATGTTCGATGCGTGCTTCGAAGGCGCGCCGGTTGGCGAGCCCGGTGAGCGCGTCGTGGCGAGCCTGCCAGGCGAGCTGGGCCGTTGCCTCGTCGACGCGCGCCTGCAGGGTGCGCTGGCTCTCGGCGATCGCCTCCGCCATCGTGTTGAAGCCCGCTTCGAGCGCCTTCAGTTCGTGGTTGCGGGCACTCGCCGGCACCCTCACCGAAAGATCGCCGTCGGCCATTCGACGCACTGCGCCGACCAGGACGCCCACGGGCCTGCCCACCGAGCCCGCGAGCCGGATCGCCATCACCATCGCGCCTGCAAGCGCGAGGACCACCAGGGCCGACACCGTCAGCAACACGTCGCGCTTTTCGGCGTCGAGACGGGCGGTGCCGATCACGACGCGCACACGACCCACGACCTCGGCGCGGCATAGTCATCCACGCTCGCCGGCTCGGCGAGCACCAGCGCGTCGAAGCACAACCATCCGGGCGCCTTCTCGATGACGATCTCGCCGGCGCGCACCAGCCCGCCCGAGCGCACCTGCGCGGACAGGACCTCGCCAGCCGCCGCGAGGACGCTGCCCGCCGCATCGTAGAACCCCACCCCGATCACGTCGGGCTGGTCCTGCACCTGTGCCATCAGCGATGCGAGCGCATCGCGGTTGCCCGACACGACCACATACTCGGCCGCGGGAGCGAGAAAATTCACCATCGCCTGCCCGCGCTCGTGAAGCGCCTGGTCGAGCGCGCGGCTGCTCTGCAGGACATGGATGAAGGCCGCACCGAGAATGAACAACATGCTCGGCAACCACAGCACGAGCAACATCTGCCGGCGCAACGAGAACCGGGACCGGCGCCGCATCATTCGCCCTCTCCCTGGGCCACACGCTCGCGCAGCACCTGCTCGTTGGCGACAGCAAGGCCGAGCGCACGCGCGACCGCGCGGTTGACCGCGACCTCGAAGCGGCGAGGGCGGCGCACTTCGCGCACCACGAGGTCTGGATCGGACGCACTCCCGAGCAGCTCTGCGACATCGACCGCGATATGCCCGGGGGTACTGAACACCGCAGCCAGGGCGGCGGCGGTGACGTAGGCGGCAGAGTGGGCGAACACCGGGCTGCGGTGGCGGTAGCTGGTGAGCAGGATGGTGCGCGCAGCCGCCGGGCTGGACACGAAACTGTCTGGCAGGGGCAGCAGCGCGCCGCCGGAGAACAGCAGGGTGTCGAGCCCAGGGACCAGCTCACCCAGCTCGCTCACCTCCTGCGCGCCCAGTTCGAGCCGCACCGAGGCAGCAGCCCGGGGCAAGCTGCCGAGCAGCGCGCGACTGTCCGGCCCGAGCAGCACGCCGACGCGCTGCGCCTCGGGCAGCACCGCCCGCACCAGTCGCATGTAGCGCGCGAGCGGCTGGTCGAGCACCACAGCACCGAGCCCGCGGCGCGGATACTCGTGGCGCAGGCGTTCGACATCACGCTGACTGACCAGCACCGCCAGCACCGGACGGCCGCTGCGGCGCAACGATCGTGCCGGCTAGCAGCCCAATTCTGCCCATTCCGGGCGCCACGACAAGCGCTGTGCACGGCCGCGGGCGAACGATGTCACGCCTCCCCGAACACGCTGCCCACCCCCAAACGCTACGGCCCTGGCGCCGCGACGCGGCCAGGGCCGTGGCGGGCCTGCACGACGATCAGGAGCGGTAGTCGGCGTTGATCTTCACGTAGTCGTAGGAGAAGTCACAGGTCCACACGGTGGCGGCCGTCCGCCCGCGGGCTAGGTCGATGCGCACCGTGAGCTCGGCGTGCTTCATGATCCGCGAGCCCGCCTCCTCGACGTAGCTCGCCGCGCGCCCGCCGTGCTCGGCGACGAGCACCGACTCATCCGGGTTGCCCAGCCACACGCGCAGCGTCGACACATCGAGGTCGTCAATGCCGGCGTAGCCGATCGCCGCCAGGATGCGGCCGAGGTTGGGGTCGGATGCGAAAAAGGCGGTCTTGACCAGCGGCGAATGCGCCACCGCATAGCCGACCTTGCGGCACTCGTCGCGATCCTTGCCGCCTTCGACCGCGATCGTCATGAACTTGGTCGCGCCCTCGCCGTCGCGCACGATGGCCTGCGCGAGCGCAACCGCGACCTCAACCACCGCATCGCGCAACGCACGGTAGTCGGCGCTGGCCGCGTCGGTGATCTCGGCGTTGCCGGCGGCGCCGGTGGCGATGACGATGAAGGAGTCGTTGGTGGACGTGTCGCCGTCAACGGTGATGCTGTTGAAGGACAGGTCGGCCGCGTCCCTGGCCAGGCCGTCGAGCAGCGCCTGCGAGACCGCAGCATCGCAGGCGAGAAAGCCGAGCATGGTCGCCATGTTGGGCTTGATCATGCCGGCGCCCTTGCTGATGCCGGTCAGGGTCACCGTGCAGCCGCCGATCTGCACCTGCCTCGACACCGCCTTGGCCAGGGTGTCGGTGGTCATGATCGCGTGCGCGGCGTCGAACCAGCCGTCGGCGCGCAAGTCGGCGATTGCCTTCGGCAGGCCGGCCACCAGGCGATTGACCGGCAGCGGCTCGAGGATCACGCCGGTCGAGAACGGCAGCACCTGCCCGGCCTGCAGCCCCATGTGCTGCGCGAGCGCGGCGCAGGTGGCCTGCGCATTGGCCAGGCCCGGCTCGCCGGTGCCGGCGTTGGCGACACCCGTGTTGATCACCAGCGCGCGGATCGCGCCGCCCGGGATATGGGCCTTGCACACCTGCACCGGCGCAGCGCAAAAACGGTTCTTGGTGAACACGCCAGCGACGCGGCTACCCGCAGCGAGTTCGATCACCGTGAGGTCGCGCCGGTTGGCCTTGCGGATGCCGGCCTCGGCGACGCCGAGGCGCACGCCCGCCACGGGGTTCAGGTCGACAGGGTTCGGGGTGACGAGATTGACGGCCATGCGGGTCTCCGGAGCAGGAAGGTCAGTTCAGTTTGCCGTGGCAATGTTTATATTTCTTGCCCGAGCCGCAGGGACACGGGTCATTGCGACCGACCTTGGGTCCCGCGCTGGCCGGCGCCGGTGCGCCGCCCTGCGCGCCCTCGGCGCTGCCGAGCGCCTCGTCATAGTCGGCGTGCTGGTACTGCACGTTCTCCACCTGCTGCGGGGTCTCGGCTTCCTCGAGCTGCGCCTCGGTGCGGACCTGCACGGTCATCAGCACCTTGGTGACGTCGGCGCGCACGGTGTCGAGCAGGGTTTCGAAGAGCTCGAAGGCTTCGCGCTTGTATTCCTGCTTCGGGTTCTTCTGCGCGTATCCACGCAGGTGGATGCCCTGGCGCAGATGGTCGAGCGCGGCGAGATGCTCGCGCCAGTGGGTGTCGAGGCTCTGCAACATCACGTTGCGCTCGAACTGATGCCAGGCGGTCGGGTCGACGACCGCGGTCTTGGCGGCGTAGGCGTCCTCGCCGGCCTCCACGATGCGCGCGAGGATCGCGTCGTCATCGAGGTTGGACTCGGCCTTCAGCCACTCGCCCACCGGGACCCTGAGCTGGCACTCGGCCTGCAGCGCCTGCTCGAGCGCAGCGACCTCCCACTGCTCCTCGACGCTCTCGACCGGCACATAACGGCGGAAGATGTCGTGCAGCACGCCCTGGCGCATGGCACGGATGGTGTCGGAGATGTCCTCGCTCTCGAGCAGTTCGTTGCGCTGCTGATAGATGACCTTGCGCTGGTCGTTGGCGACGTCGTCGTATTCGAGGAGCTGCTTGCGGATGTCGAAGTTGCGCTGCTCGACCTTGCGCTGCGCGGACTCGAGCGAGCGTGTGACCATCGCGTGCTCGATCGCCTCGCCCTCGGGCATCTTCAGGCGGACCATGATCGCGTTGAGGCGCTCGCCGGCGAAGATCTTCATCAGCGGATCTTCCAGCGACAGGTAGAAGCGGCTCGAGCCGGCATCGCCCTGGCGCCCGGAGCGGCCACGCAACTGGTTGTCGATGCGGCGCGACTCGTGGCGCTCGGTGCCGATGATGTGCAGGCCGCCGGCGGCGATCACCTGGTCGTGCACCTTCTGCCAGGCCTCGCGCAGGGCGACGATCTTCGTCTCCTTCTGCTCGGCGCTGAGTGACTCGTCCTCACGCACCATAGCGACCGGCTTCTCGATGTTGCCGCCGAGCACGATGTCGGTACCACGACCGGCCATGTTGGTGGCGATCGTGACCATGCCCGGGCGGCCGGCCTGGGCGACGATCTGCGCCTCGCTCTCGTGCTGCTTGGCGTTGAGCACCTGATGCTCGATCTTCGCCTTCTTCAGCACCGACGAAAGGAACTCGTTGGTCTCGATCGAGGTGGTACCCACGAGCACCGGCTGGCCGCGTTCGGCGCAGGCGCGGATGTCGTCGATCACCGCGTCCCACTTCTCGTTTGCGGTGCGATAGACCTTGTCGTTGCCATCCTTGCGCTGCATCGGCCGGTTGGTCGGGATGACCACGGTCTCCAGGCCGTAGATCTGCTGGAACTCGAAGGCCTCGGTGTCGGCGGTGCCGGTCATGCCGGCGAGCTTGCCGTACATGCGGAAGTAGTTCTGGAAGGTGATCGAGGCCAGGGTCTGGTTCTCGGCCTGGATGCGCACGCCCTCCTTGGCCTCGACCGCCTGGTGCAGGCCGTCGGACCAGCGCCGGCCCGGCATCAGACGGCCGGTGAATTCGTCGACGATGACGACCTCGCCGTTCTGCACCACATATTGCTGGTCCTTGTGATACAGAGCGTGAGCGCGCAGTGCGGCGTAGAGGTGGTGCACCAGCAGGATGTTGGCCGGGTCGTAGAGCCCGCCGCCCTCGGCGAGCAGGCCCATGCGCACGAGGATCTGCTCGGCGGTCTCGTGGCCCTGCTCGGTCAGCAGCACCTGGTGCGCCTTCAGGTCGACGGTGTAGTCGCCCGCATCGAGCACCTCGTCCTTGTCGTCCAGCCCGCCTTCCTGCCTCTTGAGCATCGGCGCGACCTGGTTCATCTTCAGGTAGAGCTCGGTGTGGTCCTCGGCCTGGCCGGAGATGATCAGCGGCGTGCGCGCCTCGTCGATGAGGATGGAGTCCACCTCGTCGACGATCGCGAAATTGAGCACGCGCTGCACGCGCTCGCTGGCCGCGTACACCATGTTGTCGCGCAGGTAATCGAAGCCGAACTCGTTGTTGGTGCCGTAGGTGATGTCGGCGGCGTAGGCGGCCTGCTTCTGCTCGTGCGACATGCGCGACATGTTGCAGCCGGTGGTGAGGCCGAGGAAGCCATAGATGCGGCCCATCCATTCAGCGTCGCGACTGGCGAGGTAGTCGTTCACCGTGATCACGTGCACGCCTTTGCCCGACAGCGCGTTGAGGTAGGCGGGCAGCGTGGCCACCAGGGTCTTGCCTTCGCCGGTGCGCATCTCGGCGATCTTGCCGTCGTGCAGCACCATGCCGCCAACGAGCTGGACATCGAAGTGGCGCATGCCATGAACCCGCTTGCCAGCTTCGCGTACCACCGCGAAGGCTTCGGGGAGCAGTGCCTCGAGCGTTTCGCCATTGGCCACGCGCTGCCTGAACTCCACAGTCTTGCCGCGCAGCGCCTCGTCGGAGAGTGCGGAGACCTCGCCCTCGAGGGCATTGATCTTGCGTACCGCGTGCATGTACTGGCGGACGAGGCGGTCATTGCGACTACCGAAGATTTTCTTGAGCAGGCCGGAGATCATGTTTTGGGGTCGACGTCGATTCGGCAAAGGCCGGAGTTTATCATGGCGAACCCGCCCTCCTCGTGACGCTTCACGCACCCACCCATGACCCGGCCGCTCTCACGCTTCCTCGGCGGCGGCGATTCGCTCGCCCGCCTGCAGGACCATGCCGCCCGGCTGCGGCGGCTGCAGGGCGCGCTCGACGCCTGCCTGCCGCCGCAACTTGCAGGGCAATGCCAGGTAGCAAACCTGAAGGACGGAGTCCTGATCGTGAGCGCGCGCGGCGGCGCGGCTGCGGTGCGGCTGCGCCAGACCCTGCCCAGCCTCCTCGAACGCCTGCAGCATGGCGGACATCCGGTGCAGTCGATCAAGGTGAAGGTGGGCACGCCAGAGCAGGTGGAGTACCGGCGCCCGCCGATCGAGCGTCACATCTCGAATTCGGCCAAGTCCGGTCTGGCCGCCTTCGCCGACACATTGCCAGTGGACTCGCCGCTGCGCGCCTCGCTGGAGCGCCTGATCCGGCGCGGCTGAGTTACGTCTTCACCGACGGTCAGGCAACCGGTGCCAGCACACGCTCGATCGCAAACAGCGCGAAAAGCACGAACAGCATGACCACGGTGGCGCGCGCCGCCTTCCACGCCCAGGCCTTGTAGCGCACGTTGCCGGTCAGTTGCCACAGGATGACCGAGCCACCGATCGACAGCACGGCGAGCAGCAGGAGCAGGCGCATGATCAGCATGCGCGCTCCCCGCGCGCCGGCGTGGCGGCATGCGCTGCGGCGCAACAACCCCGCGTGGAGCAGGACGCCGGGAAACTCATGCGAACGCGGCCGTGAGCGGTGCGAACTGGTGCGCCACCGCTGCCGGCGTCGCTGCGTCCTGGTCGAAGCTGACGATCTCCCAGGCGTCCTTGTCTTCCAGCAGCACGCGCAGGACCTGGTTGTTTAGCGCATGCCCGGCCTTGTGCGCCGAATACGCCGCGAGCAGCGGATGGCCGCACAGATAGAGATCGCCGATCGCGTCGAGCACCTTGTGCTTGACGAACTCATCGGCATAGCGCAGCCCTTCGGCGTTGAGCACACGGTATTCGTCCATCACGATCGCGTTCTCGAGGCTGCCGCCGAGCGCCAGTCCGTTGGCCTGCATGAACTCGACGTCCTGCATGAAGCCGAAGGTGCGCGCGCGCGCCACGTCGCGGATGTAGGACTGCTCGGCGAAGTCGACCGTGACCTGCGTCGAGGTCCTGTCGATCGCCGGATGGTTGAAGACGATCGAGAACGAAAGCCTGAAGCCGTCGTAGGGCTCGAGCCTGACCCACTTGTCGCCCTCGACGTACTCCACCGGCTTTTTCACGCGCAGGAATTTCTTTGCCGCCGCCTGCTCCTCGATGCCCACCGATTGCAGCAGGAACACGAAGGGCGCAGAGCTGCCGTCGAGGATGGGGATCTCGGGCGCATCGACGTCGACATGGAGGTTGTCGATGCCCAGCCCGGCGAGCGCCGACATCAGGTGCTCGACGGTGCCAACCTTGTGACCGCCCTTTTCCAGCCCGGAGCACATGCGCGTGTCGCACACCGCATAGGGGTCAGCGGGAAGGGCCAGCGGCGGGTCGAGATCGACGCGGTGGAACACGACTCCGGTATCGGGTAGGGCCGGACGCAGGGTCAGGGTCACCTTGCGACCGCCGTGCAGGCCGACGCCGGTGGCGGTGACGACCGACTTGAGGGTGCGCTGCCTGATCATGATCTTTTCCTTTGCATATCAGTCATTTTAGCATGCACCCCGGTGCCGGCCGGGCTATGCCCCCGATCGCCGCAAGCTGTTGCGCAAGCGGATGTTGCACGGCGAACCCGTCAACGGGAAAGCCCGCGTGCAGACCGGAGGCGACGGCCTGCACACGGGCGTTTCGGTGCAACGAAGTCGATGTGGCCACATATCCCGGCCACAGGACCCGCGGGGGAAGCGGACTCGCCCACGAAGGAGGCGGTCTTCGGTGGCAGGCCCGCTCCCGCCGCGGATCAGTCCGCCTGACGGCGCAGGAAGGCCGGGATGTCGTAGGTGCCGACGCCGCTGGTGCTCATCGCCTCAACGGTGGTGCGGCGACCGCTGCGCATCACCGCCGGCACGTCGAGATTGTTCATGTCGACGCTGCCACCCATCGACGGGCCGTAGGTCCCGGTGCCCTGCACCACCTGCATCACCGGCTGGCGCGCGGCGCGCGGCGCGCCCAGACCGGTGGCGACCACGGTGATGCGGATGCGGTCTTCCATGGTGTCGTCGAACACGGTGCCGTACTTGACGAAGGCTTCCGGCGCCGCGAAGGCCTGCACCGTCTTCACCGCGTCGCGCACTTCCGACATCTTCAGCGACTTGCTGGCGGTGATGTTGATCAGCACGCAGCGCGCGCCGGAGAGTTCGGTTCCTTCGAGCAGCGGCGACACCGCGGCCTGCTCGGCAGCGATGCGGGCGCGGTCCATGCCTGCGGCCTCGGCCGAGCCCATCATCGCGCGCCCCATCTCGGCCATCGCGGTACGGACGTCCTGGAAATCGACGTTGACCAAACCGGGCACGTTGATGATCTCGGCGATGCCACCCACCGCGGAGCGCAGCACGTTGTCGGCGGAGCGGAAGCACTCTTCGAAGCCGGCGTCGTCGCCGAAGACCTCGAGCAGCTTGTCGTTGAGCACGACGATCAGCGAGTCGACGTGGCGGGTGAGCTCTTCGATGCCGCTCTCGGCGACGCGGATGCGGTTCTCGAAGTCGAAGGGCTTGGTCACCACGGCGACGGTCAGGAGCCCCATCTCCTTGGCGATCTCGGCCACCACCGGCGCCGCACCGGTGCCGGTGCCACCGCCCATGCCGCCGGTGATGAACACCATGTGCGCGCCCTCGAGCGCGGCAGCGATCGCTTCGCGCGACTCCTGCGCCGCGGCACGGCCGGCCTCCGGCTTGGAGCCGGCGCCGAGACCGGTGGTGCCGAGCGCCACCTTGACCGGCGCGAGGCAGCGCTTGAGCGCCTGGGCGTCGGTGTTGGCAGAGATGAAATGCACGCCCTTCACGCCCTCGCGGATCATGTGATCGACCGCGTTGCCACCCGCACCACCGACGCCGACCACCTTGATGACGGTCCCGGTGGGTTCCTTTTCAACGATTTCAAACATTAGCCTCGCCTCCTGATTTGACGGCCCTGCTCAACACCGAACACCTGCCGGCCTTTATCTAGTGCTAGCCGCAAAGACTACTACTAAATAGACGGTAGTGATCGGCACTCATTCAAAATGAAAACGCGCACAACGCATGGCTCAAAAGTTGCGTTCGAACCACGACTTCATGCGCCCGAAAATCTGTTTCACGCTGCGCGTCTCGCGCGCCTGAAGCCCCCTGCGCCGCTGCGCGGCGCCTTCCATGACCAGACCCATCGCGGTCGAGTAGCGCGGCTGGCACACCACGTCGGCCAGGCCGCCGTCGTACTGCGGCGCGCCGACGCGCGCCGGCATGTGGAAGACATCCTCGGCCAGCTCGGCCATGCCGCGCATCACCGCCGAACCACCGGTCAGCACGACACCCGAGGACAGCAGCTCCTCGTAGCCGCTGCGGCGCAGCTCGGCCTGAACCAGCTCGAAGAGCTCGGAGACACGCGGCTCGATCACGTCGGCGAGCGCCTGGCGCGACAGCTTGCGCGGCGGGCGGTCACCCACGCCAGGCACCTCGATCATCTCTTCTGGATCGGCCATCTGGTGCATCGCCACGCCGTGGCGGATCTTGATCTCCTCGGCCTCCGAAGTCGGCGTGCGCAAGGCCATCGCGATGTCGTTGGTGATCTGGTCACCGGCGACCGGAATCACCGCGGTGTGACGGATCGCGCCCTGGGTGAACACCGCGATGTCGGTGGTACCACCGCCGATGTCGACCATGCACACGCCGAGTTCCTTCTCGTCCTCGGTCAGCACGGCGTGGCTGGAGGCGAGCGGCTGCAGGCTGAGGTCCATGACCTCCAGCCCGCAGCGGCGCACGCACTTGATCACGTTCTGTGCCGCCGACACCGCGCCGGTGACGATGTGCACCTTGACCTCGAGCCGCACGCCGCTCATGCCGATCGGCTCGCGCACGCCACCCTGGCCGTCGATGATGAATTCCTGGGTCAGGATGTGCAGGATCTGCTGCTCGGCCGGAATTGGCATCGCGCGCGCGACCTCGATCACGCGCTCGACGTCGAGCGGCGAGACCTCCTTCTCCTTGATCGCGACCGTGCCGCTGGAGTTGAAGCTCTTGATGTGGCTGCCGGCGATGCCGGTATAGACCTCGTGGATCTTGCAGTCGGCCATCAGCTCGACCTCCTGCACTACGCGCGAGATCGCATCCACCGTGGCCTCGATGTTGACCACCACGCCCCGCTTGAGGCCGTTGGTGGACTGGGTGCCAAGGCCGACCACGTTCAACCGCCCGTCCGGTTTGACCTCCGCCACCATGCAGGTGACCTTGGCGGTGCCGATGTCCAGGCCGACGATCAGTTCGTTGTATTGCTTGCTCATTTCTTGCCTTTCCTGCCTGCCGGCGTCACGGGCTGCTGCAGCACCGAGGCGTCAGCAGGCGTCAGTGCGAACCCGCCCGGATAGCGCAGGTCCGCAACCTTGATGTCGATGTCGATTTCGTCTTGTACGCGCGGCCACACCGCGATGAACCGCCGCAGGCGCTCGCCCAGCGTCGATTTGTCCTGCTCACGGCCGAGCATGATGGTCAGGCCGTTGTCGAGCTGGAGCTGCCAGGCCTCGCGCGCCGACAGGCCGAGCCCAACCAGGCGCACGCCGAGTGGCTGCAACATCCCGGAAAACTCGCCATGGCGCGCGAGCAACCAGCCCGACGAACCCTGCGGGCCATCGAACTGCGGCATGTCGGCGTTGGATGCGGCCACGAACACCTCGCCCTGGCGGTTAACCAGGCGCGCCTCACCGCTCTCCGACACCGTCCAGTAGGCCACCGCCTCATGCTCCTGCAGGCGCAGCTCGAGCGCGTCCGGCCAGCGCCGGCGCACCTCCGCCTTGCGCACCCAGGGCAGCTTCTCGAAGGTCTCCTTGACCGCTTCCAGATCGACGGTGAAGAAGTTGCCTTGCACCGCCAGGCGAGCGGCGTACTCGAGCTGCTCCTCCGTGACCTGCCCCGGATTGCTCAGCACGACCAGCTCACGCAGCGGAAACAGCGGCCGCGACACGAACCAGATCACCAGCGCCCAGCCCAGCGCCACCGCGGCGCACAGGGTCAGCAGGTCGGAGACCAGGTTGAGCAGCGCGGGTCGATGCCACAACCCACGCTCGCCTCCCGCGCGCGCAGGCCCGCCAGGCGCCGGACGGCGCGCGGAGCGGATCGACGCTGGACGGATGCCTGCTTCAGCCAAGCCGGGCACCCTCCAGGATCTCGAGGCACAGGGCGGTGAAATCCAGTCCCGCCACCCGCGCCGACATCGGCACCAGCGAATGCCCGGTCATGCCGGGTGAGGTGTTCATCTCGAGCAGATAAGGGCGGCCGTCGTCGGTGAGGATGAGGTCGGCGCGGCCCCAACCGCGGCAGCCGAGCACGCGCGCGCACTTCATCACCATCGCCTGCAGTTCGGCCTCCTGCGCCGCGGGCAGACCGCAGGGGCAGTCGTAGCGGGTGTCATCGGTGAAGTACTTGTGCTGGTAGTCGTAGTTGCCGCCCGGGGCGACGATGCGCACCAGCGGCAGCACCCGATCCTCGAGGAAGGGCGCAGTGAGCTCGGCGCCGCTGATGAATTCCTCGGCGATCACGAGGCTGTCGTAGCGTGCCGCGAGCGCCCAGGCCGTGCGCAACTGGCCGGCCTCGGTCACCTTGGTCGCGCCCATGCTCGAACCTTCATGCACCGGCTTGACGAAGATCGGCAAGCCGAGCCCGGCGACCACCGCGTCCCAATCCGTATCGTGCTGCAGGATCGCGTAGCGCGGCGTGGGCAGGCCGGCGGCCAGCCACACCATCTTGGTGCGCCACTTGTCCATCGACAGCGCCGAAGCCATCACGCCGCTGCCGGTGTAGGGGATGCCCATCAGCTCGAGCGCGCCCTGAACGGTGCCATCCTCGCCGCCGCGGCCATGCAGCGCGATGAATACACGCTCGAAGCCCTCCTCCTTGAGCGTGTGCAGGTCGCGCGCGGCCGGATCGAAGGCGTGCGCATCCACCCCTGCGGCGTTCAACGCGGCCAGCACCGCTGCGCCCGACATCAGGGACACCTCGCGC
>Ga0209573_1004364_pt1 | contig 14050 bp, 10 predicted proteins | sample TNRBio252014_DNA_FD_185870 | JGI IMG/M metagenome (GOLD analysis project Ga0209573, IMG submission 185870) | Wastewater treatment Type I Accumulibacter community from EBPR Bioreactor in Madison, WI, USA - TNR Reactor_6/25/2014_ DNA (SPAdes)... | ecosystem: Engineered > Bioreactor > EBPR >...
ACAGCAGATCTCCAATTGATGTCCCGCTGATCCAGCCGGACAGAGCCACAAAGGCGAGTGCCACAAGGACGTCGTGGACCAGAGCGGCAACGGCGGCAATTCCAAACACCACGTTCTGGAATCGGAACCAGATGTACGCGGAAATTGCCAGAATACTGACCGTGATCGCAATGACCGCTCGTTCCTTCATTTCACTGGCCACGGCCGAAGCAAACGTATTCACTTCATCAAACAGCGGCGCTGACGAAAGTGTCTGGCTCATGGCAGCCAGAGCTGTCTGGAAATCCGCGGGCGAGATTTCCGGAGCGACTCGAGCGATGAACTTGCTGTACTTGCGAACGCTGAAGGTTCCGGCACTGGTTCCAGAACCTTCCAGGCCCTGCACCTGAAACAGATCGGCGACCGTCGGGTACTTCTGAGTGTCGCCGTCTTTGATCTGTGACAAAGTACTGGCCAGCAGATCGTTGACCGTTCCGGAAGCGACTTCTTCAGAAAACAACAGTTCGGAAGAAGAACCACCATCGAATCGCTTCAGCAGAATCGCCTCGGCCGATTCATCTCCGGCAGCAATGGTGAACGGTGTCACTTCTCCAGTCGACAGAGACACCATTCGCAGCTTGATACTGTCATGTCCATCAAACGCCGTAAAGACCATCTCACGAACTCGTTGTTCAGCAGAGACCGCCTCGGCCTCGGTACCGGCGCCCTCCCCGGGAGATCCATGAGAGTCCTTTTCGGTCGATCGCAGGCGGAAGTAAGTGCCGACCCCTTCCTCCTTTTCCTGCCCAATCGTCAGACGCTCTAATGTGAATTCGTCGCCAAACACTTCCTTCAGAGCAGCGGTGACATCTTCCGTCTTCTGCGGCTCGGTCGTCTGGAACGAAACCATCGTTCCGCCGGTGAAGTCAATGTCGAATACTTTTTCACCGCGAATGAAGAGCGCGATCAACCCAACTCCGATAATGATGGCCGAAATCCCGCACCACAGCATGCGCTGCTTCAGGAAGTCCAGTTTGGTTTCTCCGATCAGCCTGCCCATTTTGATCTGACGCAGCCAGCGTTTCTTTTCGGCAATGTCAAACAGCAGTCGTCCGACAAACAGGACGGTGTACATGCTGATGGCAAGACCAAGGAACAACGTCACCGCGAAGCCCTTGATCTGGTCGGTTCCGATCCAGAACAGAATGATGGCCGTCAGCAGGGTCGTGATATTCGCGTCAAAAATCGTGACAAACGCCTTTTCGAAGCCGTTCTGAATGGCCATTCGCACGCTGGACCCTTTACCGAGTTCCTCTCTCATGCGTTCGTAAATCAGGACGTTGGCATCGACCGCCATCCCGATGGTCAGCACAATGCCGGCGATGCCAGGCAGGGTGAAGGTCGCTCCGATCGCCACCATCGCGGCGACGGTCAACAGCAGATTCAGCATCAGGGAGACCACAGCAACGGTTCCGGCAAACCGATAGAAACCCAGCATAAAGACCATCACGACCAGACCGCTGATCAGAGTTGCTCTTACGCCTTTATTGCGAACGTCGGCACCCAGAGTCGGGTCGACTGTGGCTTCGCTGAGTGGTTTGGGATCGATAGGAACGGCCAGAGCCCCTGCATTCAGCACGGCTGTCAGTTCATCCGCTTCTTCGCGAGTGAAACCGGATCCGCCCCCTTCAATCTGACCACGCATATCGATCTTGGAATTGATGTTGGGAGCACTGAAGACCATTCCGTCCAGCACAATGGCCAGTTTGCGGGGGTCACGTCCCGGCTGAGGCAGATTGCTGCCGGTCAGACGTCCGAAGCGATATCCGCCGTTCGTATCAAACAAAAAGGAGACAACAATTTCTCCGCTGGGATCGATCGTGGTTTCGGCATTACGCAGGAAGTCGCCAGTGATCTGTTCTTCCGGGTCACCGACCAGCAACAGGTATTCTTCGGTCTCGTATTTTTCCGACTTGCCATCCGCCTCGCGGATCTTTTCGACCTTGCGGCTGATGCCTGTTCCCAGCAATTGCGGCACGCCATTTTTTTCTGTGGCTGGGACCCAGCGCGCGATGACTTCGTTCCCTTCCCGCAGCTCTTTCTCAGACTTGTCCATCTTCAGGGCATCGCGCACGGTCGCCCCGTCGGATTCATCCGCGCAGATGAAGAATTCCAGGCTGCCCAGTCGGGTGATGCCCTTCTTGATTTCTTCAACAGCCTGAGGGTCTTCACCGGGGACGATGACTTCGATACGGTCAGCGCCGACCTGGCGAACCGTGATTTCCTCTGTTCCGCTCTTGTTGATTCGCTGGCTGACGGCGTCCACCATTTTGCTCATCAGCGCGTCGGTCAGTTCTTTGCCGCCAGGCTTCACCTGGAAGACCATGTTGGTTCCACCGGCGAGATCAATCCCCAGGCGAAAGCGATCTGCCAGAGGCGTGCCATTCAGCAAGGCCAGCAGGAAGGGCGAAGCCCCGATGGCCAGAGTAAACATCACCACAGCAATGCGGCTGGTCCATTCCTCGACCTTCAGCGATTTGCCGATCACAACGGCCAGAATGAAGGGAAGCACCAGGACGCAGAAGAACGTCACCGCGATGGCAAAGTTACTTGTCCCCGTGGACGCTGCAGGAATCACGGTTTCCTCAGCAGATTCCACTACGGCCGCGGTTGACTCGCTGGTCGTACCTTCAACTGCCGCGGCCGGTTGTTCAGCCACTGCGTCCGCGGAACCCGTAACTTCACTGGCGTTGGGGGCCTGAAACAGGAGGAGCAGCAAACCAATCAGCAACTGGGACATCAACAAGGTTCCTCAGGAATTCGCGAGCCACCGATCTGGGGCTCCACGAGCGGGAGGCCAGCACAAGGGGCCAAAACCGGGGTATATGTAGCGAATCTGCGGCTCTCAGCACAATTCAAGTGCTGACCGGGATTCTCAAAGCAGGAAAGCCGCACGTCCGGGAATTGCTGCCGGGCGCAGGCCTCAGGTTGACGAAGTCGTATCCGATTTCTCTTCCAACTCGCCCTGAATGGCTGATCGCAAAAAGCGAATGCGCGTCGAATCATCAATTCGCAGCGTCACAAACCGGTTGTCGGACGAAATATCCACCACCGTGCCGATCATCCCGCCTGTCGTGACGACTTTGGCATTCTTCTTCAGGTTGTTCAGGAAATCCTGACGCTTGTGATGTTCGCGTTGCTGCGGGCGAATCATCAGGAAGTAGGCAAACAGTCCCAGGATGACGACCGGAGCCATCGTAATCCAGCCCGGAGGCTGTTCCTGAACGGTCCTGGCCCCTTCCTGAGCGGCCGCCTTGCCTGCTTCCACCACGGGAGCAGCCGCCGGTGCAGCCCCTGCATCCGGTGCGGAAGCGACTGGTTCCTGCAGCCACAGCAGCCACTGGCAAAACGAAACGTAAAGTTGAAACAGCGACATTCTTGACTCAAGTGTTGACGGAACATTGACTTCGGGAAAAGGGGCGTATCTTAGGCCTGCAGATTCCAGCGGGCAAGCTGATTCGCTCGGAACTCACCCAAACACCCGTCAATCACCGCTTTTCGGAGCCCTCGCACCAGCGTCTGATAAAACGCCACGTTGTGAAGCGACAGCAGGATCGGCCCCAGCATCTCGCCCGCAATAAACAGATGCCGCAGATAGGCGCGGGTATAACGTCGGCAGGCAATGCACTCACATTCGCGATCCAGCGGCCGTTCGTCTTTCTGATGCACCACATTTCGGATCCGCACGGGGCCCGTGCCTGTAAATGCCATGCCATTGCGGCCGTTTCGAGTCGGCATGACGCAATCAAACATGTCGATTCCGCGGCAGACAGCTTCCAGAATGTCTTCCGGCCGCCCCACACCCATGAGATAACGTGGCTTCTGAATCGGAAGGACGGGGACGGTGCTGTCCAGCGTCTGATACATCAACTGCGGCGATTCCCCGACACTCAGGCCGCCAATCGCGTAGCCTGGAAAATCGATCGGGATCAGGCTCTCCGCCGAATACAGTCGCAGATCCGCATGGACGCCGCCCTGCACAATTCCAAACAGTGCCTGATCGGGTCGCTTCTGAGCGTCCCGGCATCGCCAGGCCCATTTCGTTGTCCGATCAACGGCCCTCCGAATCTTTTCCCTCGACTCACCCGATGGCGGGCATTCGTCGAGACACATGATCACATCGGCTCCCAGATCTTCCTGGATTTCCACCGCTCGCTCCGGAGTCAGCTCCAGAGTACTGCCGTCGATGTGGGATTTGAACACGACCTTTTCGTCATCCAGCTTGCGCATGGCTGCCAGGCTGAATACCTGAAACCCGCCGCTGTCGGTCAGGATCGGGCCGTCCCAGTCCATAAACCGGTGAAGGCCTCCCAGGCCGGCGACCACCTTTGAACCCGGTCGCAGTGCCAGATGATACGTGTTGGCCAGCACCATCTGAGTGCCGACGTCCCTGAGCTGTGCTGGCAGCAGTCCCTTCACGGTGGCCAGAGTTCCCACCGGCATAAACGCCGGAGTCTCGACAACTCCATGGGGTGTGATCCATCGCCCGGCGCGTCCGGACAGAACCGGATCAGTGCCTTCCAGCTGAAACTCAAATCCCAACATTATTCCTGCTGCAATTCACGGGCACGGGAAAACGGAGACCTCAGCAGCTGCTGCATCGCCGCTCGGAAGTCCCGCAAAGACTCCAGAGGAACCCACTGTACACGTTCTTCGCTGAGGTTCACCACCACACCCGCTTCGTCTCGCAGAACTCGTTCAATCTCAGGAACTTCAGGCCGCCTGACAGGCAGTGACACAGTCCGCAGGTCGGCTGCATCCAGCGCACCAAAGTTTTTCGCAGATGCCTGTCCATCCGGCGGCAGATAAATTGTGCCGTTGTTGAAGTCGACCGCAAAGGCAATCACGCCGGGAACAAAGAACAACAGCAGCCCAAGGCCATTCAGTGCGGCGATCTTCCAGTCAATTCGTCCCGCCGGCTGACCACGACGCTCCGGATGCAGGATCGTCCCGCAACCTGACAAGGCGACGGGTGTGGCGGAAGCCAGCAGGGTCACAGCCAGCTTCCGCAGAATCCGGCGTCGATCGGGGAAATACATAATGCCACACGCTCCTGTTCACGGCTGGCCCGCCGAAAACTTCCGAAAGGATCTGGCTCCTTGTTAAAACAGTTGGGTGCCGCGGGACAAGATCGGATGCGAGCAATCGGGTGTCAGAGGCCGTGTCGCCGTACGCATCGTGACGTCCCTGTCATCGCACATCGGCAAAATCTGCCGATGTGTGACGATGGCCTGTATGAAACACGGAGAACACAAGGGTCCAAAGGCACTTGCCTTTAATAGTGGACGTCACTCTCTGAGTGACGCAGCGCGACCAGAACGAGCAGCTTTGAGCGTCACTCAGAGAGTGACGACTACTTTGATTCTCAGAATGAGCGATGGCTGCTGGCGCCACATCAATGCCGTGATAGGCGACTTACTTTGTCACCTCGGCAGCGACACGGATGGCTTCCGCGAATGGCTTTCCGATCAGCAGTCGCATCTGTTCGCCCGCCTGATCGATGATCACCTCATGGTCCTTCACTTCCACGATACGAGCATTCAGCGCCACAGTGGAGAATTCCTCATTCAGACCTGCCCGAATCGTCCGCCCGCTGAATTCTTCCGTGATCCAGACCTGAGGAACGCCGTTGCTGAACGTAATGGCGCTGACTGATGTCGTTTTCATGGGATCAATCGTGTTGATCCCAATGCCGAAGATGTTGTCTTTGACGATGTTCTCATAGTTCTTTAGCTCGGCTGACGCCAGCAGCGTCGAACTGCCGGTATTCAGCGCGTCGCCTTTCCGTCCGGCCAGCAGCAGAGTTTCAATTCCCACTGAGATATCGAACTGCCCCGTCGCGCCGATAGGGTTCAGAGTCAAACTGGAAATCTGATGCAGGTGCCCGGCTTTGGAGAACCGGAACAGAAACGAATTGAATTCGGCTAGCCCGCCGCGACATCGAACGTTGAACGGCATCGTGCGGAACAGCAGCGTCCCGTCCTTCGCTCGACGAGCCGACGGCGTTCCCGAATCCACTACCGCATTTCGCAACTGAGTCGTCTTAACCAGCGCCAGCAGCCAGCTTCGATACACGGTCCGAGCCAACTCGGAATCGGCAGGCAGCGATTGCTTCTGCCAGGCTTCGATCTGCTTTCCGGCCGCTCGAGCTTCTGCCAGCAGTTTTTCGCGCTTGCTGATGTCGGTCTGCAGTTGTTCGGTCTTCGCGCGGCGGACCTGCAGGGGTCCCTGAATCAGACTGTTCAGAACCCAGTCACCCAGCTGCAACACTGCGATCAGTCCCAGCATTCCAAGCAGAATCTGCTGGCGAGTGAACTTCATGACGATGCTCCTGCGGTACGGCATTTTTCGACGTCTTCGAACCGGACGCTAATGCGATCCGGCTGATGAACGCAAGCTGCGAAGCCGTCAGCGGCAAGGCGCCAGCCGCCGGCAATTGGACAACAGAACCGGCGGCTGGCGCCTTACCGCTCACGAAAGCTGCGGTATGCATACAAGCTCCCGGATCGGACCGAGCACTAATTCTTTCCGGGTGCATTGGAAGCTTTCTCAGCGGTCTGGGAACCTGAATACTGCGATACCGGACGTTTGCGAATCGTGAGTGTCGCCTGAAATGACGCGGTCACCTGATTGCCTTCCTGCTGTTCGCGAACACCGGGAATGCGGATCTCGTGATACTTGTCGCGAAGTCGGGATTCCATCTGAGCAATCGTTTCCGCAGGTCGTCCCACGCCACGAAATGTGGCCACGGCGGTGCCCGGTCCAGCGGGTGAAATCGTCAGTTGCTGAACCGTCAGGGCTGGACTGGAGGGAATCTTCTCCGTCAGGTCCCGTAGTTCGTCGGGCCAGCTGATCCGGTTGCCTTCCCATGTGCTGACCAGTCGAACCAGCTGCCGTCTGGCCTCGGTCTCCTTCACGATCTCGTTGAGTTCATTCAGGCGTGTCACCAGTCGGGCGTTCTCGTCGTCGATCTCAGCAAACTGCGATGTCACGTAGTACACACCGCCACCAATCAGTGCGATCATCGTCACCACGCCGGCGGCGATCATTCGGTAGGGACTTCTCTGCACGGGTGGTCGACGCGGGTTCGCGAAATCGACGGCCGGTTCAATTGCGCCTGCTTCTTCAATCGCCGCGGCCAGCAGCGGAGCAAAGCTGCCGGAGTTCAGAATGGCCACCAGCGATGCGTCTACTGCATCTTCCGGCAGCATCGACAAAGGTCGAACAACCGCGGCCACGGCATCGAACTGTTCGGCCAGAGCCTGATCCAGCCCCTCGGTCTGGTCGACATTTCCCACAGTGACAATCTGCGAGACTCGCATCGGCAGATCCGATTGACCGGCGGCCGACAGCAGCGTTCTCTGAATCTCCGATCGCAGGTAACGCTGAATGTCGACAGCCGGCAATTGGACCGGCAATCGAATCGTTCGAGAAACCAGCGGCCGACCATCACGGCAGAGCAGAACATCGGCCACATCATCGCCCCGACTGACGACCAGAGTGGCGGAATCAGAGGCTTCGTTGTTCTGCTGTTCAATTCGCAGCAACTCGGGAATACTAACCCGCAGGGAGTGGGTACTGACAAGAACGCGATGCGCACGACATCCGGACTGCTGCAGGATTTGCTTCACCAGCGCGTAGTCGTCGGCGACCAGGGCCATGGCATCCACACTGCGGGAACCATCCGGTCGCAGCGACCCGGCAATAAAGTCGATGGGCGTCTGCTCGGTGGCTCCCGGAATCTCTCGCACTGCCAGATTCTGGACGAGTGAAGGCAGCTCAGATTCCGTAGCCGGAGGCACTGTCAGCTTCGCGGAATCCACCGATCCCCGATTCATCAGAATCAGCAGCGTGGCTTTTTCGGCCTTCAGTCGCTGCACCAGTTCGCGGACACCCGTGACAATCCCAACGGTCGTTTCACTCTCGGCTCCAGCAGCCTCCTGACCCGCATCCAGCACTCGCAGCCGCCCCCGACGATCGGCCTCCGTCAGAAGATATCGGAGCGTTCCCGCGTTCCAGTGAATGGCAAGCTGTCGAGACATGAGTGAAGACTGCTCAATTCCGGGGAAGTAAAGCATTCGCCGAATACGGCAGCGACTGATCCGTCAGATCCTGCCAGTGTACTCTGCGGACCGGGGACGACGCAGCATCGATCATGACGTTTCGTCGTAACAGCGGACCTCCGATCGCTCGATGCACAATGATCTCGGCCTGAAACACATGTCCGCCCGTGGTCAGCTCGGCAAACACGCGACGAAACGTGGGGCCGTCCAGAATTCCGCGAGTCAGCGGCCACACCAGAGAAGTCTGCTCGGCGGCATCCAGTGAGTCCCGTTGCGTAACGATCTGAGACACCTGCTCCGGCGTCAGTCCCGGAATCATCCGCAAAGCCACTTCCGAAGCCGTTGCCAGGTGGATGCGCCCTGCAATGGACTGTTCCGGTGTGGTCGTCGTCAAATCCATCAGGACGGCACTGAGTTCTGCGAAGGTTGGCGCTTCGGTGCTCAGGGGACTCTGCACCACGATCGTGCCCGACGGAGTTGTGACAGCCACCGTTGAATCCATCAACTCGGCCAATGACGACACCAGGTATGCTGGCGTTGCCGCAGCCGAAAATGGCGCGGACATTGGATCTGCACCACGAACGACGGTATCGCCCGCAGGCTGCACACCGTAGATTCGGGCGAGCTGAATGTAGCGAATCATGTCGGCAGGCACTGCGTCGGAAAGTTGCTGTTCCAGTTCCGTCAGCGTTCCGGAATTCAGATTGACGCGAGGTTCTCCCGATGCCCGTTGATTTCGTTCTGCCGAGTTCACCGTCAGTACTTCCTGCCAGCCGTAACGCAGCGGTGGTGATGCTTCCGCGGGACCTCCGGTTGCAGACATTGATGTCGGTGCGGTGTCGGTCGACGAAATGCCGGGCTCAGTTGCGTTTGTCGATCCGCCCAGCAGCAACGATCGAGTCACTCCTTTCACAAACAGCAACTCGCTGATGCGCTGCGGCAGCGCGTTGGCAGGGCGATAAGGTCGATCCAGCGTCTGATAGTACTCGGCCTCAGCACCAAACTCGCGCGCCTGATCGTCGGCATCAATCCAGTCCAGAATGCAGTCCGCGACGGCTTCGGTCATTCCCGGTAACTGCATCAGCGATGTTCGACCCGCACCGGGAGATGCCTGTTCCCAGCGCAGTAAGCTGGCAAGATGCACCTTTGCGGACTCATCTTTGATGCCGAACCGCAGCACAGAACTCTGGTCAACGGTAGTGTCGAGTGAAACGATCGAGAATCGCCAGCGGTCATCCTGCAACTGCTGCAAAGGGTCCGCGCTCACTTCCGCATCAGCCGCCGAACCCGGCAAGGATCCTGGCTGCAGAGGCCCCGTGGATCCACCACTCGCAGCCGACAACGCCGTCAGGGGCTCAACCACCCGCGCACGAAGCAGCGCGGGGTTCTGATGCAGACCGCCGAGCAGTTGTTGCTGTTCAGTCGAAAGCCCGCCGAGCCACAGCAGGGTGGATTCAGCCGAAGCCATCGTCTGCTGCGCCTGCCGTATGCTGCCGTTCAGACGTGCCGCTTCGTATTCGGTCGACATGCCCGACAGAAATCCAAACCCCGCGAGGGCCACCATCGTTACCAGGACCAGCACCACAATCAGCACCACTCCGTTTCGACCAGGCGACCCTTCAGCACGCTGACCATGTTTGCCGATGAGACGTCTCATGCGGAGGCGCCCCTCATCCGGCCTGCCGGCCACCTTCTCCCCAAGTGGGGAGAAGGGACAGGAAGGGGCAACTTCAAAAGGGCTGCTCCGGAATTCTGCAGTTCGGTCGAGCTGTCTTCGTTGAATCCAGGTAACGGCAGAGGTCCACTGAGTGGTTGCAGCAGAAAGATCCGTTCTACTCGGCGGAGTGGAATCTGCTGCATCGGATCAGTGATGGTCTGGCCAGCCGCTGACGTCGTTGTCTCAGCACCTTCGGTCATAGCTGTTGATGTCACCGCCGAGGAATCGGATCCGACTGTCTGGGCGTCCGAGGCTGCTGTCTGACCCAGACGCTGACTCAGCTTTTGCAGATTCTCCGGTGTGAGCAGTTGCATCTGAATGCGCACAGCCACCGGCAGACTCTGTCGCTGAACGCTGTCCCAGGACGATTCCCAGGTCGAACCACTGAAGTACTCAATTCGAAAACTCACGACTTCCGAAATGACATCAAACTGCGGCCGCTGGGTGGCCTGAGTATTCGATTCGTCACCTTCACCCGCACCCGCACCCGGCTGACTCTGGTCCGCTGTAGGCAGAAACAACAGAGTTTCCAGAGTGGACTGATCCAAGGCCGCGTCATTCGTTTCACCGACCCCGGAATCGGCGGTTTCCAGCAGCGACTCCTGCTGCATCAACGCCGTCTGCAGCAACAACGTCTCCGTCCGAATGCGATACAGGCCGGAGACCATCTGAGTATTTCCGCCGGAGATCATTCCCGGGGGCTGAAACTGCCAGATAATGGTCTGAAATTCCTCGACCATCGGAGCAACTCCTTCGGTCTGTGACGATTCGGCCAACGACGCGTCGATATCGGTCATCGCAGGCAGAGACGACAACGGATCCGTTGAAGCATTTGCTCCGTCCGCATCCGTCATTGCACCGGATGCTGACAGACTGGAAAGCGATCTTTCTGCGGGTCGTTCGAATGCTATTCGAAGAGATCTGGAGTTGCCTTTGAGTGAAATGGTTCCGGGCGAACGGACTCCGGCTGAAGTCGATAAGTCGGAAAGTATGGAAGGCTCATCCAAAGGGGTCTCTGACAATGCGGCCAGCAGATCAGGTTGAGTGTCGGTCGCCGCACTGAAAGGGTCGCCGTCCGCAGCAAACGGATCCGTCGTCATCAGGTCCGGCGCGAGCACAGTCTCAGGAATCTGTGCCGTGATGTCGGGCTGCGAAACACTCTGCAGATCACTCTCCAGAATCTGCAGCAACGATCGAATCAACTGCTGTTCCACCGCCTGAGTTTGTCCGGCCGTCAGATAGCTGCTGTACATCGACATCATGCCCCACGACACAGTCATCAGAGCCCCGACCAGCACCGACGCGATGATCATTTCGATCAGCGTGTAGCCGCCGGAGGAACTCTGAAACTGTCGCGGTCCGGATTTCACAATGAGCCACCCACGGCGGGAAACGACGCCGCTTCTTCCAGTCCCTGCATCAGGCCATCGAATGCGTCAGCGGCCGGAGGACCGGAGACCCAGCGAGTCAGCGAGAAACGAACGGGGCGTTCCAGTTGCAAATCGCCCTGAACCACTTCGACGGTCAGGCTCCACATGCCCGGCTGACTGGCCAGCGGCGCCATACGAATCGAATGCAACCACTCAGGAGCTGCGTCCAATGTCTGGCCGGCTGCGGCATCATTTTCATTCCTTAGAAGATCGGCTGCCGGGGAGGCGTCTGCCGTTTCGCCCTCCTGCGATTCCGAAACCGTTGGCAACAACGGCAGCAGTGGTGTGGATTCAGTGGCTTCCATCGGTCTCAGCCCGAGCAGCAGTTCATTCAGCGTCTGCTCACAGATCTGCTGTGCCTCCGAATGCAGCCGTGCTTTGCTGGACTGCTCGCGTCCCATGCCGGCCAGTTTCCCAAGCACCACAGCGCTGCCCATCAGAATGGCAGTCGCCATGATGACTTCGATCAGCGAAAACCCAGGACGCAAAGCAGTCTTTGAATATGCGGGCGCGTTTGGATGTGGGTGACCTGCAGAGACCCGCTTCATGGGGCGACTCCGACTTGATCACCAGGTCCGATCAACCCGGAGTCTGACGGTGTCGTACCAGATGCCGCTGCACCGGCGGTCGCAACAGACGGAAGTCGCTGTGGCGGCGAATACCGGACCATGGACGTCAGGCCTCGCAGCGTCACATCCAGATAAAACTCCCGCTGGCCCAGCAGACGCACGACATGATCAGTCGTCCGACCAGCCGGAGTGAACTCGATGGGCGCTGACCACGTTGTTACTCCGGCAACGGCCAGAGTCTGCACCGGCGTTCCCGGATTCGATTCAGCAGCCGCTGTCGCTTCGCCCATTCCGCCCAACAGATTTGTGCCAGCAAAGGATTCCGCAGCAATCGCCGCGGCAAACGTCACACCGATCGGAAGTTGCCCTTCACGCAGGATTGTCGGTCCCGTGGCATTCCCCGCAGCAGCCTCGGAATCCACCAACGGCTGTTCAACCGATGTCGACTGTCGGGAGTCTGACATCAGTCCGGACGGTGTGGCAGTCGCTGTTCCCGAATCCTCCAGAACAGTCACTGGAAGAAAGTCCGTCTCCGCGCGACGCTCGATCACGTATCGACTGCCGCCCGGTTCATATCGAAACTGAACGGCAGTCCCTTCACGAATCGCCAGTGCCCGAGCTTTCGCAAGCATCGCCCGAACGTCTTTGGCGGCGGATGTCAGTCGAGCTTTGTCCAGAGGACCTCGCATGGCAGGAATCGCCAGACCCGCCACAGAGACGACAATCGCCAGCACGATCAGCAGTTCCAGCAGCGAAAAGCCGCCGTGCATTCCAACTGCATGAGTCTGCGATGTGCGTCTCAACAGAGATTCCCCCGATCTGTACCGTGCCCAATCTGAACCGTGATTGAAAAAGGTGTCTGGAACTCTCCGGCATCAGCACTTAGTCACGTTTTCTGACGCCTCCAAAGTTCCAGACACGAATGGCACTGTCGTGAACGGAAGTTATTTCAAGTGCTGCGACAGTCGAACGAATCGCACTATTCTTTGGCCGACGATTCCGATCCTTCACCCCCCTGGCCATCACCGGTCCAGCTGACGATGTCGTCTTCGGTATTCTCCTGCCCGTCAGGTCCGAACGACCAGATGTCCGGAACATTGATCTTGTTATGCGTCGGTGGGTATTCGTACGAATAGGCCTTGCCCCAGGGGTCCAGCGGCACGGTCTCGGACTTCAGATACGGGCCGTCCCAGGTGCCGCCACCACCAGAGCCGCCCTCGGCGGATACGTCTTCCGACGAAGACGACTCTGAGGATCCACCGCCATCGGTGCCGGGGCTGGTGACAAGAACACTCAGTCCTTCTTCGGTGGCCGGGAACCGATTCATATCCACAGCAAAGCGTTCGAGCGCGGACTGGAACATGCCGATCTGAGTTTTGACCGCATTGATGTCGGCCTTCTGCTTGCTGCCCAGCAGACGCGGTCCCACCAGCGATGCCAGCAGTACAAGGATCGCCAGCACAATCAGCAGTTCGACAAGCGTAAACCCGCGGCGAACGGCGCTCTGTCGCATCATCATCCGGCGTTGCCGGCCATTAAAACTGGTCTTCATTGAACACTCCTTTTTGAGGTTGGGGTCAGACTTCCGAATACGAATCGGGATCCCGGTCAGCAGCAGCGACTGATGCCCGACTCATCCCATCGAACTGCTCATTTCAAACACAGGCAGCAGCATGGCGACAATCACGAACAGGATCATGCTGCCCATGACCATCAGCAAAGCGGGCTCAATCAGCCGCACCATCGTGTCGAGCTGTCGAGCCACTTTTCTGTCGATGCCGTCAGCGATGTTGCTCAATACTCGTTCCAGGTTATTGGCTTCTTCGGCAATGCTGATCATCGCCATAATTCCGGGGGGAAACAGTCCGCACCGCGTCAGGGGAGTGGACAGGGATTCGCCAGCCGATATGTTTTCCGCCGACTTGCGGATCGCCTGACTGAGCACCACATTTCCGGCCGAATCACTGCTGATCTCCAGAGCCTTCAGCATCGGGACACCATTGCGGAGCAGTGTTCCCAGAATTCTGCAGAATCGCGACACCGCACTGTTCAGCGAAATGGGACCAAAGACCGGCACTTTGGTGCGGATCCCATCCACAATTTCGCGGCCTCTCGGCGACGCAGCCCAGCGTCGAATCATGACAAACACGCCGAACAAAGCCGCCGCCACGAACAGCCCGAAGCGCCCCAGAAAGTCACTCAGCCACAGCAGAATAATGGTAGGCACAGGCA
>Ga0209573_1004365_pt1 | contig 14047 bp, 13 predicted proteins | sample TNRBio252014_DNA_FD_185870 | JGI IMG/M metagenome (GOLD analysis project Ga0209573, IMG submission 185870) | Wastewater treatment Type I Accumulibacter community from EBPR Bioreactor in Madison, WI, USA - TNR Reactor_6/25/2014_ DNA (SPAdes)... | ecosystem: Engineered > Bioreactor > EBPR >...
TGGAAGAACGGCGTCGGCCCGCAAAAACCGGTCGCCCTGATCGTGCCGGTGAAGGGGTTCGACCTGCAATCGACCCCCCGCTTTTTTGACGCGATCTTCGGTCAGACCTACAACGATTACCGCGTCATCGTCTGTTTCGAGAGCTGGGACGACCCTGTCGCCCGCTGGCTCTGCGAACATCTCGAACTCAGCGCCCGCCACCCCGTCTGGACCCATCCCGACCCGACGAGCGGGCTCCGCGGCATCACCCTCGTCTGCGGCGGCATCGCCGAGACCGAAGGGCAAAAGGTGCAAAATCAACGGGCCGCCTTCCGCGATCTCACCTCGCGCGATGCCATCATCGCGTTTGCCGATGCCGACATCATCTGTGGTCCCGACTGGCTCGCCCGGCTCGTCGCCCCGATCAACCACGCCACCCACGAGCTCTCCACCACCTATCGCTGGCTCGTCCCGAAACGCCCCACTCTTCCGAATCAGGTCGCCTGCATCATCAACGCCTCCATCACGACCCAAGGCGGAGCCGAATGGTCAACCGTGCTCTGGGGCGGCTCGATGGCCCTCAGCCGTGAAGTCTTCGATAAACTCGACGTGCCCGATCTGCTGGCCGGATCGCTCAACGACGACCTGCGCCTCTCCAAAGCGGCCCGGGCAACGGGGCGAAAGATCGCCTTTGTCCGCTCGCTCATTCTCCCGACGCCGATCGACTTCACCTGGGGCACCTTCTTTGAATTTGTGCGCCGCCAATACACGCAGGTAAAGTTCTTCAGCCCGATTCTCTACACCGGCGTGAATTTTGTCCTCGGCTTCTATGTGCTGGGGGCCGCCACCATTGTCGCCGCGATCATCTACGGTTATTTCTTCGCCTGGATCCCGGTCGCCGCAGCATACGTCATCGACCAATTCCGCGCCCTCGCGCGGCAGCAGGTTTATCTTTCGCTATTCAAGGAAAACGGGATCCGCCAGAAGCTGTTCGCGGCCGGCTGGCTCGAGCACATGCTCACGCCGTTCTGGATGACGCTCCACTGGATCCTCCTCGCCAGCACCTGGACGCAAAACCGCCTCACCTGGGCAGGCGTGCGTTACCAGATCGTTTCGAAATCGGAAACCCGCGTCCTCCACCGGACCGCCACGACAAACCCGCTCCCGGCCGGCGCGCCCGGGCTCGCCATGCTCTCGGCCCTGAACGATCGCCGTCGCGGAGCCATGACCCAGCCGATCCGGCCGGTCGGTGCGCCAACGGCTCCGCTCGAACCGGTCGCGACCTACACCGCTCCCGAAACGATCGAGCCCGCCGAGGTAGTCACCACCGATGCTGCTCCGGAAATCGTGGAAACGATCCTTCCTGCCGCGGCGGAGGTCCGAGCCGAGATCGAGGTCGCAGCCGTCGTCTATTCCGCCTGCGAAGAAGCTCCCTCGGCGATCCTGCCCCTGACTGTCAGTTTCCACGAGAGACCCGAACGCCAGCGGGTCCGCGCCAGCGATCGAGGTCCCCTCGGTGCCGCCGAATTCCTCCTTGGCAAAACGCGTGCCCTGCCCCATCGCCTCCACGCAACTCCGGCACCCGTAGTTGCCAAAGAGATGGCCGCACCCGCTCCAGCAGCAGAATCGACAATGGTGCTTTTTGCCGCCAAACGCGGGCGCGTCCTCACCGCCGTCGAACGCGCCCTGGACAAAACCCGTCTCCATCAGGCGGGCGCAGCACGCGCCACCGCCGTCGCTTCCACCCTTTCCCGTCCCCAACCGCCCGCCCGACTCGACCGGGTGCGGTCGCGGACCCGACCCTCTCTGGTCGCAACATCGGCCGTCGCCGTCGCTGCCGTCGCGGTGCCAGCAACGCCACCTCAGGCCACGCCGACCTCCCGCTCCTCCGCACCCCGCTCGCTCGCAGGGCGGCGCGCTTCTTTGGGGGCCAATCTCGCGGCCTTTTCTCCTGGCCGCGGCACTGCTGCACGCTCCTTGCGCACCCTCTCGTCCGGTCGCACCGGCTGTCATCCCATCGCCCGACCCGTCCCGCCCGGCGCGTCGGCCCGCCCCTAACAGACCGACCAAGACCGCCCGCCCTTCTCATGTCCGATCTCTACGAGGAAGAGTTTGTCTACATCGATCGCTGCGCCTTCGTCGTTCGGCCGACCTGGAAATTCGCGGCCTGGCTCAACCAGCTCGACAGCGATCCGGTCGAGGACGAAAACCAGATCTTCATTCAAACGGTCTATCTCGTCGATTTCAACGAGCGCCTTGACGCGCGCACCACCACCGACCTCCTCGAGGCCTATTACCTCGACATCGCCACCAGTGAGTTCGGCTCGTGGTGGACCGACGAACAGGATTGGCCGCCCATCCGCAGTCTCAACGACTTTTTCGAATACTTCGAGTGCGCTCCTACCGAGACCGTCATCGACCTCGCTGCCGACGACGACTACGAGGAACCCGGCGACGAGGACCAGTTCTGAAAGGTCCACCCTTCACGACCCCATGAGCGATCTTCCCGACTCCCTCCTCGAGAAGATCCGCGCCTTCCGCGACGAGCGCGACTGGGCCCAGTTTCACAATCCCAAGGACATGGCCATCGCCATTTCCCTCGAAGCCGGCGAGTTGCTCGAACATTTTCTCTGGAAGAATCCCGACGAAGTGACGGCACGTGTCGTGTCGCATCGCGAGGCCATCAGCGAGGAGATCGCCGACATCGCCATCTACCTCACCGAATTGGCCGACAATCTCGGGATCGACCTCCTCGCGGCGATGGAAGCCAAGCTCACGAAAAACGCCGCCAAGTACCCGGTCGAGAAGGCCCGGGGCAGCGCCGCGAAGTATACCGAACTTTAAAGAAAGGCGTGTTTTGTCTTGTTCGCGAATGCGTTGAGACTATAATCGCCATAGTCTATTCATTCCCGAATGAAAACATTGCGCGTCCTCTTTTCAGTCGTTTTTGCTTTCGGAATCCTTTCCCCGCTCACTCCTGAAGCTTCGGCGGCGGCCTCGACCGGTTACCAGAAAAAGCTCCTCCGTCTCCACAACGAAGAACGCAAGAAGCGCAACAAACCGCCGTTGCGGCTCCGCGGGGCCCTCAATGCCTCCGCGGTGAAATACGCGGTCGTGATGGATCTGAACGACCACTTTGATCACGTCGGCCCTGCACCGGATTTTTCCACCTTCGACCAGCGGATCGAAGCCGAGTGCCCTGGTTGTTTCAAGACGATGGCCGAGAACATCGCCTTCGGCCAAGCCAATGAGGCCGCCGTGACGACCGCGTGGATCAAGTCGCCGGGACACCGCCGCAACATCCTCAACGGCAATTTCCGGTTCGTCGGCTTCGGTCGCGCCGGATCCGAACCCTACTGGGTGGCCAATTTCGGTGGATGACCTCCGCCAGACGACCGCTTCGCACCCGTGACTCCCGCTGGGCGGGTGGTCTTTCCCGTGCCCTCCTCGGTATCGGCCTGCGACCAAACCAGGTCTCCGTCCTCAGCGTGGTCTTCGCAGGCGGGGCGGCCATCGCCCTCGTCTTCCTCTCCCGTGGCGCAGGACCGCAGTGGCTCCTCTGGATCCTCGCCGCGATCGGAATCCAGCTCCGGCTCCTTTGTAATCTGATGGACGGCATGCTCGCCGTCGAAGGCGGCTTGAAAACGCCCAATGGCGATCTCTACAACGAGTTTCCCGACCGGCTCTCCGATCCGCTGATCCTCGCCGCCCTCGGCTATGCCGGAGGCGACGATACCACGCGGCTCCTCGGCTGGCTCTGTGCGATCGGTGCCCTCCTCACCGCCGCGATCCGCCTCCATGGCGCCAACCTGACAGGACAACACGATTTCCGCGGTCCCATGGCCAAACCCCAGCGCATGGCCTTCGCCACCGGAGCCTGCCTCCTCATGGCCGGGCTTTCCTTCACGACGCTGAAACTCGATCCTCTGCCCTGGATTCTCGGCGTTCTCTGCGCCGGGATCGTCGTCACCGTGATCCGTCGGCTCACCGCCCTCTCGCGAACGCTTCACGAACGCGCCCGCTCCTGATGCGTGCTTTTCTCGCCGCCCTCGTCCGCCTCGCCACGGGTGTCCGCCTCCTCCCCGAGGCGCCCCACGGCAACGGACCGGCGATCTTCTTCGCCAATCACGCCAGCCACATGGACTTCGTCGTGGTCTGGGCGGCCTTGCCCAATGCCCTGCGGGATCTCACTTCGCCCGCCGCCGCAGAGGATTACTGGGGAGCCACGAAACTGCGTCGCCGCATCGCCTGTGAACTCTTCCGCGCCGTCCTCATTCCGCGCCGCGACGTGAACCGATCCAATCACCCGGTCGAGCGCCTTGGCACCGCCCTTGAAGCGGGCCGTTCCGTGATCCTTTTTCCGGAAGGCACCCGTTCTCTCGACGGCGAAACCAGCGAATTCAAATCGGGACTCTACCACCTCGCCCGCCGCTACCCTGACATTCCGCTCATCCCGGTCCATCTCGAGAATCTCAGCCGCATTCTCCCGAAAGGCTCGCGTCTCCCCGTGCCGCTCATCGCCCAGGCCCGCTTCCTCGCGCCGATGCGCCTCGAGCCGGAGGAGCCGAAACCCGTCTTTCTCCAACGCGCCCGATCCGCCCTCGAGGAAATGGATCCGCACTGACCTGACATGGACCCGGAAACCCAGCGACTCCTCGGCCTCGTCGGCGGTATCCTCGTGATCGCCTCGGTCATTGGCTTCATCCTTTCGCGCCGGGCCAAGTCCGAGGCCGCCCGCGCCACCATCGCGAACCTCAATGCCCGGATCCGCTCGTGGTGGGTCATGGCCGCGATCTTCAGCGCCACGATCCTGCTCGGGCCTATCTTCACGACGGTGCTATTCGCGATGCTCTCCTTTCTCGCGATGCGCGAGTTCATCACCCTCACGCGCACGGACCGGGCTGATCACGAGGTGCTTTTCTGGGCCTTTTTCATCATCCTGCCTTTGCACTACCTGCTCGTGGGGATCGGCTGGTACGGGATGTTCACCATCTTTATTCCCGTCTACGCCTTCGCCTTCATCCCCTTCCGCCGCGTCCTCAGCGGCGAGACGAAAAACTTCCTCGCGAGCACCTCGCGTATCCAATGGGCACTCCTCATCTGCGTCTATGCGGTCAGCCACATGCCCATGATTCTGCGGCTGCCGCTGCGCGACTACGAGGGCGAAAACGCGAAGCTGCTCTTCTTCTTCGTCCTCACCGTGCAGCTCAGCGACGTCCTCCAATACGTCTGGGGCAAAACCTGCGGCAAACATCCCGTAGCGCCGCGAGTGAGCCCGCACAAGACCTGGGAGGGCACCGTCGGCGGCATCGGCACGACCGTGCTGATCAGCAGCCTGCTCTGGTGGGCCACCCCCTTTTCTCCCTGGCAGGCGGGACTGATGGCCCTCCTCATCTGCCTCGCCGGCTTCTTCGGAGGCCTCGTCCTCTCGGCGATCAAACGCGACCTCGGCGCGAAGGACTGGGGCGGTGCCATCGCCGGTCATGGTGGCTTCCTCGACCGCATCGACTCGCTCTGTTTCGCCGCGCCGCTCTTTTTCCACATCACCGGCTTCTGTTTCGGCACCGGAATGGATCCCCGTCCGCCCGCCTGGATCCTCGAATGGCTCGGTCGGTAGGAGATCCGAGGAACAATTCCTCCTTTCCATCGCCGCACGCAGGGCGATACTGCGATTGAGGCCACGTCGTGAATTTCGAGCTCAAAAAGAAAAAGTTCTACCCGGTCGGAGTCACTCTGTTGCCCTATCTGCAGGAATACGGACGCCTTCTCCAGGTGCCGCCGATCTACGAAGAACTGCATCGCTTTTCGCAGCTCTTCCCCCTTTACGACCGCGAGGGCCAGGACACCCTATGGAAAACGGCCTTTTACGAGCCGACGATCCGGAAAGAGCTGTCACGCCAGCTCATCCAGATCTATTCGCTGCTGAAGACGAACGAACTCCGCTCTCGCGAGCACCTCGTCCTCGAGCGGGTCGATTTCTGCGACTTCGGAAATTCGCGGCCTTTCCGTATCCGCATCGTCAACCAGTTCAACGACAACTACGATCACTTCTACGTGAAGATCGCCGACGCCTCGCGCGTCTACGGGCTCGAGCTCGAGCATGTCCTCTCGCCGAACCGCATCAACTACCTCGTCAACGGCAACACCCTCATCGAGGAGCACATCGCCGGCGTGCCGGGCGACGTCTTCATCCACCAATACTTCGACCGGCCCGAGACGAACCGCGTCCGGGTCGCGAAAGAGTTCGTGAAATTCAACGAGCGCAGCTTCATCCGCCTCCTCGGCGACATGAGGGCCTACAACTACGTCGTCGACATCACCCCCGATTTCGAGGATGCCCAATACCGCGTGCGGGCCATCGATTTCGACCAGCAGTGTTACGAAGGGGCCAAGGAAATGTACCTGCCCCAGACCTTTCCCGAAAACCTGCCAGTCGTCGAACTCTGCACGACCCGGCTCAACTACCTGACGATGCGCCAATACCAGGATGAGGAGCGCACCCTCATCGAGCGGCGCTGCCAGATCGCCCACAAGCGCCTCGCCGCCCTTTGGGAAACGATGTGCCGCGACGAGATCGCGCCAGAGGAGCACGTCCTGCGGCTCCGCGACGGTCTCAACCTCTACCACGAGACCAGCGCTTTCGCCGGCTGCGAGACGATGGGCCAACTCGTGAGAATGAACCTCGACGTTTCGCTGGCAAAAACCAACACTTGAGCCAAGCTTACCCCGCGCGAAGCTCCCCGGAGCCGCGTCCTTCCGAACCGACTTCTCCGCCCGCTTGTCCATGAATTCCTCCTCCGAAACGGCGCCCGCCGACAACGCGCTCTCGCATCACACCCAGTTCCTCAAGGCCTTTTTCCGCAGTTCCGCCCATGTTGGCGCGATTGCCCCGAGTTCGGGAGAACTCTCCTCTATTCTCGCCGACACCCTCGACTGGGATCAGGTCAAGTGTGTCATCGAATACGGCCCCGGCACCGGAGTCGTCACCGAGGAGATCGCCCGTCGTCTCAAGGGCCACACCCGCTTTTTTGCGATCGAACGCGATCCCGCTCTCGCCGCCATCGCCCGCCGCCGCTGCCCGAGCGTCGAAGTGATCGAAGACTGCGTCACCCGCGTCCCCGAACTCTGCCGCGAACGCGGGATCGAGAAGGTCGATGCCATTCTCAGCGGACTGCCTTGGGCTTCCTTTCCCCACTCGCTCACCGAAGAAATCCTCGCCGCGACCTTCGAAGTGCTGCCCGAAGGAGGGCAATTCGCAACCTTCGCCTATTGGCAGGGCCTCCTCATGCCGGGGAGCCGCCGCTTCCGCCAGCTCCTCCGCGAGCGATTCGCCTCCCTCGAGCGGAGCCACACGGCCTGGAAGAACCTTCCGCCCGCCTTCGTCTATCGCTGCGTGAGGTAAGAGGGTCGAAAGCCGCACCCGAGAGGGTCAGCTCAAATCGCTGAGGGCATATCGCGCCCGCCAGCTCTCCGGAATCGCGAGCCTCAGTCCGTAAAGGTAGCGGATCAATTGCCCCTGATGGGCCGCTTCGTGCTCAAGGAGGTCGAGGATCAGCCCCTGCTGCGTTTCCGAAAAGCCCTCGATCCCGTCGAGGACGAGCCGGACTTCGTTGGCGGAGCGGCCCAAGGCCTCGGCCACCGGGGATTTTTCCATCGGGGAGGCGAGCGAACAGGCGAATCCCGCCCAACTCCCCGCTCCAATTGCCCGCGCATAGCTCTCGCGTGCGCCAACGACGCACCAGAGTTGCAGACCGATCGTGTTCGAGGGCAGACCGGGGAGTTTTTCACCCAGAGTGGGCTCGTCCAGTGATTCTGCGAAATCGCGATAGAGGGCGAAGGATCGATCGAAGCGGGAGGCGAGAACATTGGCAGGTAACATAAGGAATGAGGGTGACAGAATCGGAAAGGTCTGGCAATCCATCTTGCCGAATCTCTCTTTACAGGGAGAACGCCGTTCCCTAATCTCCAAAGTCATGAGCGAACTTTCCCACGCCCCCAACACTGAGTTTCGTCCGAAGAATGGAGCCATTCTCGCCACCGGCATTCTTTTCGGTTTAAACGGCTTGATGATGGTAGGCGCGGGATTCCTCACTTTCATCCAGACCTTCGCCATTCAACAAATCGTCAAAGCCGATCCCAAGGCGATGAGTGAACTGGCGGGAATGCAGGACATGATGTGGACCGCCTCGCTCATCAACCTCGTCTTCTACGGTGGTCTCGGAGTGCTCTTCCTCTCCGTTGCCTACGGCTGCATCACCTATCGCCGCTGGGCTCGCCCCTTCGCCCTGACTCTGGGATGGGGATGGATCTTCATGGGAATCTCGATGCTGATCTCACTCTCGGTGATGATGGGCGGCATCAAGGACATGATGAGCCGGACGATGGAACAGGCCGCGAAGACCTCGCCGGGAGGAGCGGCGATGCCACCGATGGACGGGATCTTCACGATCATCATGGTGATCTATTTCGTGATGATCCTGATCTTCCTGGTCGCCCTTCCCGCCGTGATCCTTTGGCTGCAATGGGGAGAAGACGTGCGTCGCACCTACGAATCCCGCGACCCGAAGGTGCGCTGGACCGACCGTCAGCCCGCCCCTCTCATCGGCATGACCATCGCCGCGACCCTTTTTGCCGCGTGCTCCGTGCCCTATCTTTTCATGATGCAGTCCTCCCTGATGAAGGCCTTTCTTCCCGACGGGCCGATCAAATATCTCTGGCTGCTCATCCCCTTCGTTTGGGCCTACGTCGCGTGGGGCAGCTATCGCCGGCAAATCGCCGCCTGGATTCTCGCCGTTCTCGCGCTCGTGGCGGGGATTTGGTTCGGCTTCAGCGCCATGAGCGAAATCGATTGGGACATGTTTTTCAAACAAATGGGCATCCCTGAAAAGGACCTCGGAGATCTGGTCACGATGTCGAAAGAAATCTACACGCCCTCGCGAATGGGAGTGCTGATGGCCGGCTCGATGGTGCCGACCTTCGCCTTCCTGATCTGGGTGCTGCGGTATTTCCGGCGCGCGGAATCCTGACGAAACACCGATCACCCGATCTTTATCCGTTGCCCGCTCTCCATCGAGGCGGCGGCGGCTTCGAGGACTTTGAGGCTCTTCACCCCGTCGCGGAAATTCGGCTCGACGCTGCCGCCCTTGGCACATGCGTCGAGGAAGTCGATCGCAGCGTGCACGAAGGCGTGCTCGTAGCCGATGATGTGCCCGGGAGGCCACCACTTGCCGACGTAGTCGTGGCAGCTCTCAGTGACGAGGATGTCGCGGAAACCGCGGCGATCAGCCGGGTCGCCCTCGGAGTAAAACTGGAGCCGGTTCATGTCCTCCATGTCCCAGGTGATGGCACCCTTGCTGCCGTAGACCTCGAAGGTGTGGCGGTTGCGACGCCCCGTCGCGTAGCGCGTCGTCTCGATCGTGGCGAGGGCGCCGTTCGCGAATTCGCCGGTCATGAGCGCGGCGCATTCGACCTCGACCTGGCCGGTCTTGGAAGGATCCTCGGCGAGGGGACGCTCTTTCGTGAATTGTTTCCCCCGGCAGTCGATCTCGGCGAAATCGCCGACGAGGAAATGGGCGAGGTCGATCGCGTGGGAACCGAGGTCCCAGAGCGGACCGGCCGCGGCGGAGGCTTTCTTCAGCTTCCAGTCGAGGGGATGCTGCGGATTCACGAGCCAGCTCTGCTGGTAGGACCCGCGCCAGTGGAAGATCTCGCCGAGTTCGCCCTCGTCGATCATTCGTTTGGCGAGGAGCACGGCGGGGCAGCGGCGGTAATTGTGGTTCAGATAGTGCACGACACCCGCCTTCTCCGCGGCGGCGAGCATGGCCTCGCCTTCGGCGAGGGTGTTGGCGAAAGGTTTCTCACAAAAGACATGTTTGCCGGCCTCGGCTGCGGCAATCGCCATCTCGGCATGGAGGTAGGTTGGGGTGGCGATGTCAATCGCGTCGATGTCGCCGCGCTCCAGCACTTCCCGCCAATCGGTCGCGATTTCCCGCCAGCCCCAGCGGTCGGCGAAGGCGCGCAGCCCTGCCTCGTCGCGGCCGCAGGCGACCTGCATGACGGGTTTGGCGGCGGGGGCGAAAAACTTCGCGACCTGGTTCCAGGCATTCGAGTGGGCGCGGCCCATGAAGCGGTGGCCGACGATGGCGATACGGAGTTCCTTCATACGCCGCAGGCGATAGCGCGTCCTGCGGGTTGATGAAAGCGATTTTGTCGGCGAAATAGGATGCACGTTCGGGTAAATTGTTCATAATAACACTCACCATGTCCTCCTTCGCCGCCGACCAGCAACTCCTCCGCGATCCTGTCGCGGCGCTGGAACGGCATTTCGGCTTCCGTGAGTTTCTCCCCGGGCAGGAGCCGGTCGTCTCTTCCCTGCTCGCCGGCCGCGACACGCTCGCGGTGATGCCGACGGGCGGCGGGAAGTCGCTCTGTTATCAACTGCCCGCCATGGTGATGGAGGGCGTCACCCTCGTCGTCAGTCCGCTCATCGCCCTGATGAAGGACCAGGTCGACGGACTCGTCCGCAAGGGCGTGCCCGCGACGATGATCAACAGCACCCTCTCGCCGGCCGAGCAGACCGAGCGGCTCCGCGAGATGAGCGCCGGGAAATTCAAGCTCGTCTACATCGCGCCGGAGCGATTCCGCAGCAGCGCCTTCATCCGGGCGCTGAAGGGAGTGCCCATCGCCCTCGTTGCGGTCGACGAGGCCCACTGCCTCAGCCAATGGGGTCACGACTTCCGTCCGGATTACCTGCGGCTCTCGGAGGCCCTCGAGGTACTCGAACATCCCCAGACCGCCGCCTTCACCGCCACCGCCACACCCGAGGTGCGCGACGACATTCTCAAGGTGCTGAAGCTGCGCGATCCCTATGTCTCGATCAGCGGCTTTGAACGTCCCAACCTCAGCCTGCGGGTGACCCATTGCGAAGGACACCGCGAAAAATACGCCCGACTCAAGGACCTCGTCGAAACGCACCGAACCGGCATCGTCTATTGCTCGACGCGTAAGAAGGTCGAGGAAGTCAGCTCCACGCTTTCAAGCATGGGAGTCAAAATCGTCGCCTACCACGGCGGAATGGAGGACAAGGACCGCGAATGGGCGCAGAATGTCTTTCTCGACCGCAGCTACGATGTCGTCGTGGCGACGAATGCCTTCGGCATGGGGATCGACCGGTCCGACGTGCGCTTTGTCGCCCACTTCGACGTGCCCGGCAGCATCGAGGCCTATTACCAGGAAGCGGGCCGCGCCGGGCGCGATGGCGAACCCTCGGAGTGCGAACTGCTCTTCAATTTCGCCGACACCCGAACCCAGGAGTTTTTCATCGACGGCAACAACCCCGGCGCGGATGTCATCCGCAGTCTCTACGCGGTGGTGCGGCGGATGTCCGGAGCCGGAAACGAGGGAGTCCTCCTCACCATCAACGAGCTCACCGAAACGCTGAATTTGAAAAACAGCATGCAGGTGAGCAGCGCCATTTCCCATCTGGTACGGAGCGGTCATTTCGAGCGCTACGATGTGCCGGGCGAGCGTGCCCGCGGCACCCGCTTGGTCGATCCTTCGGTCACGGCGGATGATCTGCCCATCAACGAGGAGGCGCTTGAGGAAAAGGATCGGCGCGACCGCTCCAAGCTCGATGCAATGATCAAGTTCTGCTACGACCAGCAGACCTGCCGACAACAGTGGATCCTCGAATACTTCGGCGAGAGCGACTCCACGCCCTGCGGCACCTGCGACATCTGCTCCGAGGATCGCTGGCAGGATCAGCGCGCCGCGACGGCGGAGGAGTTTCTGATTGTGCAGAAGGCACTCAGCGGCATCGCGCGGACCTGTGCGAAGACTCCCGTCGGCGAATGGGAGGGACGTTTTGGCAAGGGCAAGATCGTGCAGATGTTGACCGGAGCGAAGTCGGCCGACCTTTCCTCCTCACGCCTCGACACACTGAGCACCTACGGCATTCTCAAATCGGAGGGCTCGGCCTACGTCTTCGCCCTGCTCACGGAAATGGAGAAGGCCGGACTCATTGCCGTGCGCAAGACCCCCTACCCTCTCCTCGGCCTGACCCGGCGCGGCACCGCGGTGATGAAGGGCGACAACCATTTCCGCATGGGCTGGCCGGATCGAACCCGGAGCGCAAAATCGGGCAAGGAAAAAGAGACCCTCCACGGTCTCGACGAACTCGCCTTCGACGAAGATCTGTTCGAGAAACTCAAGGAAGTGCGCAAACGCCTCGCCGAAGAGGCGGGCAACGTGCCTCCCTACGTCATATTCGGGAACACCGTGCTCGAGTGTTTCACCCGCCTCCGCCCTACCAGTGAAGCCCAAGCACTAAAGATTCACGGGGTCGGGAAGGTGAAGGCGGAACGCTATCTCGGGCCTTTTCTCGAGGCGATCCGGGAATTTGTAACGAAGTGACGGCTGTTGCAACGGCTAACCCGTTTCAATCAGGGAATTCCCCCGTGGTCCTGCCCCATCGAAAGGCAAAGGCAAGACCGCAATTGAATCGAGATGAAATGCAGCCCGTCGTTGGTAAGTATAAAATTATGGATTTTAAGGATTTTTCTGCGATTTTATCCCATGCCACTCCTTCATCTCATCGACCAACTCGACCAGATCGAGGCAATGGCGTTGGGTTGGAACGCTTTTGCGGAACGTTGCCGCCTCGCTGCCCCATTTTGTGGGCCGAACGCTTGGATCCCGTGGCTCAAAGCCCACCCTAACCTCGAACCGGCCGTCTATGAATGGCGCAGTGATGGTGAGTTGAAGGCTCTTCTGCCATTCTACCGGACGGGACGTCGCCTCGAGATGGCTGCCAGCCCTCACCTCGACTACCTGGACGTCGCAGCGACCGACACTAACTCCGCGGTCGAGGCAATTCTCGCCGTCGCGGCGAAGGAAGAGGCTGCCTCTTCGACCCTCATTTTCGCGAAAGTGGCGACCGGGTCGCAGTTGGCCCGGGCACTCGCCGATTCCCGTATTGCGGCGAGCACCCATCATGAGTCCCGCTTCTGGAGCCGTTGCTCCGTCGCCACAATCGAGACGACGCAAGGACGCGACTTCTTCTCAGCAATCCCCGCCCGCCAGCGCAAGGACTACCGCAACGCCACCCGCCGGATCTCTGAGGCTCATCCCGGAAATCAGGTCGAGCATCACGGCCCCGGGAACTTTTCCCCTGCCCTCCTCGAAGAGGTAGCGGATTTGCATCGTGCCAATCAATACCGGAAGAAGGGTAACTCCGTCTTCGCCGATCCCTCCTTCCTGAATTTCCTCAAAGAACAGGCCGTCTCCGGATCGCCGCTCTGCCTTTCCCTCCTTCGTGAATCCTATGAAGGCCCTCTGATGGCCTTCCACCTCGGCTACCTCGCCCGGGAGACGTTCTATTATTATCTTACCTCCTATGGGGCCGCCCATGCCCACCTCTCACCCGGCCGCTGGCTCCTCGTCGACGCCCTGCGCCACTGGAACGAACGATCCGGGCAGCCACTGCGATTAGACATGCTCTGTGGCGAAGAGGAATACAAGTCTCGCTGGACCTCCGAGGGCTACGAAGTGAGCCGAGTCATTCTCATCCCGAAAAAGCTCCTGAATCTTCCGCGCATCCTTGCTTACACGGCCGTCTACGGCCTCAAGAATGCAAAGAATCGCCATTTCCTCGGCCGTGACGCCGGAGGCCACATCCCGGCTCCGGAACCCAAAGACCTCGTCCTTCCCGGGTAAATCCCCCGCCATCTGCGAGCAGATCGTCAAACCAGAATCGATAATGGGGCAAAAATCGCAACGCCGTAGACAGAATTAAAATTAAGCAAATTAAGGGACAGACAAATAGAAGACAAGTAGTTGTCGAACGTAGAGTGAAGATTATGGTTTGTCTCGCTTCCATTTGCTATCCTTCCCCGACCATGAGAACCGCACGACTTCTTGGACAAGGCCGATCCTTCTATCACGTGGTTTCTCGCGTCGTCGACAAACGCAAGGTCTTTGAGGCCCGCGACAAGGAGGTCTTTCGCAAGATCCTTCGCAACCAGGAGGCTTTCACCGGCGTCCGGCTGGTGACTTATTGCCTGATGTCCAA
>Ga0209573_1004366_pt1 | contig 14042 bp, 9 predicted proteins | sample TNRBio252014_DNA_FD_185870 | JGI IMG/M metagenome (GOLD analysis project Ga0209573, IMG submission 185870) | Wastewater treatment Type I Accumulibacter community from EBPR Bioreactor in Madison, WI, USA - TNR Reactor_6/25/2014_ DNA (SPAdes)... | ecosystem: Engineered > Bioreactor > EBPR >...
CCGTCGTCGGCGTGACGTCGGAACACGGGCGGTACCGGACCGAGCTGACGCTCGGACGTCGGGAGCGATCGGGCCTGCCGGAAAAGGGGCTCACCTTCACCGTCACCTATCGCGACGAGAAGGGCACGTCGACGTTCCCTGTCGCCGTCGACCTCGACGGATTCGTGGAGGTGCCGGATGCCGGCGCGTGGCTCGTCGCGAACGGTGTCCCGATCGATCCGAACGATTTCGCGGGGACGCTCACGTTCGCGTCGGACCGGCCGGAAGGCGCGGCCGACCTCCTCGTGACCGCGGTCGTCCAGGCGCGGGGCGCCGGCGCAGCGGGCGACTACGGCGTGAGCGTTCCGATCGTGAACGAGGTCCGGTGGGCCGACGAGCGCGCGGTCGTCCCGGCCCTGCGCGAGGACGGCGGGTTCCGATCGAACGTCGCCGTCGCGAACCCCGAGCCCGACGGCGGGCCTGACGTGACTCTCGAGGTGACGCTTCACCAGGCCTCCGATGGCGCGATCATCGGGGTCCTTCCGTCCGTAACGCTTCCGCCCGGCCAGCGCTTCCAGTGGAACCAGCCTCTCTCGCAGATCGGGTACGGAGGCGACTCCTGGGCCGAGATTCGGCGGGTCGGCGGCTCGGGCCGGTTCGTCGCATACGGCGTGGTGAACGACAACGTGACCTCGGATGGCACTCTGCTGTCGATGACGGCAGGAAAGTGAACGGGAGCGAGGGAGTAGCGTTGAGACGATCCGCCTGCCGCCTGGTCTTCTCGGGCCTGCTATCTGCCGTGTGCCTCGCCGGTTCGTCGGCCGTGCGCGCCGACGTTGTCTGGAAGGTCGCCGACGAGGGGCCGAGAGCGCCGGAGGCGGTCCAGATCCTCGGGGACGAGAGGCGGACGCTTGCGTTCGGTCCGTCGGGGGACTGGGAGCTGCGGGGAGCGGCGTGGCACCCCGTCCCGCTACGCACGACGGAGGTCGTCGGGAGCGAGCGGACTCTCTTCTTCGCGAACGGGCGGTTCGGGGCGATGACCCAGAGCTACACCACGTGCCAGGTTCAGCTCTTCATCCTGAATGGCGACACGTGGACCCGGCTCTGGAGCGAGGCGTCTTGCCATCCGGTCGTCTGGTCGGAAGAGAGGCTCTACGTCGTGACGGAAGCCTTCAACAGCTGCAGTTGCGCCACTGATCCCGCGATCGGGCCGGAGGCCCGGCGGCTTCGTTCCGTCTCCCTCGCGGACGGGTCGATCCGGGAGGAGACCCCTTTGCCCGCGTGCACCGGGACCCTGTTCGCCCTGTCGGGCAAGCTCCATCTGATCGAGACGCCGCCGCTCTGTGGCGGCCCGAGCGCGAGCGACGTCCGAGCGCTCGGCGCCCTCCCGCCTTACCCGTTCTACCGGCTCGACGAGACAGGCTGGACTCAGCTGTCTCAATGGAGCCTGCCCCTCTGGAACTCCCTGGAATCGACACCCAACGGCCTCTGGGTGTTCTACGGCGGGGCCGCCCAGATCCTCACCACGGCGGGCTTCTCCGACCCGATCGCGATTCCCCGAAGCATCTCGGCCAGCTACGGACGTCCGAAACCGCTCGAGTGGAACGGGCGGCTCCTCGTCACGAGCAGCGAGGGGCGCGGCAACATCTATCTCCTCGAGGGAAACACCCTCGTCCGGATTACGCCGGAGTCGCCGGTGGCTGCGCGATACCCCTCGCCGGTCGTCTCCGTCGCGGGACCGCGTCTGTTCACCTCGGCCGACGGCTGGGACGTCCACGCCTGGGACGGCTCCGGGTGGAGCGCGACGCCGGGCGTGGCCGGGGCTCCCGGGGCCGATTCGTACCTGAAGGGAGAAACGAAGACGTTCGCCGTCCGGGGTTCACGGCTCTACCGCCGGGAGGACGCCCGCTGGAGGCGCCTCCCGCCCTCGCCCAGCGCGGAGATGGTGGAGGTCGTCGGTGTCTGGAAGGATCGTCCGGTCGTCGCCGAGTGGGTCGCGGGTTTGGTCTTTCGCCGCCACCTCGTTCTCGACAGCGAGTCCGACGAGTGGGTAGACCTGAAGAGCCCGGAGGGATTCGACGCGCCGTTGATCGGCGTCGGCGAGGATCTCTTCCTCTCCGGCCCCGCCGGGAGGCTGGCCCGGCTTCGCGACGGGGTCTGGGCAGTCCTCGAGGCGTCGCCGCTTCCGTCCGAGCAGTGCACGAGCAGGCCCATCGCGATCCGGCGGGTGGGCGGCGAGACGTATGCAGTGGCTGCCGAGTCGTGCTCCGGTCCCGACCGGCGCGACGAGGCGGTCTTCCGGGTCGACGGGGATCAGCTCGTCCGCGCCTTCCCGGAGCTCGATCGCGCAATGCACGTCATGGACGTGCTCGAGGTCGACGGAGAACCCGTCCTGCAGGTCCACGATGCCTCCCCGGGCGTCGGGCCGTGGGCCGTCCTGGTTCGACCGACGGAGGCGGGCTTCGAGGCGATCCTGACGCGCGGCGACGTCCAGGAGACCGGGCGGGATTCTTTCGCGCGTGCCGAGTTGTCCAGCTCCGGAAGCTCGATCTTCTTCTCCGGTCTTCGGCTGGCGCGGGGCCGGCTCTCCAGGCAGGGGGGCGGAACCGTCCCCGCGAGGATCGACCCCGACGGGCGCATCGCATATGGGGACCGGTATCGATACGCCTCACTGGCTCGGCCGGACCCGCTCCTGACGCCCGTCCCTCGCGTCCGGAAACAGATCGCGGCCGTCGTGGACGCGACGGGATACGGCGGGATCCGCTACCGGAGCGCGCTGACGCTGGCGAACCTCTCGCCGGGCGCCGCCTGCGTGGCGAAGGTCTACGCCGGCGCCGCGACCGAGCCGGCGCTCGAAATCCCGCTCGGACCGGGCGCGCAGAGGCGGATCGAGGATCCCGTTCCCGGCTTCGTCGGTCCTCTCGCCGTCGAGTTCGACGGGCTCTCGGACGATCGGGAAGCATGGGCGGCCGTGCGCGTCTACAGCCCATCGGAAGGCGGAACGGCGGGGACGTCGCTCCTCGGGAGCGAGCCGGGAAGCCTCGCGGGGGCGACGACGCTGCTGCGTCCCATCCGCGCGCCGGGCAGCCGCCTCCACCTCGCGCTCGCGACATCCCGGGACGGGAACGACGTGCCGACGTGGGTCCGCGCCGACCCCCGGCAGGTCCCGGAGATCAACCTGAGCAATCCGCTTCCGGCCGGTTCCTTCCTCCAGGTCGACCCGGACCCTTCGAAGCTCTTCGGGCCACTCCGAATCGAGGCGTCCACTCTCTGGCTCTCCCAGTTCGACGACGCGCGCAACGACCTCCTCGGCTACTTCGTCAGGAACGACGGCGCGACGAACGACGGGACGGTCGTGCCGTTCGAGGAGCCGGACGTCCTGCCGGGCCGGCGAACGCGATTCCTCCCGGCCGTCGTCGGCGTGACGTCGGAACACGGGCGGTACCGGACCGAGCTGACGCTCGGACGTCGGGAGCGATCGGGCCTGCCGGAAAAGGGGCTCACCTTCACCGTCACCTATCGCGACGAGAAGGGCACTTCGGCCTTTCCGGTCGCCGTCGACCTCGACAGCGTCGTGGAAGTGCCGGATGCCGGCGCGTGGCTCGTCGCGAACGGTCTCTCGATCGATCCGAACGATTTCGCGGGGACGCTCACGTTCGCGTCGGACCGGCCGGAAGGCGCGGCCGATCTCCTCGTGACGGCGGTCGTGCAGGCTCGGGGAGCCGGCGCATCAGGCGACTACGGAGTCAGCGTTCCCGTCGTGAACGAGGTGCGGTGGGCCGAGGAGCGCGCGGTCGTCCCGGGCCTGCGCGAGGACGCCGGGTTCCGATCGAACGTCGCCGTCGCGAATCCGGAGCCCGACGGCGGGCCGGACGTGACACTCGATGTGACGCTGCACCAGGCCTCCGACGGGTCCGTCATCGGCGTTCTTCCGTCCGTAACGCTTCCGCCCGGCCGGCGTTTCCAGTGGAACCAGCCTCTCAAGGAGATCGGCTACGGCGGCGACGCCTGGGCCGAGGTGCGGCGGGTGTTCGGCTCTGGCCGGTTCGTCGCGTACGGCGTGGTCAACGACAACGTGACCTCGGATGGGACCTTGCTGCCGATGATCCCGGGCAAGTGAAGTTCCGAGATCGCGAGCCGGCCAGGACGTTGTGTCGGCGCTGCGTCCTTTTCGAGGATCGTCCGTCTCCTATGACGAGCCGCCGAGAGGGTGGCTCGTCAGGAGATCGCCCATGACGACTGCCGCGAAGACCATCGACATCGAGTTCCTCTACATCGATCTGACGACCTGCACCCGTTGCCGGGGGACGGACGAGAGCCTCGGCCGCGCCCTCGAATCCGTCCGCTCGGTCCTCTCCTCCACGGGCAAGACCGTGAACCTGAAGAAGGTGCTCATCGACTCCGAGGAGAAGGCCCGCGCGCACCGTTTCCTCAGCTCCCCGACGATCCGCGTGAACGGCCGGGACGCGGCCCTCGGGACGAAGGAGAGCCGCTGTGGATCCTGCGGCGACATCGCCGGCCAGGCGACCGACTGCCGGGTCTGGGTCTACGAGGGGGCCGAGTACACCGAGGCGCCGGAGACCCTTCTCGTCGATGCGATCCTCCACGCGGCCTACGCGCCGCCTGCCCCGGCGGCGAGACCGGAGCCGTACCCGGGAGTCCCCGAGAACCTCCTCCGCTTCTTCGACGCGAAGGCGACCACGCCGGGCGGACCGTGCTGCCCCACCGCCGCGGACGACGCGTCGTGCTGCGGGACGGTCGTCGCGCCGTCGAAACCCGCCCCGAACGCCACGGGCTGCGGTTGCGGTAACGTGGCCGCGTAAACCCCATGTCAGCCGAGGCGGTCTGGTCCGAGTTCAGCGGCCGGCTCCGGGCGTTCATCGCCAGCCGCGTCCGCGACCCCGAGGATGCGGACGATCTCCTTCAGGAGGTCTTCCTGCGGGTTCACCGCTGGGGCGGAACGCTGGAACGGACCGACCGCCTCCCCGCGTGGCTCTACCAGGTCACGCGCAACGCCCTCACCGACCACTACCGCGCCCGCGAGGTCCGGGTGCGTCACGCGGGCGGATCGCTCGACGAGGCCGCGGAGCCCGTCGCCCCGGAGGACGAAGCGCGCGAGGAGCGCGAGCTCGCCGCCTGCCTGTCGCCGATGCTCGCCCAGCTTCCGGCCGCATACCGCGAGGCCGTCGCGCTCACGACGTTCGAGGGAGTCTCCCAGGTCGAGGCCGCGAGGCTCCTCGGGATCTCCGTCTCCGCTATGAAGTCCCGGACGCAGCGAGGGCGCGCCCGTATCCGCGACCTGCTTCTGGGCTGCTGCGAGATCGAGGTCGACAGGCGCGGCGGCGTCGCGGCTTACCGGTCGCGGAAGGGGAACTGCGATGGCGGCGGGGGGGTCACGCCGTCGAGCCTTACGAGCGACGTCACCCCTTCACGCAGACGACCTGGTGGAGCGTGTGGATCACTTCCACGAGGTCCCTCTGCGCCTCCATCACCGCGTCGATCGGCTTGTAGGCCGCCGGCGTCTCGTCGATGACTCCCTCGTCCTTGCGGCACTCGATCCCTTCCGTCGCCTTGATGTGGTCGGCCACGGTGAAGCGCCGCCGCGCCTCGCCGCGCGACATCGACCGCCCCGCGCCGTGGCTGCACGAGTCGAAGCTCTCGGGGTTGCCGAGGCCGCGCACGATGTACGAGCGGGTCCCCATGCTGCCGGGGATCACGCCGAGGTCGCCCTTCCGCGCCCGCACCGCCCCTTTCCGCGTGACGAAGACGTTCCTGCCGTAGTGATGCTCCCTCTCGACGTAGTTGTGGTGGCAGTTCACGGCGACGATCCCCGCCGCGAACGGCGGAAGGCCCGGCAGCGAGCGGAGCGCGCCGATGACGTTGGCCATCATCAGCCGCCGGTTCGTCATGGCGTACTCCTGCGCCCAGCTGACACCCTGGACGTAGTCGTCGAAGCGCTTCGTCCCCTCGGGCAGGTAGGCGAGGTCGGCGTCCGGCAGGTTGATGAAGTGCCGGCGCATGTCCTCCTTCGCGAGCTCGATGAAGTAGGTACCGATCTTGTTGCCGATGCCGCGCGACCCGCTGTGGAGCATGAGCCAGACGGCGTCCTCCTCGTCGAGGCAGACCTCGATGAAGTGGTTCCCGGTCCCGAGCGTCGCGAGGTGCGCGAGGTGGTTCGCCTTGCGCAGCGCCGGGTGCTTCTCCACGAGCGCGTCGAGCCGCGGGGCGAGCGGCGCCCAGGCTTCGGCGACGGCCGAGGGCGGGTCTGCCCAGGCGCCCCTGTCGTTGCGGCCGCCGTTGTCGGTCCGGCCGTGCGGTACGGCGCTCTCGATCGCTGTCCTCACCGCGTGGAGGTCGTCCGGGAGGTCGCTGGCCGAGAGGTCGGTCTTCAGCGCCATCATCCCGCAGCCGATGTCGACACCGACCGCGGCCGGGATGATCGCGCCGAGCGTCGGGACGACGCTCCCGACCGTCGCCCCGATCCCGAGGTGGACGTCGGGCATCGCCGCCACCCACTTGTGGATGAACGGGAGCCGGGCGATGTTCGCGAGCTGCTTCTTCGCCTCGGGCTCGAACGGGACGCCCCGCGTCCAGCTCTTCACCGGGACGCCGCCCGGAATTTCGGTCACGTCGAAGTTGCGGTCGGTCATGGCTTCTCCCGATGGGCGCGACGAGGGGTGCCGCAGCGGCTTCAGAGTACGACCTCCTTTCGCGGCGGGCCCCGCCCGCAGCCGCGGTGCTAGACTCGCCGACCGGTAAGGGGAGTAGTTCCGGCCGCCCGTGGCGGCCGAGGGGAGATCGACACACCGGTCCTCGCGGACCCGGTCCCCCACCCCGATCGGGGCGAACGAGACCTTCGGAACGGGCAGATGCCCGGCCGAAGTCTCGTCGCAAACCGGCGTCGGACACCTCGGCCAGGCGCAACGCATCGAGGGGAGTCCGGCTTGACCGCATTCTGGGTGTCGCTCTTCATCGTGTTCGTCGCCGAGCTGGGAGACAAGACCCAGCTCGTCGCCATGGCGTTCGCGACGCGCTATTCGGCGAAGGTGGTTCTCGCCGCCGTCTTCGTGGCGACGCTGCTCGTCCACCTCTTCTCCGTCTTCCTGGGAGAGGCCGCCGGTTCGATCCTCCCGGACTTCTGGATCAAGCTGCTCGCCGGAGTCTCTTTCATCGCATTCGGGCTCTGGACGCTCAGGGGCGACACGCTCTCCGACGAGGAGACGAAGAAGACCGTTCGCTTCGGCCCGTTCCTGACCGTGGCGATCGCGTTCTTCCTCGCCGAGCTCGGCGACAAGACGATGCTCGCCACCATCAGCGTGGCGACCCAGTACCCGTCGTTCGTCGGCGTCTGGATCGGGAGCACCCTCGGAATGGTCGCGGCGGACGGCCTCGCCATCGGTGTCGCGAGCGTCCTGGGGAAGCGGCTGCCCGAGCGGGCGATCAAGATCGGAGCCTCGGTGATCTTCTTCGCCTCGGGCGCCGTCACCCTGTGGCAGGCCTTCCGGTAGGCGGTAGGAGAGTCCGCTCTCGGGGGACTGCGCCTCCCGTTGACTCCCCCCGGAGAGGCGAATACGGTGTCCGGCCGGAGGAATTCCATGAGCCACCCGCGCGCCGGCCGGCCCGCCGAGGCCGCTGACCTCGTCAACGTTCCCCGCCTGGTCGCCGCGTACTACACGGAGCGGCCGGACCCCTCCGAGCGGGGACAGCGCGTCGCATTCGGAACGTCCGGGCACCGGGGCTCCTCCCTCCGCGGCAGCTTCAACGAGGCGCACATCCTCGCGACGACACAGGCGATCTGCGAATACCGGCAGCAGAACGGGGCGACGGGACCGCTCTTCCTCGGGCAGGACACCCACGCCCTCTCCGAGCCAGCTTTCCGCACGGCCCTCGAGGTCCTCGCGGCGAACGGCGTGGAGTTGCGCGTCGACGCGGCGGACCGGTTCACGCCGACCCCCGTGATCTCGCACGCGATCCTCGGCTGGAACCGCGACCACGACGGCCCCCGCGCCGACGGCATCGTCATCTCGCCTTCCCACAATCCTCCCGAGGACGGCGGCTTCAAGTACAACCCGCCGCACGGCGGGCCGGCCGACACCGACGCGACGAAGGCGATCGAGGATCGCGCGAACGCGCTCCTCGCGGCCTCGCTCGGGGGCGTGAAGAGGATTCCCTACGCCCGGGCCCGCAAGGCCGCCACGACTTCCGCGCACGATTACCTCACGACCTACGTCGACGACCTCGCCTCCGTCGTCGACCTCGAGGCGATCCGCTCGGCCGGAGTCCGCATCGGCGTCGATCCTCTCGGCGGGGCGGCCGTCGACTTCTGGCAGCGGATCGCGGAGCGCTGGGGTCTCGACCTCACCGTCGTGAACCCGCGCGTCGATCCCGCCTTCGGCTTCATGACCCTCGACTGGGACGGCCGCATCCGGATGGACTGCTCCTCCCCCTCGGCGATGGCCTCGATGATCGCCATCCGCGACCGCTACCAGGTCGCCATCGGCAACGACGCGGACGCCGACCGCCACGGCATCGTCACCCCCGCGGGCCTCATGAACCCGAATCACTACCTCGCCGTCGCCATCCATTACCTCTTCGGGGCACGCGGCGGCTGGCGGAAGGACGCCGGCATCGGCAAGACGCTCGTCAGCTCCAGCCTCATCGACCGCGTCGCGGACGGCCTCGGCCGGAGACTCGTCGAGGTGCCGGTCGGCTTCAAGTGGTTCGTCCCCGGGCTCCTCTCGGGCGACCTCGGCTTCGGCGGCGAGGAGAGCGCGGGCGCCTCGTTCCTGCGCCGCGACGGGTCGGTGTGGACGACCGACAAGGACGGGATGATCCTCGGCCTTCTCGCCGCCGAGATCACGGCCGCTCTCGGAAAGGACCCCGGCGTCGTCTACCGCGAGCTGACGGCCCGCTACGGAGAGCCGGTCTACGAACGCGTCGACGCCCCGGCCACCCCGGCGCAGAAATCGCGACTCGGCAAGCTCTCCCCCGAAGACGTGAAGGCGAAGGAGCTGGCCGGCTCCCCGATCACCGCCGTTCTCACGAAGGCGCCCGGGAACGGGGCCGCGATCGGCGGGCTCAAGGTGACGACGGCTGACGGCTGGTTCGCGGCGCGCCCGTCGGGGACCGAAGACGTCTACAAGATCTACGCGGAGAGCTTCCGCGGCCGCGACCACCTGCGCCTCATCCAGGACGAGGCCCGGGCGCTCGTGTCGGAGGCGCTCTCGGGTTCGTAGGAGGCTCGTCCGGAGCGGTCCCGCTGCAACTGCGTGCGGCGGGGAAAGTCCGTATCCTTCCACCCCCATGAGCGCCGATCCCCCCGTTTCCGCCTCCGCCGGGGAGCTCGCCCCCCAGGACGTCGTCCTCCGCTTCCTGGAGAGCACCGGCAAGCCCTCCGAGGCGCGCCTCTACCTCGACCTCTTCCGCGCGCATCCCCGCGAGCAGTTCGCGGCCATCGCCGTCGACGCCAACGTCATGGCCGACGCGGCGGAGGCCGTCGTCCAGGACCTGAAGTTCCTCGCAGCGCTCGACCTCTTCCCGACCGTCGTCCTCGGAATCTTCCAGCCGGCCGACGCGGCCGCCCACGCCCGGAACCTGCGCCGTCATCTGGACGCCGAGGGAGTCCGCGTGGAGGAGCTCTCTGCGACGGACCCCCTTCTCCCCGCCCGTGTCACCGCGTGCGCCGCGGGAGGAGGGGTGCCCGTCGTCGTCTTCGAGCCGGTCGGCAGCGAACAGCCGGGAGAGCGCCAGGAGCAGCTCGGCCGCCTTCTCAGGGAGCTGCAGACGCGCAAGCTCCTCTTTCTTCACCGGCCCGGCGGGCTGCGCCAGGGGGGCGTCCTCGTCCCGATCGTGAACCTGACGACCGACGTCCCCGGGCTCCTTTCGAGCGGGGAGCTCTCGCGCAAGGAGGCCCTCATCCTCGAGGGCGCGCGCCGGCTCTGCGAGGAGGCGGCCCCGCCCGGCTTCACCGTCGCCGTCACATCCCCTCTGAACCTCCTCAGGGAGCTCTTCACGGTGAAGGGAGCAGGCAGCCTCCTGCGCCGCGGTGCACGCGTCCTGAAGTACGAGGGATGGGAGGGCCTCGACGTGGCGCGGGTCCGCAACCTCCTCGCGTCGAGCTTCGGGCGTGCCCCGTCCGACGCCTTCTTTGCGCGCACGCCGGACCGCGTCTACCTCGAGGAGGCCTATCGGGGCTGCGCGATCCTCTCGGAGGCGCCCCTCGGCGCCTACCTGACGAAGTTCGCGGTGTCGGCGGAGGCCCAGGGAGAGGGAATCGCGCGAGACCTCTGGGAGGCGCTCGTGGCCGAGACGCCCGTCGTCTTCTGGCGGGCGCGGCGGACGAACCCGATCAGCGAGTGGTACGCCAAGCTCTGCGACGGGCTGATGCGCATCCCGGGCTGGACCGTCTACTGGAAGGGTCTCGACCCGGCGTCGATTCCGGCCGCGATCGGCTGGGCGGCCGGCCAGCCGGTGGACATCTCCCGCGACGAGGACTGACGGCCGCCCCGGCGACGCTCGCCTCAGCCGTACGTGGCCGTCTCGCCCGGACGGCACGCCGCCGGGCCTCGATACGTCAGGCGGACGGCGCCGATCCTCAGCTCGTCTCCGTCCGCGAGCCGTGACCGCCCCGAGAGCCGCGTCTCGGCGCGCCACGTCCCGTTCTTGCTTCCGAGGTCCTCGACCTCGGCGTTCTCTCCCTCTACGTCGATCCGCGCGTGCTCCCGCGAGACCGACGGGTGGGAAATCACGATCCCGGCCGGGGGCTCCCGCCCGATGACGTTCGGCCCTTCGGCGAGACGGATCTCGGTCCCGCTCCAGACGAGGGCGTGCCTCGCCGCCGAGGGCTCTGCCGGCGCCACCTCGTGCACGGTCCCCTCGAAGGCGTAGCCGTAGCCGAACACGGTGCGGATGTACGAGGGTGACCGCGCGTCCTCCCCGAGCGCCTTCCTCAGGTCCTTCACGAGGGCGCTGAGGCTTCCTTCGGTCACGTACGTGCCGGGCCAGACCGCTTCCAGGATCTCGGCCTTCGAGAGCGCGTTCGGCCTGGCTGACAGGAGGATCTCCAGGAGGCGGTAGGCCCGCGGCGTGAGGGAGACGGGCCGCGGGCCGCGCATGACGAGCCGCCGGCCGGGGTCGAACGTGACGTCGCCGAAACGGAGCGTCGCGCCGTTCTTCATCGGAACGTCAGAAGTCCGCTGGGACATGGGAAGGCACCGGGCCGAGATTGAGGGTCAGACAGATCCCGATCTCCGAACGGTTCGAGAGGAGGCTCCCATGCTTCACCGCTGCCCGTCCGCCCTCCTTCAGGCGTTCGTCGCCCTCCTCCTCGCATCCCTGTTCCCGTCCGAGGCGTCCGGCCAGGAGGGCGAGGCCGTGCGGGTCGACCCGTCCTTCGGGCCTCGCGTCGCCGAGGCCGTCGGCGAGGCCGCGCGGCGCCTCGACACGCCGTCCTGCGCCCTCGTCCTCTCGGATTACGTGGACGCGAAGTCCGGTCTCACGCTCGCCGAGAACCTCTCGGCGACCGGGCGGACCGCCTCGGAGCACGTCGAGTCGCTCTGGTTCCGGGGCGCGTCGCGCCTCCGCCCGTTCGCCGGAAGGCGGGTCTTTGCGTTCACGGTCCCGGCGAGCTCCGTCGTCTATCTCTGCCGCGAGGACCTGCTGCGGATCCAGAACCAGCCGCGGCTGCTGACCGCCATCGTCCTCCACGAGGTGCTCCATACGCTCGGCCTGAGGGACGACCACCCCTCCTCCGTCTCGATCACGGAGCGCGTGCTCGACCGGTGCTTCTGAGCCGGCCCTGGGGTCCGTCGTGCCCGGGTCCATTCCGGGGAATCGTACGCCGCGCGCCGGCGCCCTAGAATGGAACCGGACCCGATATGAACAGGCTGTTGCACTACGAGCTCGTCGAGCAGCTCGGCGAGGGAGGCATGGGCGTCGTCTACAAGGCGCGGGATACCCGCCTCGGGAGATTCGTCGCCGTGAAGGTCCTCGCCCCTGGCATGGCCTCCGACCCGGACCGGCGCCAGCGTCTCGCGAGGGAGGCGCGGGCCGCCTCGGCCCTCGCGCACCCGAACGTACTCACGGTCCACGAGATCGGGAGCGAGGGGGGCGTCGACTTCATCGTCACCGAGTACGTCCCGGGAAAGACGCTCGCGCAGCTCATCCCGCCCCGGGGCCTGCCGGCGCGCGAGGCGCTCCGGTGGGCCGTCCCGATCGCCGACGCTCTCGCCGCGACGCACGCCGCGGGAGTGATCCACCGCGACCTGAAGCCCGCGAACGTCATGGTGACCGACGCCGGCCTCGTGAAGATCCTCGACTTCGGCCTCGCCCGGTTCATCGACCCCGGGCCGATGGCGGAAGGAGACGATACGGAGGCGGTCCTGACGCGCGAGGGGACCGTCTTCGGCACCTGTGCCTACATGTCGCCCGAGCAGGCCGAGGGGCGCGAGGTCGACGCCCGCTCGGACATCTTCTCTCTCGGGGCCGTCCTCTACGAGATGGTGACGGGCCGCAGGGCCTTCGCGCGCGACTCCGCGTCCGCCACGATCGCCGCGGTACTGCGCGACGAGCCCGAGCCCGCCGCAGCGGTCTCCCCCGGCCTCCCGCCCGAGCTGGAGCGCGTGATCCACCGCTGCCTGCGGAAGGACCCGGCAAAGCGCTTCCAGTCGATGGCCGACCTGAAGGTCGCCCTCGAGGAGCTGCGGGAAGAATCGGAGACGAGCGCGCCGGCCCGGGCTCGAGCGGCGCGGCCGCGCCGGCGTGCCATCATCGGCCTCGCCGCCGCCCTCGTCCTCGTCGCGGCCGTCGCGGGGGGCTGGCTCGCCCGCCGCCCGGCGCCCGAGGCCGTCGAGCCGACCAGGCCGGTCCCCCTCACGAGCTTCGGCGGGCGGATCCTCTGGCCCGCCCTCTCGCCCGACGGCAACCAGGTCGCCTTCGCCTGGAACGGAGAGACGCAGGCCTCGTTCGACCTCTACGTCAAGCTGGTCGGCCCCGGCTCCCCGGTCCGCCTGACGACCGACCCGGGCACGGAGTCCTCCCCCGCCTGGTCGCCCGACGGCCGGCAGATCGCGTTCCTCAGGCAGCTGCCGACGGAAGAGTGGGTCCTCGCGGTGATTCCCGCGCTCGGCGGGCCCGAGAAGATCGTCGCCGAGGCTCCCGTGTTCCACCAGGGAATCACGTGGTCGGCGGACGGTCGGACGCTCGTCGTGGCACGACGGGGCACCGGCGACCGGGTGTCGGCCCTCTGCAGGGTGTCGATCGCCACGGGAGAAGTGAAGCCGCTGGTCCGGCCGCCCCCGGAGCTCCTCGGGCTGGGGGACTTCTCACCGGCCCTCTCGCCGGACGGCCGGACTCTCGCGTTCGCCCGCGCCCGGACCGTCGTCTCGAGCTCGCTCCACGTGCTCCGCGTCACCGAGGAGCTCGAGCCCGAGGGTGAGCCCGTCCCGCTGACGACGGCGCGGTCCGCCTCGTCGCAGCCCGCCTGGACGCCGGACGGGAAACGGATCGTCTTCACGGAGGACGGCTTCGGCTGGAGCTCGAGCCCGAGCCTGATGGAGATTCCCGCTTCCCCTTCCGTGGGGCAGAAGGCGCGGCGCGTTCTCGGAGGGGAGGGCGGGGAGTTTCCGTCCCTCTCCCGCAACGGGAGTCTCGTCTTCGCCCGCCCGATCAACGACCTGAACCTGTGGCGCCTGCCGCTGAAGGAGGGCCGGCCCGGACGTCCCGAGCCGCTCCTTTCCTCCACGCGGATGGACGGGGCGCCCGCCCTCTCGCCGGACGGCCGCAGGCTCTCGTTCACCTCCGACCGCGCGGGGTCGATGCAGCTCTGGCTCGCGAGCGCCGACGGCTCCAACCCGGTCCAGCTGACGTCGATCGTCGCGACGAATACCACGGGGGGCCGTTGGTCACCCGACGGCGACCGGCTCGTCTTCACCTCGAATCCCGAAGGGCACAGGGACGTCCTCCTGACGACGCCCAACGGCCGGGAGCCCATGCGGCTCACCCGGAGCCCCTCGCACGACACGTCGCCGAGCTGGTCTCACGACGGCGCGTGGGTCTACTTCGGC
>Ga0209573_1004367_pt1 | contig 14038 bp, 8 predicted proteins | sample TNRBio252014_DNA_FD_185870 | JGI IMG/M metagenome (GOLD analysis project Ga0209573, IMG submission 185870) | Wastewater treatment Type I Accumulibacter community from EBPR Bioreactor in Madison, WI, USA - TNR Reactor_6/25/2014_ DNA (SPAdes)... | ecosystem: Engineered > Bioreactor > EBPR >...
GCGTTGCGACTCAAACAGCTGCATGATGCATTGACGGCTTATTGTCGTGACAAGCTGGCCCAGCTGAGTGGCGAAAAACTGGTCATCGACGCCGTCGCTGTGCGTGACGATTTTGCGTTCAACGCGAGTGGTGGTCCGTTGAGTTTTGTCAGCGAGGCAGTTGCCGGAAATCTGCTGGTTCGATGTGCTCAGGAAGATCCGACCGGGGCAATTCTGTACTTCTGCCTGCCCGCGACGACTCAGGCTTTTGAGATACGCGGCCGCACCTTTGCTGATCAGTCGAAACCGTTCGGGGGCAATTACACGGTCGTGGTTGGTCCGGAAGCCGATGTTCCCACTCCGGTTGAACCATCGGAGGAATCCGGTGAACCTGCGGCCGACGAAATGCCCGCCGGGGAGACGCCAGGGCCGGATTCAAAAGAGACTCCGGGATCCATCCCGGAGCAGAAACCCGGGCCGGACGGAAAAGTCATGTCGGAATCGGTGAATGAATAGCGTGGTCCAGCTGTAAATAGCGGGATCGAATCCGTCCGGCATGCCCGCCAGGCCGTCTGGTAGTCCGAACAGGCCTCAATCCTTTGATTTGCCGAGGCATCGGCAGAGTTTGAACTCACGGATCCACAATCACTTCGTTGCCCACCAATGTTCCGTCGCCGTCACCATTCGTCACTGTGATCGTGACGTCGATGATGTCATCCACAACGATGCTCTTGCGCTTGCGAGACTTCGAATTGAGGGGCCTTGCGGGATTGAACCGAACACTCGCTTTTGCCCGTGTTGCGTTGCGAGGGTGAACGCGGAGGGTTCCTTCCCAATACCCGGGATCTCCATTCGACTGAGTCACGGTCACGGCATTTCCGGTCACGGCATTGTCCACATGCAGCCAGAAAGTGCTGACGCCGACTGTTCTCAGGCCGAGCGAAACCTTGCGGATGATCGGTGGTGCCATGGCACAACTTTCTCTTGCTGTTTAAGAGGAAGGAAATAATCCGTCTGCTGAAGTCGCTGCGTGCGTCAGACGACTTTGCCGACACGCTACCAGCAGCATCGCCCGTTGGCAACGCCCTGAGGGCAGAGATCGTCGGAAGTCCGTCGGGAGTGGTGGGCGCCTCAGCCTGTCCGCTGCTCGTCTGAGCTTGCCTCCTCGGATTCACGCTCGGCGATCGGCGAGGTCGACCGGGAGCCCATCATGTTCCTAAACAACCGATTTGAACGTCGATCTGCGACGGTGTCGACAGCCAACTGACTTGTCTTTGGTTCACCGAGGGTAACAATAGAGCGAATTCCGCTGTCGAGAAGCATTCGGCTGAAGTCTTCGGCCAGCCGACAGCAACCTTCCTGCCGAACCCGGGAGATCATATGAAACACTGGAAATCTCTGACGCTGGCACTCGCAAGCGTGGTCCTTTGCGGAGCAACCGGAATGGCGGCCGAATCCGTGCATGAATTCAAGATGAAGAATATCGATGGCGAAGAAGTCAGTCTTGCCGACTACAAGGGCAAGGTGCTGCTGATCGTCAATGTGGCCAGCGAATGTGGCCTGACACCTCAGTATGAACAACTTCAGGCCATCCACGAAAAGTACAAGGATCAGGGCCTTGTCGTGGTTGGCATTCCTTGTAACCAGTTTGGAGGACAGGAGCCCGGATCAGAAGCGGACATCAAGAAGTTCTGTTCGACCAATTACAAAGTGACGTTCCCCATGATGAGCAAAGTGGACGTCAATGGCGACAAGGAGGATCCGTTGTACGCATTCCTGAAGAGTCATTCCGAGGAGAAGGGCAAGATCGGCTGGAACTTCGAAAAGTTCGTGGTCAGTGGTGACGGAAAAGTCGCTGGCCGAATCAGCCCTCGAGTGAAGCCGGATGCTGAGGAAGTCGTTTCATTGATCGAAGCCGAACTGAAGAAGCTGAAGAAATAACCGACGTCTTCACTGATTGAAGTCTGTCACATCCAGAACCTTCGGAACCCGTGGTCGATTTCAGCTCTGTTCCAGAGCGGAATGTCGATCACGGGTTCTGCGTTTCTTCAGAAGATCGAACGACCTGGATATCATCCGCCTGCACCACGACATCCAGGCAGTTCAAGGCCGCAGTCAAATCCTCTGATCAGGGCATATGCGTGATGACGGACATCGAAAAGCTGGGACAGTTTTATCTCGGAAAAGTCCACGATCTGAAGTCCGGGATCACAGCCGCCGATCAGCCTGTGATGTACGACGCCCGCGACCTGACGACTCATGCGGTCTGTGTCGGTATGACCGGCAGCGGAAAAACCGGACTGTGCCTCGCGCTGCTTGAAGAAGCGGCCATCGACGGCCTTCCTGCCATCTGCATCGATCCCAAAGGCGATCTCGGAAACCTGATGCTCGCGTTTCCGCAGCTGCGTCCCGACGACTTTCAGCCGTGGATTGATCCGCAGGAAGCGTCTCGGCAGGGCCTGACGATTCCGGAACTCGCCGCAAAAACGGCCGACACATGGAAGGGCGGCCTGGCAGAATGGAGGCAGTCCGGAGATCGCATTCAGCGGTTCAAGGACAGCGTTGAAGTGGCCATCTACACGCCGGCCAGCAATGCCGGTCGGCCGATCACCGTGTTGAAGTCCTTCGATGCCCCCAATGATCAGGTGCGTGCCGATTCCGATGCTCTGCGGGGTCGCATCCTGTCGTCGGTTTCAGGTCTGCTGGCCCTGCTGCAGATTGACGCCGATCCGATCAGCAGTCGGGAGCATATTCTGCTGTCCAATATTCTCGACTACTTCTGGCGCAGCGGTCAGAACGTTGACATGGGAACTCTGATTCGCTGCATTCAGACGCCACCGTTCAGCAAGGTGGGATTTCTGGATCTGGAATCCTTCTATCCGCAGGCCGATCGTTTCAAACTGGCCATGACGCTGAACAACCTGCTGGCTTCACCCAGTTTCGCCGCCTGGCTGGAAGGCGAACCGCTGGATATTCAGCAGCTGCTGTATACCCCGTCCGGAAAACCACGCATCGCCATCATGTCCATCGCGCATCTGTCAGATCAGGAGCGGATGTTTTTTGTCACCATTCTGCTGAATGAAATGGTGACCTGGATGCGATCTCAGACGGGGACTTCCAGTCTGCGAGCCATTCTCTACATGGACGAAGTCTTCGGATACTTTCCGCCGACTGCAAATCCGCCGTCAAAGCTCCCGATGCTCACGCTGCTGAAACAGGCACGAGCCTACGGACTGGGATGTGTCCTGGCCACACAGAATCCGGTCGACCTGGACTACAAAGGCCTGTCGAACTGCGGCACCTGGTTTCTGGGTCGACTGCAGACCGAGCGGGACAAGATGCGAGTCCTGGAAGGGCTGGAAGGAGCTGCCGTGTCGACCGGCTCGTCCTTTGATCGTCAGCAGATGGAACAGACCCTGGCAGGACTGGGCAGTCGTGTCTTTCTGATGAACAACGTACACGACGACGAACCCACCGTGTTTCGCAGTCGCTGGGCATTGTCGTATCTGCGAGGTCCGGTGAGTCGTCAGCAGATTGAAGTGCTGATGGCGCCGCTGAAAGGCGCGGCCGCTGCATCCTCGTCGGCTATGCAGGCCATCAACGCCACGTCGTCAGCCCCACGCTTCACCGCGCCGTCAGGGGAACTTTCTGCGCAGCCAACTCGACCGGTTCTGCCACCCGGCATTCCGGAATTCTTTCTGCCAGCCCATGTGCAGGGGCAACGATGCGTCTATCGGCCGGCACTGCTGGGAGAAGCTCGCGTGCACTTCGCGGATGCGAAAAACGAAATAGACGTCTGGGATCCGGTGACCCTGATTCGACTGGCAGGTGATGCAGTCCCCGCAGACCCGTGGCAGGAAGCGGATGAATGGGACGAAGCCGATGTTCCGCGGTTGCTGGAGACGTCAGAGTTCCCTGCCGCGACGTTTCTGGAAGTGCCCGCCGAACTGACTCAGAAGAAGTCCTACACGACGTGGTCCACAGCACTGAAGAATCACCTGTATCGAGTTCGCAGGCTGTCTGTCTTTCAGTGTGTCGAACTGAAAGAAGCTTCGCGTCCCGGGGAATCGGAAGCCGACTTTCGGCTGCGACTGCTGCATGCCGCTCGGGAAGAACGTGATCGCCTTGTCGAAAAACTGCGTCGCAAATACGCATCAAAGTTCAAAACTCTGGAAGGAAAGCTCCAGCGTACCGAACAGAAGATTGAGAAAGAGAAAGCCCAGAAGTCGTCGAAGACACTGTCCACAGCCGTCAATCTGGGGACCAGTGTTCTGGGCGCGCTTTTCGGACGGAAAGTCGGCAGTGTCACCAACGTGACCCGAGCGGGTTCGGTCATTAAGTCAGCCACGGCTGCCGCATCCGAAGCGGGCGATATTCGCGCGGCGGAAGAGCAATATGCCGCACTCCTGAAAGAACGTGAAGAACTGAACGCCACAGTGGAAGCCGAAATCAGCGAAATCCAGCATCAGTTTGATACCGATGTGATGAAATTCGACAGTTTGGAAATCACACCTCGCAAGACAGACACGGCCATTGATCGAGTGGCTTTGCTGTGGCTACCGTACATGGACGACGGAACGGGAACTATTCATCGAGCGTTCTGAAGTGGTCCACTGGAGTTGTCATGAATTCTCTGCCGTTCAGCGCCCGTGCTGAATTTTTGAAACGACGTTGGTTCCTTCGCGAATGCGGAGTCGGCCTGGGTGCCATTGCGGCCAGTTCTCTGCTGGCTGATGAAACAGCGCGCGTGGCGCCTCAGGAAGCCGTCAATCCTCTGGCCCCAAAGACAGCGCATTATCCGGGCAAAGCGAAGCGTGTGATCTACATGTTTCAGGCGGGTGCCCCCAGTCATCTGGAACTGTTTGATTTCAAACCGGAACTGGCAAAACGCGACGGTCAGCTGCCACCGGCGGAACTGCTGAAAGGCTATCGCGCCGCATTCATTAACCCGAATTCCGCGCTGCTGGGACCGAAGTTCAAGTACGCTCCAGCTGGCCAGTGCGGGATGGAGCTGAGCGAAGTTCTGCCGCACACTGCAAAGATTGCCGACGACATCTGCCTGATCCGGACTCTGCAGACCGATGCCGTCAATCACGCTCCCGCACAGATCATGATGAACACGGGATCTCAGCAGTTCGGGCGACCGAGTTTCGGGTCGTGGACGCTGTATGGACTGGGCAGCGAATCCAGCAGTCTGCCCGGCTTTGTGGTCCTCACCAGCGCCAAAGGCACCAGCGGGGGTGCCAGCAATTACGGCAGCGGATTTCTGCCTTCGCTGTACGGCGGAGTTCCCTTCCGCAGCGCCGGTGATCCCATGCTGTATCTGTCGAATCCACCGGGAATCGATGCGGAGACACAGCGAGCATCCCTGGATTCACTGAACCGTCTGAATCAGCTTTCTCTGGAAGCCGTGGGTGATCCGGAAATCGCCGCTCGGATTCAAGGCTACGAGCTGGCTTATCGTCTGCAGACCAGCGCGCCGGAACTGATGGATCTCAGTGGGGAATCCCGAGAGACCCTGGATCGCTATGGCATTAAGGATCCCAAAGAAGCCAGCTTCGCGCGCAACTGCCTGCTGGCCCGGCGACTGGCTGAACGCGGCGTTCGATTTGTGCAGTTGTTTCACGAAGCCTGGGATCAGCACGGCAACCTGACTGCAGGAGTTCGGCAGAATACCATCGATACCGATCAGGCCAGCGCTGCATTAGTGACCGATCTGAAGGAACGCGGATTGCTTCAGGACACGCTGGTGATCTGGGGCGGAGAATTTGGCCGCACACCAATGGTTCAGGGAGGCAATGACGGGCGAGATCACCACAACCGCTGTTTCAGCCTGTGGCTGGCGGGTGGAGGCATCAAGTCCGGACATATCCACGGATCCACTGACGAATTGGGGTTCAACGTCGCTACCGATCCGGTTCATGTTCATGATCTGAACGCCACATTGCTGCACCTGCTGGGCTTCGATCACACTCGACTGACATTCCGCTCACAGGGACGTGACTACCGCCTGACGGATGTGCATGGCCATGTCGTTCAGGGAATTCTGACCTGAGTCACTGACCTTTATTCAATTGGAACGCCCGGTTCACTCTGAGTTCGTAGTCCCGCCTTCAGGCGGAAATAGAAGTGTGAATTGCGCAATGCACCGCCTGAAGGCGGAACTACGAACTTATGGTGTTGCGCCGGCCGAGTCGGTACTGGCAATGGGGATGCTGATCACCAGGCCGGAGAACTTTGGCGAAGCATTGGTTTTTGTAAAGAAGCCCGCATGGCAACTGACACAGCCTCCGGTCATCGGAACACTGCCGGCCAGACGATAGTAGCCGTCTTCGATCACTTCCACTGACGGTTCGCCCTTGGCCAGTTGCCGAGCCGCACGTTTCTCGAATTCTGTCTCAGGTTCATGCTGAATGCTCATCGGACTCATGCTGGCAGAAATCCATCGAGCCATCACCTGCCTGTCTCGTTGCAGCTGTTCGAACACATCTTCCATGGCGCGAGCTGGTACGACGGCTCGGTCCGCATGAAAGTAGCGATCATGCATCGTGTGCAGTGTGGCCAGAGACATTTCATGCAGCAGCTTCGCCTGTTCACGAGCCAGTTCGACGGGAACGCGATACTCATCCGCCACGACTGGCTTCGGTTTATCGACTGCCTTTTCAGTCACGGCAGTCACATTCCCTTCGGCCGGAGTAGTTGAGTCTGACGATGGCTTCACCTCTTCCTGCGCTGATGTCAGGCTGAAACCGAGCAATACCGTTACGGCTGTCAAAATTCCGAGTGATCGGGGTACGCTGAATATCGACATGGATTTGGACCTTCAAAGGATTCAGATGAAACGATTGCTCTGTCACTCCTGCTTCGATGGATCGAGTAGCCAGGGCTGCACTGAACGAAGCAAGTCCCGGGCTTTCGGGCTGACGTCCTCCAGTCCCGGCCACCCGATCCATGAGGGACAGAGCACTATTTTTTCAGGACATCGCATAACGGCACGATCTCACTGGTGGAATTCAACAGATCGCCCAACATCACATTGGCAAAGGCCGCTTCTGTGGCCGCATAGGCTTCATCCAGTTCTTTATGCAGCGGGCAAAGTCTCGTGTGAGAGGCCAGACCGAGCGGACAATGCCGAATGCGTTCCAGCGGTGACACTGCGTTCACGACATCCAGGATAGAGATCTCAGAAGCATCCTTCTGCAGCGAATATCCGCCACCTGGGCCCGGACGCGACTGCACAAGTTCGGCATGCACCAGATCCTGCAACACCTTGTGAAGATATCGGCGGGGAACCTGAGTTCGCTCAGCCAGCAGATCGGCGGAAAATGATTCGCCCGCATGCTGCGACAGACTTGCGACCGCACGCAGGGCATATTCGGCTGTTTTCGAGAGCATTTGGAATTCTCCTGTTCCAGGTAATCGGGAATTCTATACCTTGACATGAATAATTCAACCTGTATCCTGAAGTTGTCCGATCAGAACAAATAACTCCCTCGGTTCCTTCCCGCCGCTTTCACTGCCTACCAATCCATTCCGTTCAGGATGAATCCCATGCAGATTCCTCATGCAGCACTTTGGCAGAACGTCGTTTCACTCGGCCTGCTGGTCATGGTTTCCGGGATTTCGCTGTCGGAATCGCGAGCAGCAGGCGATGACTTCGAAGGCGCGCCAATTTCGTACAGTGACTCGAAACCGGACAACTGCATCAGCCGACTGCAGGAGACCATGGACCGCGGCGACCTGACACTGACTCGCGACGGCGAACAGGGCTATCTGAAGTCCTTTCTGAAGGCGTTGGATGTGCCCGTGGAATCGCAGACGCTCGTGTTTTCAAAGACCAGTCTGCAGATTCGCCGCATCACACCTCGCACCCCGCGAGCCCTTTACTTTTCCGACGACGTTTACGTGGGATATTGTCAGGGGGGCGACGTGCTGGAAGTGTCGGCTGTGGACCGCAGCCTGGGGACCGTCTTTTACACCCTGGACCAGCGCGGATCCGAAGGGGTTCCTCGAATTGAGCGTCGGACCGATCAGTGTCTGGTCTGTCATGCTTCGTCGCGAACGGAAGGAGTTCCCGGGCATGTGGTGCGTTCACTGCATGTCAGCCAGAGCGGTTATCCGGTGCTGGCCGCTGGAAGTCGGAACGTGAACCACACGACTCCTTTTCACGAGCGTTGGGGAGGCTGGTACGTCACGGGACTTCATGGCAGTCAGAAGCACATGGGCAATCTGATCGTGGATGAAGCGAGGTTCTCCGGCGAAGCAGACAATTCTGCCGGCCACAACACAACATCACTGACGGATTACTTTGATACGGATCGCTACCTCACACCTCACAGTGACATTGTGGCTCTGATGGTCCTGGAACATCAGGTGCTGGTTCACAATCGAATCACCAGTGCCAACTTCGGAACTCGACTGGCACTGGATTATGACGCCATGATGAGTCGTGAATTGAAATTCCCGGAAGGCCAGCGGCTGGAAAGTACAACTCGACGAATTCGCAGTGCGGGCGACAAGCTGGTGGACAGTCTGCTGTTTGTGGACGAAGCGCCCCTGTCGGAAGCTGTTACAGGAACATCAGGGTTTGCAGAAAAATTTGCGGCAGCCGGACCTCGGGATTCTCAGGGACGATCTCTGCGGGATTTCGACATGACTCGCCGCATGTTTCGCTATCCCTGCAGTTACCTGATCTATTCCGAGGCATTTCGATCACTGCCACCCGACGTGCACACCTATGTCTGGATGCGACTGCGGGACGTGTTGTCAGGCCACGATCAGTCGCCTCGATTCGCTCATCTGTCTGCTGATGATCGGGCTGCCATCACAGAAATCCTGAATGAGACCGTGCCCGACGCTCCAGCAGTCTGGCGAGAAAGCGTCGCTCCTGAAACCGGGGACAGCGAGGGTTGAGGCCCTTATCACGGCCTCCTCATCGGCCCTTCCGGCACCTTCTTCCTGATCTCGGGGAGTGAAGGGACAGGAGTGCACAGATTCAATGGTCGTCAAACCTTGTCCTCCAAAGTCTGGCGACTTCGGCTACTGAACTCATTCTGTAGCCGCACTGGCCTCAGTTTGGTATCGCCGGATCTCGAGGGCCAAAGTCTGGCGACTTCGGCTACGGGACAGGGCTGCATCGTCACCGTATTGGAGGCAGCACGGGATGAGCGGCGGGTTGACGACAGGCCGGAGGGACGGACCGACTGAGTTCTGTAAAGTCGATGGTCCACAGGAATCGCCAGTGATCCCAGTCGGTCTGTGATTCAGAGAACACGACCGCTTCACGTTCCATCGAATTGATCCCGGCCGCTGCCGCTTCGCCCGCCGGGATCGCTCGCACGGGACCTTTGCGATTCAGATCGACCGCAATTTCCTGACGGAAGTCGCCATTCGGCCAGATCGCCAGACCTTCCGCATTGATGTCGTAGGGATGCTGATGAATGAAGCGTGCCTGCAGTTGTTCGCGAATCACATCAATCCCGGCTTTGCGATAAAATCCTTCCAGAGCGTTCTGAAATGATCGCACCTGATCGGCCGAGGCATACCTGAGCCAGCCCGTCTCGGGGACCGAAGACGCCACCCACGTGCTTTGTTCCTGAAACAGAATTCGCACAGGAGTATCACCCAGTTGTGCGCATTCCAGATCAATGGAAACACTGTTTGAAGCGGCCCGAATGACGCCACATTTCAGACCGGATTGAGTCCAGACAGGGCACAGTTCCAGCAGATGGATCAGTTCGCGATCAACAAACTTGCGAACGGCTGATTCCACATGCTCCAGTTTTTCCCGAGTGGCCCTCCGCGTGCTGAATCGTTTGAACGACGCGTCCTGATGCTCCAGCCGGCGCAGCTTGCGATACAACTTGGGAAGCGTTCCGGAATGGAAGCCCGGACGCAGTAGCCTCGCCACCGTTTCTCCATGACTGCCCACGGCCACCGGCATCAGCATGGTCTTCCGATTGGCCTGATACAGCCGCCAGTTTTCCTTCAGTTCCCACACCAGAAACCCAAAGATCCCCGGCAGAAAGAAGATGTTGAATCCGGTGATCAGCCCGGCCAGATACACGCCCAGATAACCAGAAAAGAAACTCAGCATTTCCGCTCCGATGACCGTAATCAGCGGCAGAAACATTTTGTGAGCCACGGTCACGACCGGAAAGTGCTTTACCGGGTGCAGAGTCGGCTCAATCAGCAGATTGATATAGATGCGAATCAGAAACGACACGAACGACCAGACAACCCCGGTCACCGCCTTGGCCACAATCGACAACCAGCTTTCATCGCTGTGAAACCGCAGCCACTCATCAACGGCATACAGAATTCGTTCGACGAAATTCAGCAGCGTGCGAAACACATCGATGATCCAGTCCAGTACGGCCATCACCACGCGGGCTCGCAGTTGGTGCCACGTGTTTCCGACCCACTCGGCCGACAACTCCTGAGCGTCCCGCCCCAGTCGCGAATTCAACGCAACGCTCATCAATATCGAAACAACGGCCACCCAGCCCCAGCCCGTTCCTGCCCCTGTCAGAATCCAGGGAATCACCTGCACGGGAATGATGGCTGCCACCAGCGGAATCAACACATAGCGGCGCAGCCTGATAAACGTTCGGTGCCGCCAGACTCGCTGAACCATCGGCAGTCGCAGCAGCTTCAGCGGCAGGTCCATCAGCAGCGTGCGAACGGTGGTCCATCCCAGTGACAGCCACTCAAAGAACCGACGACGAAACTCGGGCACGTGGATCAATGCCATCAGCAGAAAGCCAATCACCAGGACCCACGAAATCGTTTCGACCTGACGGCCGACGATCTGCTCCACCGCATCATCCGGACTGGCCGCGATTTCGATCACGGCAGTGCCGCTGCCCAGCTCGCCTGTCGCTTTGTCTGCGCTGCCCGCAGCATCCGCGACATCCTTTACGGAAGACTCCGCAACCGTTTCTGCTTCCTCATATGCCGCCGCAGTCATCTGAGACGTGCTCGAATCAGGTGACTCAGCGTCTTCTCGTGACTGCGTAGCCGCACGGTCGACCGGCACTGAGTCTGCTGCCTCCGAACGAGCCACCGTATTGTCAACGCCCGACGCAGCGTCTGACTCCGCGGGCGATTCCTGAGCGGACTCAATCGCTCGGGTGGAATCTGTCAGCGTTCCAGATGCCAACTGGGTTGCATCGGCAGTGGGATCACTCGCAGACTCGTTCTCCAGTCCCTTCTCGATTGACCCGGATTTCGCCGCAGCCGGTTTACGCTGAAACAGATGAAATACGTGTCTCACACCTTCGACAATGACCAGAGATCCGCCAAACGGGATCACCAGAAACAGAGTTGTGAAGCGGCCGAGTGCCGTGCCGAAGAACATCGAACTGACGACCTGCAGCCATCGCAGATAGAACTCCCCGCGTCGATAGACACCGTCCAGTGCCAGGTCCAGCCGGTCATCCGCTCGCAGCAGATGATCGCCCCGCCAAAGCTCATTCAACTGCCGAAGGTCCGGCAGCTTCAGATCATTCTTGCTGATGGCATCCCGCAAATATCCCATGTTCAGGTAGCCGCGGTCGGCAATGCAGTCCAGCGAGTCTTCTGCCAGTTTGTCGAAAGCCACCTGTTCCGGAACTCCGCTGGGTTCCAGCCCCACATCCCGCAGCGTCTGATGCAGCACAGGCCGCACGCGATGGCGCATCTGTTCTTCTGCCAGGTGGGCCGCTCTCTGGAGCAGTCCCGTGAGACGTTCCCGCTCGATGCCGCTCAATCGCACGTAAACAAGTCGCGCGGTCGAGCTGGCCAGGTGCCGGGCCATCATCACTTCACGCAGACTGTTCAGCGGGCGCCGCAGCGGACGCTGACCACGGCTGACAATCCATTTCACCAGATCGACCTTGTAGGTCACTCGTTCATGATCCAGGCATACCTTCTGCAGGTCGTAGAGCAGCCGTTTTTCGGAGTTCCAGAAACCTTGAACTGAGTTCGTCGCCAGTTCCCACAAGGACACCTGCCACGCTTCCGTATCGGATTCCGGAAAATCAATGGCGCGACGAAGGCGATCCACCAGATGACGAATGTCGGCCCGCGCCTTTTCATGAGCCGCCGCGCGCTTGTCGTCGGAAGTCGCTCGCTGCACCGCCCGAATCGCGCAGACCACAGCCGCTACGGTGTTACCCCGTTCATTGGCCCGATCACGCCAACGCAAATAACGCAGGTACGAACGATCCGAAGGGACAATCCCGATTCCCAGAGACCAGTCCCGTCGAGTGTTCTGCAGGCGGGCTTCATCGCGAACCAGATGCGGAGTCAGATCCGGTTTGGTGGCTCCATAAAGCTGGGTTCGCTGGAAGAGATCGTCCGCGTTGATGTCTTCAGCCAGAGTGGCTTCCAGACGAGGACATCCGGCGACTGATGGAAACCAGATCGGCAGCAGGTCCGGCTGGAAATGCTTCAGCTCCAGATAGATGGCCACAAACTCCCGCCAGGCTTCTGTGCGAGATTGCGGATCTGTCAGGCGATGTTCGCTACGAAGCACAAAGTGCGCTTCATCAAACTCGACCTGGCCAATCTGATTGATGCGTTCCTGAACGTCAGCTCGGCGAATCGTGGAGTGCAGTTTCTCCAGCAGGATTCGATCGATCTGTGCATGGAACAGTCGACGCCAGACCCGTGCCAGCAGTTCCTGCATGGGCCAGTGTTCCAGTTCGCCTTCATCAGGTTCGCAGATCAGCACACAAATCGATGGCAGATCCTGAAAACTGGTCAGTCCGAGTTCATCCGGATGAACAAGGTTCCTGACATCCGCGCCGGCGACGATCTGACTTTCTGTATGAGGAATGGATGCGGAGAGTTTGGCGAATCCGTAGCGTTCCCGAATCACTCGGCGGATGACGCGCGGCTCCACCAGAAATGCAGTCGCATCTGCACGCGAAAGTGCACGGCGAAGTTCCTGAATCCTTGATGATTCGTCGATTTTCGACACGTCGAATGACCACAAAAGGGCAACTGAGTTGGCGTTTCCAGACCGCTCGGTACTCTATCGGTCATTCGGGTCATGAAAAAGTCAGCTGTTTTTGATCGCCTGGGCAGATCTGATGAGGTGAACAGGTCCAGGCGAGTCCGTGCAGTAACTGGCGGCCCGATGAGATTCCTGTGTCCTGTCAGTGCTGGAGCTTTCTGATGATTCGTACCGTGATTGCGTTGTGTGTCCTGATCGGCTGCCACGCCGCCGTTGCGCAGGATCGCCCCAACATTCTGGTGATCCTGGTGGACGATATGGGGTTCTCCGATGTTGGCTGCTACGGAGGCGAGATTGAAACTCCGCACATCGACGCGCTGGCGGCAAACGGTGTTCGATTCACTCAGTTTTACAACACGGCACGTTGCAGCACGACACGCGCTTCACTCCTGACGGGCCTGTATCCGCATCAGGCCGGCATGGGCTATCTCGACAGTCTGCGTAAACCGGAATCCAAAGGAATTCATGCCCGCCTGCATGACCGCTGTGTGACGATGGCTGAGGTGCTGGGCGCTGCCGGATATCACACGTCCATCGTGGGAAAATGGCATCTCGGGCAACAGAATGGGACACCGCCGTGGGAACAGGGATTTCAGCGAACCGCCACGACTCAGTTTGGTGAACTGTATTTTCGCACGGAGCGGAGTCCTGAACCCGCCAAGTACGTCTATCTGGATGGCCGCCAAGTCACGGCGGACTCGCTGGAACTGGGATCGGACGATTGGTACTCCACCTTCTTCTTCACTGACCAGGCTCTGAAATTCATCGATGATGCCCGCGAAAAGAAGCAGCCCTTCTTTCAATACTTCGCGCATGGAGCACCTCACTTTCCGCTGAAGGCTCCCACCGAGGTGATTGCAAAGTACCGCGGACGTTACAAGGCAGGCTGGGATGTGCTTCGTCAGCAACGGCATGAGAAGCAACTGGCGATGGGTCTGGTCAAGAAGGAATGGCCTCTGTCGCCACGTCCTGAGGAAGTGCCGGCCTGGGACTCACTCAGCCCGGAAGATCAGGATCGATATGATCATCTGATGGCGATCTATGCCGCCATGATTGACT
>Ga0209573_1004368_pt1 | contig 14037 bp, 14 predicted proteins | sample TNRBio252014_DNA_FD_185870 | JGI IMG/M metagenome (GOLD analysis project Ga0209573, IMG submission 185870) | Wastewater treatment Type I Accumulibacter community from EBPR Bioreactor in Madison, WI, USA - TNR Reactor_6/25/2014_ DNA (SPAdes)... | ecosystem: Engineered > Bioreactor > EBPR >...
CGCGGCGTCCGGCATGGGCCGGTCCTTGTAAAGCCGCGAGGCCAGCAGCACGTTCTCGAGCGCCGTGAGATCGTGCAGCAGATGGAAAAATTGGAAGATGAGGCCGATGCGTTCGTGGCGCAACCGTGCCCGGTCCCGCTCCGACAGCGCCGCGAGCGCCTGCCCGCCGACCGAGACCTCGCCGCGTGTCGGCAGGTCGATCCCTGAGAGGCAGTTGATGAGCGTGGATTTGCCCGCGCCGGAAGGCCCGACGACGGCGACGAGCTCCCCTGCCCGCAGCTCCAGATCGAGCCCTTTGAGCACTTCGACGGACGGCGCGTTCCGGACGCCGCGCCGCGAGTAAACGCGCCAGATCCCTTTGGCCGAGAGCACCGCTTCACTCATACCGCAAAGCCTCCGCGGTCCTGAGTTTGGCCGCCGCGATCGCCGGGTACAGGGTCGACAAAAGACTGATGACGAGCGCCGCGCCGGCCACGGTCAGCGCGTCATCCCACCGGAAATTGACCGGCAGGCGGTCGAAATAATAGATCTCGGACGGGATCGGGACGATCGTGAACGTCTTGAGGACCCAGCACAGCACCGCGCCGAAGAGAAGTCCCGTCACGGTGCCGGTAACGCCGATGAGAAGACCCACGTAACTGAACACGCGCACGATGTGCGCGCCGCTCGCTCCGACCGCCTTCAGGATGCCGATGTCCTTGGTCCGGTCCATGACGAGAAGCGTCAGCGTGCCCACGATGTTGAAGCAGGCCACGAGAACGATGAGCGTGAGGATGATGAACATCACGGTCTTCTCAAGCTTGAGCGCGCCGAAGAGCGTGGCGTTCATGTCCCGCCAGGTGCGGACATAACGGTCGTAGCCCACCGCCGCCTGGAGCCGGCGTTCCCACCGGACCGCCTCACGGGGATCGCTGAACCGGACGGCGATGCCCGACACTTTTCCCTCAAGTCCCAGGACGTCCTGTCCCGTGGCCAGCGACAGGTAGACGAGGCTCGAGTCGTAGTCGTACATGCCGGAATGATAGATGCCGCTCACGGTGAGCGTAACGGGCTTGCGCCGGACCGGCGAATAGAACTGCACCGAACCGCCGATATCGACGTTCAGAAGTTTGGCGAGGACGTTGCCGATGAGGAGGCCGGGCTCCCCTTCGGACGGGTAGACGCCCTTTTCGAGGTACTCCCGAACGCGCGACACGCGGGATTCGTCCTCGAAGCGGGCCGCGCGGACCATCACGCCTCGGCTGGCGGACGGGGTCTGGACCAGCGCCTGACCGTCCGCGAACGGCGCGGTCTGAAGAACGGAAGGGGTGACCGCGCGGATACGGGCTTCGAGTTCCGGCGTGGGGACGAACGGGCCGTCCGCTTCGATCACCGCGTGGGCGTGCGTGCCGACGATGCGCTGAATGAGGTCGTCCTCAAAGCCGCTCATGACGGCCAGGACCGTGATGAGCGCGCCGACGCCGACCGCGACACCGAGGACCGAAATGGCGGAGATGACGCCGATGAAGGGGTGGCGTTTTTTGGAACGGAAGTAGCGCCAGGCGAGCGAGAGGTCAAACGGTGTCATGACCGTTCGCGGCATCAGCCGTGGGATTCAGGCTTCAGCTGCGGGAACAGGATGACTTCGCGGATCGAGGCCTGGTTCGTCAGGATCATGACGAGGCGGTCGATGCCGATGCCCAAGCCGCCGGCGGGCGGCATGCCGCATTCCAGCGCCCGGACGAAGTCGAAGTCGATCAGGCCCTCGAAGTCATTGTGCTCGTCGCCGGCGATGTCGTCCTTGAACCGCGCTTCCTGCTCGATGGGGTCGTTGAGCTCGGAATAGCCGTTGGCGACCTCCATGCCGCCGATGTAGAGCTCGAAGCGCTCGCTGATCGCGGGGTTGTCCGCGCGGCGCTTGGCCAGGGGGCAGAGTTCGGTGAAATAATCGGTAACGAAGACCGGGTGCTTGCGCTTGCCGGGCTCGAGCAGGTCGCCGATGAGCTTGAGGAGCTGGGTGCGGGACAGGTCGCCGTCGGGAACTTTTTGTCCCCGGGCGCGAAGCTTGTCGGCCCAGACGGCGAGCTCGTCGGTCGGCTTGATGCCGAAGGCCTCGTCCATGAGCTGGGCGAACGACACGCGCTCGAACTTCGAAAAATCGATCTCCATGTCCTGCCAGACGATCTTGTCGGTGCCGTTGGCGCGCTTGCACGCCTCGCGGATGATGTCCTCCGTGAGCCGCATCACGCCTTCGACGTCCGCGTAGGCCGTGTAGACCTCGAGCATCGTGAACTCAGGATTGTGGCGCGTCGAGATCCCCTCGTTGCGGAAGCTCTTGTTGATCTCGTAGACATAGTCCATCCCGCCAACGAGGAGCCGCTTGAGGTAGAGCTCCGGCGCGATGCGCATGAAGAGGTCGATGTCGAGCGCGTTGTGATGCGTCTTGAAAGGCTTGCCCGCCGCGCCGCCGGGGATCGCGTGCATCATCGGCGTTTCGACTTCCATGTAACCGAGACCGTCGAGCGTGTTGCGGACCTGGGAGATGATCTGGGAGCGCTTCTTGAAGACCTCGCGCGCTTCCGGGTTCACCGTGAGGTCGACGTACCGCTGGCGGTAGCGCGTCTCGACGTGGGTCAGACCGTGCCACTTGTCCGGCAGGGGCCGCAGCGCCTTGGAGACGATGCGCAGGTGCTTCACGTGAAGGCTGTTCATGCCGGTCTTGGTGACGAAGGTCTCGCCGCTGACGGCCACGATGTCGCCGATGTCGATGAGCTCGATGATCTTCTGCTCGGCCTCGGTGAGCTCGGCGGACTTGATGTAGAGCTGGACCTTGCCGGTCGAATCCTGAAGGTCGGTGAAGTTGGCCTTGCCGAACGAACGCCAGGACAAAAGGCGGCCCGCGACGCGCGCGGTCATACCCGGCGTGAAAGGTTCCATCACCGAAGCCACGGACTGCAAGCCTTCGACCTTGCCGCCATACGGGTTCACCCCGGCGGCCCTCAGGGCGTCGAGCTTGCGGCGGCGTTCTCTCATCAGGTCATTGACTTCTTCCACGGAAAAACTCCTTCAAAAGGGCGTTGCAAAGGGCTGTTGGGGCGAAAATCGAGTCGGTATTATAGCAGAATCAGGCGGACGGGCGTCCCGGTAGCTCTAGAACGAGCCGGGGCGACGTATCTGGCGGAAGGTCAGGTTGATGCGCGGCGTGTGGATCCGGGCCGACTTGGGGATCGAGTGCTGCCAATGGTGCTGGAGAGCCCCGCCCATGACGAGCAGACTCCCATGCCCCAGGACGATCTCCCGGCGCTCCTCGGCATTCGTCCGGTGCTTGAGCAGGAAGCGCCGTTCGGCCCCGAAGCTGAGCGAGGCGATCACAGGATTCGTCCCCAGCTCCGGCTCATCGTCGGAGTGCCAGCCCATGCTGTCCTGCCCGCCCCGGTAAAGATTGAGGAGCACGCTGTTGAACACGGCGCCGCTGGCCGCTTCGACGGTCCGGCGGAGGTTCATCAGGGCGGCTGTCCAAGGAGCCGGTTTCATGGTGACTCCGGAATAGGTGTACACGGCTTCCGGGTCGCCGAACCAGGCGGTCTGCCGGGGTTCGTTCACCCATCGTCCGAAGATCCGGATCTGATGGAGGCTCCACGGGATCTCCCGCATGAGCGACTCCATCAGCCGGTCCGCTTCACTGTCGGTATAAAAATCGGGCCGGTACATCCACTCCCCGTCCGGCACCCGCGTCCATCCGGTCTCGGCATCCATGGCGCGGGCGTTCGAGCCCGATACGACCGGTTCAAAAAGGTCCTTCAAGGTCGACGCCTATCCCTCTTTTTTGGCTGGGCGGCCCGCTGGGCACCCAGCATTTCGATCACGAACCCGGGACCCACGATCCGGTCCACCCCTGTCCTTTCGGCGGCGCTCCCCCCGCCGTCCATCAACCGCTGCCGGAACGCCTTGAGCAGGACTTCCAGATCCCTCCGATTATACGGCTCCTCCAGCTCCACCACCAAATGCCGCCGCTCCGGCGCCATCAGAAGCACTTTTTCATGCTTCTTCTCAGCTTCATGCTTTTTCTCAACGTGTCTCGAACCCATCCGCAACCTCCCCGGGCATCTTTCCAACCCTGCCCCAAGGATACGGCTGTTTTCTCTTCATTCAATTCTTGAAAAGCCCCCTCACCCCTAATCAAACCCTCAATTCAAACATTTTAAAAAGCTCCCCCATCCCGGCGCACGCAGCGTCGATAGGCGGGCGGGCGGAAATTATTCGGGCTTGGACTGGGACTGGAGGGTGTCGATCGCGTCTTTGAGGAGGCGGCAGTACAGGTCGAATCCGACGCTCATGACGAAGCCGGACTGCTCGGTCCCGAGCAGGTTCCCCGCCCCGCGGATCTCGAGGTCCTCCATCGCGATGGAAAAACCGGACCCCAGGTAACTGTGCCGCTCGATGGCGTTCAACCGCTTGTCCGAATCCGGCGTGGTCACATGACCCTTGGGGATCAGAAAGTAGGCGTAGGCCTCGCGGTTGTACCGGCCGACCCGGCCCTTGAGCTGGTACAGCTCGGCCAGACCGAACGCGTCGGCGCGGTTGACGATGAGGGTGTTGGCGTTGGGGATGTCGATGCCCGACTCGATGATCGTGGTCGAGACCAGCACGTCCACTTCGCCGTGGATGAACCGGTGCATGATGTCCTCGAGCGTCTTGGACGGCATCTGGCCGTGGGCCACGGCGATGCGGGCCTCGGGAACGAGCTCCATGATCTTGTGCGCGATCCGGGCGATGTCCTCGACCCGGTTGTGGACGAAAAAGACCTGGCCCTTCCGCTCGATCTCGAGCCGGATGCTTTTTTGGATCAGCCCTTCGTCGTACGGCAGGACACGCGCCTTGATGGGCACGCGGTTCTTGGGCGGCGTGTTCACGACGGACATGTCCTTGCCGCCGACAAGCGACAGATAAAGGGTGCGCGGGATGGGCGTGGCGGTGAGCGTCAGGACGTCCACCATGAGACGGAATTTTTTGAGCCGGTCCTTGTGGCGCACGCCGAACTTCTGCTCCTCATCGATGACGACGAGTCCCAGGTTTTTGAACGCCATGTCGCCCGAAAGCATCCGGTGCGTCCCGATGACGAGGTCCGCCTCGCCCGACACGGCCGCCCGTACGATCCGGGCCTGCTCGGCGGCCGTCTGGAACCGGCTCAGCATCTCCACACGAACCGGGAACGGCTTGAAGCGCTCGCTGAACGTCTCGAAGTGCTGCTCGGCCAGAAGGGTCGTGGGCACGAGGAAAGCGGCCTGCTTGCCGTTGGTGATCGCGCGGAAGATCGCGCGCAGGGCGACCTCGGTCTTGCCGTAGCCGACATCGCCGCAGATCAGACGGTCCATGGGTTTGGCTCCGGCCATGTCGGCGATGACCTCGCGGATCGCTTTTTCCTGGTCCGGCGTCTCTTCGTAAGGGAAGCTCTCTTCCAGCTGCGACTCCCACTCGGTGCGGCGGTCGAACCGGAACCCCTGCAGGATCTCACGGCGCGCCTGCATCTCGAGGAGCTCATGCGCGTACGAGATGATCCCCTCGCGCGCTTTTTCGCGGATCTTGACCCAGGTCTTCGACCCGAGCTTGGACAACTTGATCTTGGAGGAGGAAACGCCCGGAGCGACGTAGCGTTGGACGAGGTTCAGGTCGTCGAGCGGGACGTAGAGCTTTTCGTCGTCCTGGTACTCGACGATGAGATGAGGCTTGGGCTTGGCGCCCGAGATCGAGAGCTTTTCGACGCCGCGGAACTTGCCGATGCCGTGCGACACGTGGACGACGAGATCACCGGGGTCGATGTCCACGAACGGCTGGATCGGACGTTCGCCCCAGGTCCATTCGAATTTTTTCCAGCGCCGGGCGGCCTGGCGCTCGGTCGTGGCGAGGATGACGACCATCTTGTGCGGCTCGAGCAGCGAACCCGAAGCGGGATCGAACGAGTAGATGGATTCGACCGTATCGTCCATGAACTCGACCCGGACCGGGAACGAGAATCCCCAGGGAAAAACGTCCAGCACCCCGCCGCGGTGGGTGTAATAGGCGGGCTGGCTGGCCGCGTGCTCGCGCTGGTAGCCAAGCTCACCGAGCGCGCGGAGACGCTCTTCAAGCACGACCTCTTCCCCGACTGCGAAGTGAAGCGATTGGATCATCGAAAAATCCTGATCATTGGGCCGGCCCGGCGCCCCGGCGGGCGCCGGCGGCTACATGGATTCGGGCGCGGAAACTCCGAGGAGCTTCAAGCCGATCTTGAGGACCTTTTGAATGGAGAGGCACAGCGCCATGCGGGCGGCGGAGAGCTTGGGGTCCTGCCCCTCTTCGACGACGCGGTGCTTCTGATAGAACGAGTGAAAATTGGCCGCCAGGCCCTGGAGGTATTCGACCAGGATGCAGGGCTCGAGTTCCCGCGCCGAGACACGGACCGACCCGCCGAAGTTGCGCAGCGCCCTTAAGACCCGGGCCTCTTCGGGCGAGCTCAGCAGCGACAGGTCCGCCGACTCGAGCGTGAACGCGCCGACCTTGGCCTCGTAGTTCTTCCGGATCGAGGAAACGCGCGCGTGACCGTACTGGATGTAATAAACGGGGTTGTCCGGCGACTGCTTCTTGGCGAGCTCAAGGTCGAACTCCAGGTGCGAATCGAACTTGCGCATCAGGAAGAAGAAGCGCGCCGCATCCTTGCCGACCTCGTCCATGAGCTCGCGCAGCGTGATGAACTCGCCGGCGCGCGTCGACATACGCAGCTGCTTGTCGCCCTCGTAGAGCGAGACGAGCTGGGCGATCTTGATATGGAGCTTGTCGGGGTCGTTGCCGAGCGCCTTCTGCGACGCCTTGATCCGGGCGATGTAGCCGTGATGGTCGGGGCCTAAAATGTCCACGAGCGAGTCGTAACCGCGGCGGAACTTGTCGCGGTGGTAGGCGATGTCCGGCATGAGGTACGTGAAGTTGCCGTCGCTCTTGCGGACCACCCGGTCCTTGTCGTCACCGTACGGCGTCGTCCGGAGCCAGAGCGCGCCCTCGGCCTCGAAGACCTCGCCGCGCTGTTGGAGCTCCGCGAGCGTCGCCTCGACCTGACCCGAACCCTCGAGCTTTTCCTGGCTGAAAATGGAATCGAAGCGAACGTCGAAGTCCTCGAGGTCCTTGAGGATGGTCGCCATGATCGTTTCGCGCGCGTGGATCATGCACGCCTTGATCGCCGGGTCGCGAGGCTCGAGCCAACCGGAACCGCCTTTTTGGGCGAGCAGTTCGGAGGCCATCGTTTTGACGTAATCCCCTTTGTAGCCGTTCTCGGGGAAATTAGCCTCAAGGCCCGCCGCTTCACGGCAGCGCTCATAAAGGGAAAGGCCGAGCGTCTTGATCTGCACGCCGATGTCGTTGTTGTAGTACTCAGAAGAAGCATCCCAGCCCGCGTGGCGCAGGACGCGCACGAGCGTGTCGCCAAGCGCCGCCTGTCGGCCGTGCGCGATCGTGAGCGGCCCCGTCGGGTTGGCGCTGACGTATTCGACGAGCATCTTTCCGTGAGAGGACGGCTTGTCGGCGCCGAAGGCGGGGTCCGTGAAGACCTCCTCCACCACGGCGGTGAGGGCGGAACGGTCGAGAAAAAGATTGATGAAGCCGGGACCTTCGACCTTGATGTCCGCGACGAGTCTGGCCGCTTCCGGGTCCCCCGCCTTGAACCGGGCGACCACGTCGTCGGCCAGCGCGCGCGGGCTCTTGCGGGCCTCTTTGGCCAATTTGAGGGCGAAGTTGGTCGTGAAGTCGCCGAACTGGTCGTCCTTGGGCTGCTCGAGCAGGATCGGCGACGCCAATTCCTGGCCGCCCACGCTCGCTCGCGCGGCCGCTTCGAGCGCCTTGCGGATCCGGGCTTCGATCTCGAGGCAGGTGATCATTTCTTGGAGGACTTGCCTGACTTAGAGGGCTTTTCGGCTTTGACGGGCTTGGCCGGCGGCTCGGGCGCGTCGACGATCGCGCGGCGCGGCGCGTCGCCCCACAGCGATTCCAGATCGTAGTACTTGCGCAGTTCGGACAGGAAGATATGGACCACGATGTCCGAGTAATCGAGGACGATCCAGTCGGATTCCTTCAGACCGTCCCGGTGGACGATCGCGTTGCCCTCCTTCTTCATCTCGCTCTCGATGTGCTCCGCGATCGTGCGGCCGCGGGTCTTGGAGGACGCCGAGCAGATGACAAAATAGTCGCACATGCCCGAGACACGGGTCATGTCGAGGACGAGGACGTTTTCGGCTTTGCGTTCGAGCGCGAGGCGGGCCATGAACTCGGCGGTTTTGACGGAAGTGATAACGGGCTCCTTAAAAATAGGTCGATGACTTCGTTCGGAAGCCGAGAGTTTAGCACACTCCGGGCCCGGTATAAACCCGGCTTTTCAGCCCTTGGACAGGGTCAGATGTCCGGCTTTTTCCAGGTACGCGATCACTTTTCCGACACAGGCCGGGACATCCTCCTGGTCCGTGTCCAGCGTGATCTCCGGGCGCTCGGGCGCCTCATAAGGCGCTCCCACCCCGGTGAAGTCCTTCAGCGTTCCCTGTCTCGCCTGCCGGTACATGCCTTTGACGTCCCTGGCTTCGCAAACCTCGAGCGGGCAGCGGACATAGACTTCCACAAAGTCCCCGATCGTCTCCCGGGCCGCGGCCCGGGACGTCCGCCGCGGGGACAGAAGGGCGACCAGCACGGTCTTGCCGCGGCGCGCTTCCTCAGCGGCCAGCGCGGCGGCGCGGCGGGCCTGCTCGGTGCGGTCGGCGTCCGAATAACCCAGATCGGCCGACACCGTCCGGCGGATGAGGTCGCCGTCCAAAAGGCTTGTGGCCAGTCCCAGCTCCCGGAGCCTGCGGTCGGTCTCCGCGGCCAGCGTCGTTTTACCTGAGCACGGAAGCCCCGTGAACCAGACGACCACCGGGCGGCTCATCGCGCGGAGCGGCCCCGCAGCCGGGTCGAGGATTCTTTGACCGGCTTCATCGGAAAGACCGCGAACCCGGGACGGGCGGACGGACGCTTGAACCCGGGCCGGCCCGCGACCGCGACCGTTGCCGAGCGCAGGATCCCCTCCGGGTCCTTCCAACGGTGAAAAGTATGCAGGATGTCGCTTCCGCTGATCAGAAAAAGTTCGGCGGCCGGATGGCGGCGCTTGAAGTAGCGGAGCGTGTCCACCATGTAGCACGGCTTCCCCTGCTTCGCCTCGACGAGCGACAACCGCGCGAAGCGGAGCGGCCGGAGCGCCGTGCGCAGGGCCGCGAGCCGGCGGCCGAGCGGAGCGGAAGCGGGGTCTTTGAGGGGGTTCTGATGCGCGGGGACCACGTAGACGCGGTCGAAGCCGAAGTGTTTCTGGGCCGCGCGAAGGATGGCGAGATGCCCCCGGTGCACCGGATCGAACGTCCCGCCGAAGATGCCGATCCGTTTCACTCGCGGATCTGCCCGTGTCCTTTGACGATGTATTGGTAGGTCGTGAGCTCGCGCAGGCCCACAGGCCCGCGCGCGTGAAGCTTGTCGGTCGAGATCCCCATCTCCGCGCCCATACCGAACTCCCCGCCATCGTTGAACCGGGTGGAGCAGTTCTCGAACACGCAGGCCGAGTCGATCGCCGCGGCGAAGCGGGCCCGCGTGGACGCGTTCTCGCTCACGATCGCGTCGGAATGCTTGGACCCGTACTTGCGGATATGCGCCGCGGCCTCCTCGACGCCGTTCACGACGCGCACGGCCAGGATGAGGTCCAGGTACTCGGTCTTCCAGTCCTGTTCGGTCGCGGCCTTGATGCCTTTGAGGACCTTGCGGGTCTCGGGACACCCCCGGAGCTCGACGCCGCGCGCCTTCATCCGCTGGGCCAGGAACGGCAGGAACTTGGCGGCGGCGGGCCGATCGACGAGAAGCGTCTCCATCGCGTTGCAGACACCGGGGTTCTGAGCCTTCGCGTTCTCGCAGATCCGGACCGCCATCGCGGGATCGGCATCCCGGTCCACGTAGGTGTGGCAGATGCCGTCCAAATGCTTCAATACCGGGATCCGGGATTTCTCGGCAACGGTCTTAATGAGGGAGGGACCGCCGCGGGGGATCACGACATCGATCTCGGACGAGCATCCCAGGAGATGCTCCACGTCCTTGCGGTCGGTGGATTCGACGAACTCGACCGCGGAAGCGGATATCCCGCGCTTTTTAAGGGCGGTGGCGATGCTCGCGTGGATCGCGGTGTTGGAGTGGATCGCCTCCCGGCCCCCGCGCAGGATCACCGCGTTGCCGGACTTCACGCACAAACCCGCGCAATCGGCCGTCACATTGGGACGGGATTCAAAGATGATCAGGATCACGCCGAGCGGCACCGAGATCTTGCGGATCTTGAGGCCGTTGGGCCGCGTGATGGTCTCGAGCTCCCGGCCGAGCGGATCGGGCAGCGCCGCGATCGCCTCCAGACCCTTCACCATTGAAGCGACCTTGGCGGCGTCCAGCTTGAGCCGGCCCAGCATCGCTGCGCTCAAGCCCGATCCCTCAGCAACCCGCATATCAGCGCGGTTCGCGGTGAGGATCTTGGCCTCATCCTCACGGACCTGCCGCGCCATCGCGCGGATCGCCGCGTTGCGCTCCTCGGCGGACAGCGACGCCAGCGAGGCGCTCGCGGCCTTCGCGGCCAAGGCTTTTTTCTTCATCAGTTCAAGGCTCATTTGGCGCCCCCTTCGAGGTTATCGGCAGGAACAAAGTTGTCGCGGTGCACGACCTCGTCCGAGCAAGGGCGGCCGAGTATTTTTTCCCAGTCACCCGTCCGGCGGCCCTGGATATGGACCAGGTCCGTCGACGAAAAATTCACGATCCCCTTGCCGAGCGTCTTCCCGGCGGCATCACGAACGACCACGGCCGAACCCGCTTCAAAATGCCCCGAGGCTTTGACAAGGCCGGTGGCCAGTAGCGACTTCCCGCCCTGGGTCAGCGCCCGCCGGGCGCCGTCGTCGATCACCAGCGTCCCTTCAGACTTCGAAATGTACGCGATCCAATGCTTTTTGGAACTCAACCGGTTGATCTTGGGGAGGAAGAGCGTGCCCAGGTCCTCGCCGGCGAACAGCTTCTCGAGGACCTTCGGGTTGGAACCGGAAGCCATGACGCATGGGATGCCGGCCTTGAGCGCCTTCTGCACGGCGGAAAGCTTCGAAGCCATCCCGCCCTTGGTGTGCGCTTTTTTCTCGTCGCGGACGAGCGCGAAGTGTTCCGCGTTCAAGTCCTCCACGAGCGCCAACCGGCTCGAGGGACCGGCCTTCAGGTCCGAGTAGAGCCCTTCGGCGTCGGTCAAAAGGATCAGGAGGTCCGCGTTGAAGAGCGACGCGACCATCGAGGAAAGCTGGTCGTTGTCGCCAAACTCGATCTCCTGAGTGGAGACCGTGTCGTTCTCGTTCACGATGGGCACCGCGCCCTGGCGCACGAGCTGCTCGAGCGTGCGGCGCGTGTTCTCGAAACGCGCGCGGCCGCTCAGGTCCTGCCAGGTGAGCAGCACCTGCGCCGGAACCATCCGCTCGGCGCGAAAAGCGTCCATATAAAGCTGCATGAGCCGGGGCTGGCCGATGGCGGCGAGCGCCTGGAGCTCCTCGATCTTGCCGGGACGTTTTTTAAGCTTGAGAAAAGCGAGGGCGGCGCCGATCGCGCCGGAGCTGACGAGGATGAGCTGGGTCGCGCCGGAACGTTTCTTGAGGTGGGCGAGGCCCGCGACGAGCGCACGCACACGGACGGCCGAGATCTCGCCGCCCTCCGAAAGGACGGACGTTCCGACCTTGATCACGATCCTGCGGGCGTTCTTGAAGAATTCCTGCCTCATCGCCGTCTCCTTCGCTCGCTTCCGGACCCTACGCTTCCGCTTCCCCGCCTCCGGCCCTGCGGAACAGCTCATTCCTCAGCCGCTCCAGACCTTCGCCGGTCGCCGCGGACACCGGGAACACGGGAACTTTGACCTTCTTCTTGAATTTTATCAGGTTCTGCTGCGCTTCGGGCACGTCCATTTTGTTCGCGGCGATGATGAAGGGCCGCTTCTTGAAGTTCGGCAGGTACTGTTCGAGTTCTTTGCGGATCACCCGGTAATCCTCGACAGGATCGCGGCCGTCGACGCCCGCCATGTCCACCATGTGCAGGAAGAGCCGCGTGCGCTCCACGTGGCGCAGGAACTGATGCCCCAGACCGCGGCCCTCATGGGCGCCCTCGATGAGACCCGGGATGTCGGCCAGCACGAGCGAGCGGCCGTCGGAATCCTTGATGACGCCGAGCACCGGGCTCTTTGTCGTGAACGGAAAGGCCGCGACCTTGGAACGCGCGTTCGAAACATGGCTGATGAGCGTGGACTTGCCGGCGTTCGGACAGCCGATGATGCCGATGTCGGCGAGGATCTTGAGCTCGAGGCGGATCGTCCTCTCCTGCCCCTCCTCGCCCCGGGTCGCGTCCGCGTGGCGGTGGTTGCCCTTGCCGCCCGCGCCGCCCTTGGCCGCGACCACGGAGTCACCGGGATTCACGAGGTCCGCGAGCAGGTAACCGTCCGGTTCCTCGAACACCTGGGTCCCCGCCGGCACGCGGATGATCATGTCCTCCGCGTCCCTGCCGGCCATGTTGTTCGGGCCGCCGTGCTTGCCGTGCGTCGCCTTGAAGGTCTTCTTCATCTGGATGTCCAGGAGCGTCCGGACGTCCTTGTCCGCGCGCACCACGATCGAACCGCCCGCGCCGGCGTCCCCGCCGACCGCGCGCAAATGATGGACGCTCCGGCCCGGCTGATAGGAATTACAGCCGTTGCCGCCCGCACCCGCGAAACAAAATATGACCGCATGATCAACGAACACCTGGACCCCCTTTACGGAAAAGAAAAAGCCCGCGCCGAACGGCGCGGGCTTGAATAAAAGCCAACAGCACCCGCGGGGATTAAGCCGGGATGATGCTCACGATCTTTTTATGACGGAACTGGACAACGCCGTCCTTGAGCGCAAAAAGTGTGAAGTCCTTGCCCTGACCGACGTTCAGGCCGGGCTTGAACCCTCCGCCGATCTGGCGGACGATGATGCTGCCGGCAGTGACCTTCTGTCCGCCGAATTCCTTGACGCCGAGACGCTGGGCGTTCGAGTCGCGGCCGTTGCGCGAAGTGCCCTGTCCTTTTTTATGTGCCATCGAGAGATTTCCTTAATTTAGGCGACGACCGACTTGACCCGAACGCGGGTCAAATTCTGCCGGTGGCCGATCTTGGTCTTGGCCCCGCCCTCGCGGCGGATGTACTTGAAAGAAATGACCTTCTTGTCGCGGAAGTTCTTGACGATCTCCGCCTCGACGTAGGCGCCCTTCACGTAGGGCCGCCCGACGCTGATCTTGCCTTCGCTGGAAACAAGGAGGACCTTGTCGAGTTTGATCGTTGAACCCTCTTTGGCTTCAAGCTTCTCGATGTCGATCTGCTTGCCCGCCTCGGCGAGGATCTGTTTGCCGCCTGTCTGAACGATCGCGTAAATCATGGTGCTCCTTAAAAATTAGAACCGAAAGTGTACCAAACCAAGACCCGCCCCGTCAAGTCAGACGATCGCTTCGAGCCAGGGCAGGCGGCGCTTGTCCATCACGCGCTTCAGACGGATCTCCTCCGGCTGGAGGTTCGTGTCGACCATGACGCCGATCTTGCAGCGGTGCTTCTTCTCGAAGTCCTTGAGCATCTGCTGGCTGGCCTTGAGCAGCACCTCCGCGACCTCAGGGGTCACGGTGATCTCGACCTCGGACGTCTTGTTCTTCTTCATCATGGCTTCGGCCTTCTGCAGGGCCTCGATCGCCAGACGCTTGTTGGACTTCACGATGCCCTTGCCCGCGCAGTACGGACAGACCTGGGAATTCGTCGTCTGCAGGCTCTTGCGCATGCGCTGGCGGGTCATCTCGACCAGGCCCAGCTGGGACAGGTTGAGCACGCTCGTTTTGGCGCGGTCCCGGCGGAGCGAATCCTCCAGGATCCTGAGCACCTGACGGCGGTGCTCCGGATTCTCCATATCGATGAAGTCGATGATGATGATGCCGCCCATGTCACGCAAGCGGATCTGCTTGGAG
>Ga0209573_1004369_pt1 | contig 14036 bp, 14 predicted proteins | sample TNRBio252014_DNA_FD_185870 | JGI IMG/M metagenome (GOLD analysis project Ga0209573, IMG submission 185870) | Wastewater treatment Type I Accumulibacter community from EBPR Bioreactor in Madison, WI, USA - TNR Reactor_6/25/2014_ DNA (SPAdes)... | ecosystem: Engineered > Bioreactor > EBPR >...
CAAGGTTGCGAGACGCTCGGGGCTGACATTGGCCGGGATCGCCAGCTTCACGGCAACGCCCAGCGCCCGGCCGAGCGTGGCGTACGCGATGCCCATATTGCCCGAGGTCGAGTCGAGCGCGACCCGGCCGGCCCTCAACGCGGGCAGCGCCGCTGTCAGGATGGCGAGAGCGGGGCGGTCTTTGATCGACCCGCTCGGGTTGAACCATTCGGCCTTGGCAAGCACCTGAACCGTGGGCGGCAAATCGGCCGTAACCCGGCGCAACTGGATCAACGGCGTGTTCCCGACCAGGTCGATCAGGCCGACCGCCTCATCATGGGCGACCGGCAGACCTGGTCGTGCGACAGGCAGCGCCTGATGAAGCGGGCGAGGTGAAACGGCTGGGTGCAATCGTTCAAAGGTTGTCAGCATAACAAAAAAGCCGCCCCCACGTTGTTGTGGGAGGCGGCCGCTAGACCCGGATAGCGCCTGGCTCGAGACAGGCACGATCAAGCAGGGGCTGGTCGCCTCGGCCTGATACACATGCAAGCCTGCTGAACTGTGACGCTCATCATGATCGAAAAGTATACCATCGTGGTCGGGTTCGTCAACTGCTTGCCAGTTGCACCTCCCGGCTTTCGTAGGGGCGACGAGCAGGCCGGTTTGCCAACAAGACCCACACACCTTGCACACCAACCGAACGAAAGCACAAACCTGTCGGAGTACAATCGATTCACAAGTGCATGGGCGCAACGCCGGGCCCGCGCGGGCGGCGCCAGGGAGGTTTGCATGGCAGCATCGGAACCCTACGATCTCGTGATCCAGAATGGCCGGGTGGTCACGGCCAGCGACGCGGTCGAGGCCGATGTCGCGGTAAGGGGCGGGAAGATCGCGGCGATCGGTGCCGGCCTGCAGGGGCGCGAGTACCTGGATGCCCGCGGCCTGCTTGTGCTTCCGGGGGGCGTGGATCCGCACGTGCATCTGCAGTATCCGCAAGGACCCAATCGGGTCGTCTCGGCCGACGACTGGTTGACGGGCACGGTCGCCGCGGCCTGCGGTGGGACGACCACGGTCATCGACTTCGTCGAGGCCCGACCCGGGCAGACGTGGATGCAGGCCTTCGAGGCGCGGCGCGATCAGGCGGCGGCGCAGGCCGTGATCGACTTCAGCTTCCACATGAGCTTCAATCGGGTCGACGCGGCGAGCCTGGCCGAGGTGAAGGCGGTCCTCGAGGCGGGCATGTCCAGCTTCAAGATCTACATGGCCTACGACGGCATCCGGCTCACCGATGCGGAGATGTTGTTAGCGCTCGAGGCCGTGGCCGAGCATGATGCGCTGGCCATCGTCCACGCCGAGAACCACGCCGTGATCATGCGCCTTGTCGAGCGCCAGCTTGCGGCCGGTCACGTCGAGCCCCGCTGGCACCCGCACACACGGCCGGCGGCCGGCGAGGCTGAGGCCACCGAGCGCGCTCTGGCGCTGGCCGAGATCGCGGGCGCTTCGATGCACATCGTGCATGTCACGGCCGAGCGCGGCCTCGAGGCCATCCGCCGTTATCGTGCGCGCGGCCTGCCCGTGACGGGCGAGGTCTGCACACAACACCTCTTGCTCACCGACGCGTTGTACGACAAGGAAGGCTTCGAGCCGGCCAAGGTCTGTATGGCGCCGCCGCTGCGCACGCCCTCGGATCTCACTGCGATGTGGGCAGGCCTTCGCGACGGCGGGCTAGACTTCGTGGTGACCGATCACTGCCCGTTTACGTATGCTCAGAAATCCGGCCGGCGCCGGTCTCCGGAGTTCCGAAAGCTGCCGGGGGGCACGGTCCAGATCGATCCTGAAGCGCCCTGGAGCGAGGGGCTTCCGCCGTTCAACCAGATCCCGGGCGGTGGGCCAGGGATCGAGACACGGATGCCGTTGGTCTACCACCACGGCGTCAACGCCGGGCGGCTGTCGCTAAGCGAATTCGTCAACCTGACCAGCACGGCGGCCGCGCGGCTGTATCGGCTCTATCCGCGGAAGGGCACGATCGCGCCCGGCGCCGACGCCGACCTTGTGCTTTTCGATCCCGAGCGTGAGGTCACGATCACGGCTGACGCGCTCCACCAGAACGTCGATTACACGCCGTATGAGGCGATGACCGTGAAGGGCTGGCCGCGCACCGTGCTCGGCCGCGGCGAGGTCATCGTGCGTGAAGAGGCATTCGTCGGGACGATGGGGCGGGGCAGCTATCTCAGCCGGCCGTAGCTCGTCGCGCGTGGATGAAGGATCGTCGCGCGTGGATGAAGGATCGTCGCGCGTGGATGAAGGATCGTCGCGCGTGGATGAAGGATCGTTGCGCGTGGATGAAGGATCGGGCCGGGGCGCAGCCCCGGCCCGATCCTTCATCCACGCGCCTTATTGATGAACGTCTTTGGGCGTCGTGACCGCCGAGCCGAGCGCAGTCAGTATCGTGGCCTGGGCGCGCCACATGCGTTTCTGACGGACCGGGGTGTCGTGGTCGTGGCCAAGCAAGTGCAGCACGCCATGGACCACAAGGAGCCGCAACTCATCGTCAAACTCATGGCCGCCGGCCCGGGCCTGCGCGCGCGCGCGGGGGGCCGAGATCGCCAGGTCGCCAAAGTACACGTGACCCTCGTCTTCGCCCTCAGCCGGGAACGACAGCACGTCGGTCACCGCATCGTGCCCCAGGAAATCGCGGTTGAGGCGCCGGATCTCGGCGTCGCCGACAAGACGCACCGTGAGCGTGCCGGGTTCCGCGGCACGCCCTGCGAGCGTCGCGCGGGCGGCGGCCCGAAGCAGCCGCGCGACGCGACGCGCCTCGGCCTCAGGCCACCGACCTGTGTTGAATTGGATCTGGACCCGATGGTTGGGACGGCGGGGTGTTGGGCTCGGCATGGCGGGTTGGGGTGGTCGACTCGGTTAGTTGCGGTGCGGCACCGGCTGTGGAATCGCCGGTGGCTTGCGGTGTCTGAGTTGGCACATCGGGATACTGGATGCGTGTGTGATAGAGCCCGCGCAGCGTGGTGATGAACGAGCGGCGGATGATCGCCAGGTCCTGAAGCGTGAGCCCGGTGTTTTCGAGTTGACCCCGCTGGACGCGATCCTCGATCATGCCGGTCACGATGCGCGTAATGTGCTCGTCGGAGGACGGTCGATCGGCCCGGGTCTTGGCTTCACAACTGTCGGCCAGCATGAGCACAGCCGTCTCGCGGCTGCGGGGCGCGGGACCGGGATACGTAAAGAGCCGTTCGTCGACCTGGCTTTCATCGCCGCCGGCGGCCGCGACGGCGCGGGCGTATTGATACCGTGTCGACAACGTGCCATGGTGTTCGGCGATGAAATCGCGGATGCGCGGGGGCAGGCGATGTCGATTGGCGAGCATCAACCCGTCCTCGACATGGCGGATGATCCGCTCCGCGCTGGCGACCGGGTCGAGCTCGGAGTGGATGTTGTGCCCTTCGAGCTGATTCTCGATGAAGTACTGTGGATTGAGCGCCTTGCCGCTATCGTGATAGAGCGCCGCAACGCGCATCAATAGCGGGTTGATGCCGATCAACTCGGCGGCCTGCTCGGCCAGGTTGGCGACCTGGAGACTGTGCTGATAGGTGCCTGGCGCGTTGCGCAGGATGTAGCGCAGCAACGGGTGATCGGGCCGAGAAAGCTCGACAAGCTGCAATGTCGTCGTGAAGCCGAGCAGCCCGCCGATGGCAAAGAGGATCAGCAGAGCGATCGCGGTCGAAGCGCCGCCGTTGACGGTCGCCATCGAGATGCGCAGCGCAATGTCCACCGGCTCGATCGGAGTTCCGGCGCGCAAAGCGGAGACCACGAGCACACCCACCCCGGCGAGCGCCGCCCCAAGCCCGGCCCAAAAAAACAGGTTGAGCCGATCGGCGCGTTGCAGCACGATCGCGGCGATCACGCCCATCGCGATGTTGTAGGCCGCGAGCTCGGGCTGGCTTTCGGCCATCAGCCCGACCAGGCCGCTGAGCAGCACCACGGCCAGGATCGTGAATTGAGGGCCGGTCAAGGCCGTGAAGATGATGGCCAGCGCAGCGGTTGGCAGAAGGAGCGGCATCGGCATCGGCTCGCGAAACGCCAGAACGGCCACGGCCAGGTACAGCAACGCCAGGATCGTGAACGCGGCCGACATCCGCAGGCTGCGTGAGACCTCAGGCCGGAAGCGCCAGCAATATGCGGCCAGCAAGGCGCCGGCCAGAAGGGCGGCGGCCCCCGTCACCCAGAGCTGGCGCTGGTCGCCCTCGGCCTCGCTCAGGCCTAACGCGCGCAACGCCTCGAGGTCGGCTTCGCCCACGACGACTCCGCGCGTGAGCACGGATTGTCCGCGGATGATTTGCCGCACCACGGGCCCCACCGTGTCGCGCGCAACCTGGCGCGCGGCGTTTGTGGCCACATCGTCGTACAGGCTGTTGGGGATGATCAGCGGATTGATCAGCGCGGTCACCGCGGTCACCTGTTCCTCGGTCAGATCGACGCCGAGCAGGGCCGGCGCCGAACGTCGCACCGTTTCGAGTTGATCGGCGCGGACCTGGCTTTGCATGACGCGCTCGAGCGCGGTCAGCGCTTCCTGTTGCGTGGTGAGCCAGGCGTCCTGCGAAAACCGCAGGATCAGCGAAGCTGTGGCGTCGGTCAACGGGACATCGGGCAGCGCCGTCAGTTGCGACTGCTTGGCGCTGAGCGACAGGCGTGTGTCGCGCCGCAGATCGTCGATCTGGCCGATTACGTCGCGCATCAGCAACACCTGCTGACGGGCGATACGGCTGTTCGGCGGGTCATAGACGTCTGGGACGGCGGCTGCGGCGCGTTCGCGGGCCTGTTGGGTCAGGACGGCGCTTTCGAACGACACAGAGATCGGAGCCAGCACATCTTGCGGCGCGGGCGCGCCGACCTGGACATTGAGGACGGCCGGCAGGGTGCGCGGCGCAGCCGTCAGCCCGGCGGCACCGGCGACCAGTATCACCCACAGGGTCGCAAAGAGCGTCTGGCGCCCGAAGCTTTGCCGCGGCTCGCGATGACGCGACGACACGTTCTGCTCGACGGGGGTTGCGATCATAGCGTTCCCACGACGTGCTGCGGGGACTCAGCTCAAGAGTTCACGAACCACGTCGTTGACCAGCCTGCCATCCGCGCGCCCCTTGGTGCGCGGGCTCAGGATCTTCATCACGGCGCCCTGGCCCTTGACGTCGGTGACGCCCGCTTCCTGGATTGCGACCCGAGCCAGTTCGACGAGCTCCTCGCGGGTCAGGGCCTTTGGAAGATAGGCCTCAAGCACCTCTAGTTCAGCCTGATTGTCGGCCACCAGATCGGGTCGGTTGGCCTTTTCGGCTTCGGCCAGCGCCTCGCGCCGCGATTTGGCTTCCTTCTGGATGATGCCCAGCACAGTGGCGTCGTCGAGCGCGATGGTTTCCAGTTCCTTGAGTTGCGCGTCGGTCGGGTTGCTGCCGAGCTTCTTGACTGCCGTCATCCGGGCTTCGAGCTCGCCCTGACGGATCGCGGCCATCAGCAGCCGTAACGTCGTCTTCTTCACCTCGGCGCCGCTGCGCATGGCGTCTTTGAGCGCGCCGTTAAGGGTTTCCTTGAGGGACATGTTTCTCCACCTGTCGGTCCTTGACCTTAAAAAAGGATTATACCTTCAGGGTTGAAAGAGCGCCGCGGTGTGCATGAGTGGTGTGCACGGGCGCGTGGTCGCCCTGGTCCAGGCGCGGCAGAAGCGCACTGACGACACGTACCTACACACATCAGCGGGGCGCGATCCCGAGCGCCGGGAGGAGGAGAGGGCTTACCCCGGCGGCCAGCCAAGGGCGCGGCCGCCGAGGAGGTGCACATGCAGGTGGGGCACGGTCTGGCCGCCATCGGCGCCGACGTTGATCACGAGGCGATAGCCGGTTTCTTCGAGGCCCAACTCGCGTGCGAGCCTTGCGCCGACGAGCAACAGATCACCGAGCAGAGCCTGGTCTTCGGCCGAGGCCGCGTCGACGCCGCGCAGGGGCTTGACCGGGATGATCAGGATGTGGGTCGGCGCCTTCGGCCCGATATCGCGGATCGCAACGATCCGGTCATCTCGGTACACGAAGTCACCCGGGATCTCGCCGTCGATGATCTTGGAGAAGAGGGTTTTGCTCATGGCGTTTCAGGGTTGGCGGACGATGACGTTGTCGAATCGGATCTGGACGCCCGGCTCGTTGAAGGTGCTGGCCATCACGGCCACGTCGCCGTGGGTCAGTTCGCTCTCGGTGAAGGCCCCGACGGGTTCGCCGTTGACGGTGAACGTCAGGCTTTCGCCCTGGCAGACCGCGCTCAAGCGATTGACCGCGCCAGGGTTCTGGTCGATGGCGGCCAGGGGCTCGAAGTCGCCGGCCGGGTTGAGAAAGACGCGTTCCTTGTTGTGCTGGCGAACCACGGCGTAGTAGCCGTCGCCGCTGATCATGAAGAAGATATAGCTCGCATCGTCGCGTTCGCCAGTCAGCCGGCAGGCGATGCCGAACGCATTGTCTTGCGGACCGGCGATCCAGGCCGCTTCGGCGTCGATCCGTGCGTCGTTGAGGTCGAGGCCAGGCTGGCCCCAGACATCGACCTGGGTTTGTTCGATCGTGATCTGATAGGCGCTGTCGGCGTAATCGACGGATTGTTCCTGGCTGACGGCGCGGGTCCAGCCGCTCTCGACGTCGTTGAATTCGTCGCGCAGGATGACGCCGTCGGGTGCAGGCGCTGGTTGGGGTGCGCCGCAGGCTGCCAGGGTCAGCACAGCTCCGCAGAGGGCGCCGGCCCAGCGCTGGAGCCGGGTCAAGCGAACGAGCCGCATCTGTTCATTGTAACCGACCCGGCGCGCGATGGTGAAGCGTCGGTCGGGCGCACACGAGGTTTGACGACGAGGCTGTGGTGGGCCGGTTGTCGTCGCGGGCTCCGCCACGACAACCGGCCCCTGACTACGGCGAGGTCAACGCCAGCGCTTTCAGCGCAAGGTCGCCGTATGGGCCTTGTGGGTCGAGCGTGAGCGCCTGATCGAGATAGGGCCTGGCGGCCTCCCGATCGCCCTGGCTGAGCAGGGTGACGCCGAGATGATAGTACGCGGCGGCCAGCCCGGGGTCGAGGCTGAGCGCGCGCTCGAGTTCCTGACGCCCCGTGACCGTGTCGCCGGTAAGGAACAGCGCGAACCCGAGCGCATCGGCGGCCAGCGCGCTCGTCGGGTTGAGCCCGACGGCCATGCGTGCCGCTGGGAGCCCCTCGTCGGCGACCTTGAACTCTCGATCGACATAGAAGCGCGCCAGCAACAGCCAGAACTGCCCGTCGCGTTCATTGAGCGCAACCGCCTTACGGAACCAGAGTTCACCGTTGGTCAGGTCGCCCGTCGCGGCGTAGGCGCCGCCCAGCTCAGCCGCGATCGCCGGGTTGCCGGGGTCGGCCGCCTGTGCCTTGTGGAGCCACGGAATGGCCTTCGCCGATTCGCTCAGGTCGCGGAAGTGCAGGCCGTAGAGGAAGTTCACCAGCGCCGAGCCGGGCGTCAGCGCCGCCGCCTGAGCCAGCGCCGGCTCGCCGTCTTTGCCCTGGCGATCCTGGGCCAGACCGAGGTAAGCGAATGCATCCGCGAACCCGTCGTTTAGAGTCACCGCCTGTTGCAGCGCGGCCTCCGCCAACGCCCACTCTTCGACCTGGATCAGGGCGATGCCGATGCTGGCCGAGGTCAGTGCCGGGTCGGCCTGTGCCGTCGCGGCCGTGACGGCGTCCAGCAGATAGCGGGCCTTTGTCTGGTCGTTTGAGGGAAGCTCGGCGACCACGGCCAGCCGGGCGGCGGCGGCGGGAGGCGCGAGGACCGTGGTGAGCAAGGCCAGGCGATAGCGTTGCGTCGCGGTTGCAGCGCCCGCCGCGCCAAGCTCGTCGAGCGCGGCCGCGGCCTCGGGATAGCGACCGTCGGCTTCGTAGGCAGCGGCAAGCCGCTCGAGCGCCGCCGGATCGCCCGGCGCCTGCGCGCGCGCGGTTTCGAAAGCCGTCACGGCCTCGGCCCGGCGACCCTGCGCCTGATACGCGTCGCCAAGCGCCAGGTACTGCGCTGCCCCGACGTCCAGGACGGCGAAGGCCGCCTCAAAGTGCGCCAAAGCGCCAGCAGCGTCGCCGTTCGCCAGCGCCACCTGTCCGGCACGATAACGCGTCAGACCGTCGTACGGGAGGCGCTCCGCGGCTCGGCGCAATGCGGCATCGGCAGTCGGCAGGTTTTGAGGCTGTGCGGCGAGCGCCTCGCGGGCCTGGGCGAACCACACCGGCACATCAATCGGCGCGGCCATCGGGCTGAGCAGCGTCAGCCCGATCAGGCTGATCGCGATCCGGGCCAGCGGTGCGGGGCCCGGCCGGGACGCACGCACGGGGGACCCGGGCAGGGGGGTGTGAGCTGACATAAAAGACCGGACTTCCTTCTTATGTCGCGATTATAGCGATGTTGCGCGAACCGACGATGCAGGCGCAAGAACCGATCCACGGACGGGTATACTCGAAACGTGGTCAAGACGACCGGCTTACTGCGTATTTGGCTCGGGCCAGCGATGGCGAGCTTCCTGATGACCTTCGGATTGCTGGCGGTGGTTGCGCCCTGTCCCTGGATGCCGCGATCGGATGCCACGCATCTACCCGCGGCCCGGGTTTCGGGCCAGGCCCTTGAGGGTGTCGGTGAACACCCGATGACGCACTCAGGGCATCTTGCCGGCGCAACGGACGTGACGCCGTCTGAGGAGGCCTGCCCTTACGATCTCATGCACGCGCTCTATGGCGTGCTCAAACCGGCGCCGGCTTCGACCCGACCCGCAACGCTGACGCGGGCCTTGGTCGTCGCGGTGACCAACCCGAGCCTCATTGCGAGCGCCGCAGTTCTCGAATACACGGACCCACCCCCTCGTTCGAACTGAACGTCCGCACAGATGCCGTCACTTCAAGTAATTGGCCAGCGCCGCCCGGCGCCGGTGTCAGACTGGCACGTGCGGCCACGCGTGATCATTTGCGTTGACTAACGACTGCCACCGTCATACCCCGACGGGAAAGGTATTGATCATGTTGCGTTTACTTCGACTGACCATGACGACGGTCGGGATCGTCGTGTTGCTGATCTTTCTCGGATTCGCCGTGAGCGCCGCCGCGAGCGCGAAGGTCCTGATCGCCGCGGCGCTGCCGTTTTCCATGATCCTGATCCTCATCTTGCGCGTGCTCGGGCCGCGTCCGGAGTTGATCGCCTGGTCGGCCCTGACGGTCTGGCTCGGGAGCACGTACCTTCAGACGGGCAGCCCGCTCGAAATCGTCGTGTTGTGCGTTTATATGGCGCTTGCGGCGTTCGGGCTGTTCCGCTCTCCTTATCTTCTGGCGTTTGCCTGGCTGTTCCATCCGATCTGGGACTTTCTCCCACGCGAATTGCCCACGCTGATGCTCGACCTGCCCATGGCCTGCATCCTGTTCGACATCCCGATCGGCCTGTACCTGATCTGGGCTACGCGGGCCCGTCGCCTGACCGTATTTGGCGGTGGCGTCGACCAAGCGGTGGGCAACGGAGCCCGTACGTTGGCCGTGGCGTTCATCCTCCTGGCCGTCACCTATGCTGTGGTGGCCCTTGCCGAGGCGGGTTTGCTGTTGTGGTCGGCAGTACCGTTGGCGATCGTGTTGATCCTTGTGCTTAGCCTTCTTGGACGTACGGCCGAGTTGCTGGCCTGGGCGGTTTTCACCGGCTGGATGGGCATGGCTTTCGCGCACACCGGTGGCTTGCTCGAGGCGCTTGTCTTCTTTGCCTCGGTGGCACTGGCAGGCCTTGGGGTGTTTCGCTCGCCGGCCTTCCTCGTCGGAGCCTGGGTGTTCTTTGTGCCCTGGAGCCTGGCGCCGCACGCGCTCCCGGCCGGGTATGAAGACCTGCGCGCCGGTGCGGCCTTGTTCGCGTTGCCGATCGTCGTGTATCTGTTCATCGGCCTGCGCGGCCTGCGCTGGAGGCCCATCGACGATGCGCAGGCCGCGGTCGTTGAAGCCCGGCCGCCCGCCTGAGTGGCCCTGGCCCGGTTCTTGCAGGATTTGGAGCGTAGACCTGGCTTACGCCGATTTTGGCCGGTCTTCGGCAGAACTTTATGGAGTAACGGCGTAGGAAGGTTTATGGTGTGGCCATGATGAAGGAACGACGAACCCACCTGCCCGAGACCACGCTCACGACGGCCGCCCAGTTCTACCTGCGGCAGGACTCGCGCCTGCGTCGGGCCGGGCTGCAACCGCTGGCGAGCCAGCCCGAATGGGCCGAGATGGCGGTTTGGGCTTACGCTTGTGAGGCCGCCGAGCGTCTGGCCCTGATGAGCATGGCCGATCGTCGTCGGGCGCGCCGGGCGCGTTGAGCCGGGCCAACACACCCGTTACCCGAAATCTGCGTGCCGATCCGGGCTGACCGTCTGCCCGGATCGGCACGTTTGCGTTTCGGGTCTACTCAGCCAGGGCGCGGATGGCGCGCAGGGCAGCGCCGGCCGAGGCGCGCTGGACGTCCGCCCATCCCTCTTCGGTGGCCATTTTGTTGAGGTGCGCCAGCACAGCTGCGGCTTCGTCATCGGTCAGGCTCAGCCAGGCTTTTCGGATGCGCGCCGGCTCCTCTGACAGGATCGCGGACCAGAACAGCTCGGCTTCTGACTCGGGTTGGCTCGACATGCGATCGGCTCCTTGAGCGCGGATTGAAATGAATAGATACGAAACGGCCTCGACGCATTCAGCCGGCCAGATTTGGCCGGAGTGCCTCGAGGTACTCGGGCGGCGTCCGCAGCGGCTGCCCGCCAGGGTAAGTCACCCACACATACAGCGAGTTGGCGCGCGCCACCAGGTCGGCCCCAGATGGGGTCTGGCGCTCGATCCGGAAATGGCGGGTGGCCATCACACGTTTGAGATCGTACCCGTACGTGGTCAATGTGAGCGCATCACCGTGATAGGCGCTCTGCAGATACGAGATCCGGTGCCTGCGGGCGAACACCGCAAATCCCGCCGTATGCATGCGCTCGGCCGGCCAGCCGAAGTGCGCGCTGACATCCCATGCGCATTCGCCGATATAGGCGATGTAGCTGGCGTTATTGACGTGGCCGGCTGCATCCATGTCGCGAAAGTCCACGACTCGGCGGGATGTGAAGGGCTGAATCGGCGGTGGTGGCGGCTCGGCGAAACGCGGGCGCGGCCCGAGCGGGACGGCCTCGAGGCCCCCGAGCGGCGCAAGCATGGCTGCATCGATCACGGTCGGCCCGCCGGTCTTCAGATCGATCAAGACCCAGATGCTGAAAGCGCGGGCAAGGACTTCGACGCCGCGCCTGAAGACGTATTCGCGACGCACCCAGGCCGAGCCGCGCGCGCTCAGCCAGGTGTCGAGCGTGAACCGATCTGGGTAGCTGATCGGCCGCAGATACTCGATCTCGGTATCGCGGATGTACCAGGCGCGGCCGAGCTCGGCCCAGCGCTCGGGCGGGAAGTCGGGCGCCGTTGAGGCTTCGAAAGCGGCTTCCTGCATCCAGCGGAGATAGGCCGCGTTGTTGACGTGGCCGTAGGAATCCATCTCGGTGTAGCGAACCTGGAACTCTCGAGAGAAAAGCGGTCCCATCCTATGTCCTTTGTTCGGTGTTCATATCGCGCGTCCGACGCGGCTTGAGGGTTAGGCTCAATCCGCCGTGGGGTCGCAGTGTGACGAGGGGCTCGATGCCCGGGAGGCCCGGCCGCTGTGCTTCGAGGCGAAAGCGGCGGGCGAGGGCGGCCAGCAGGATCGTGCCCTCCCAGCGCGCAAACGACTGGCCGATGCACAGCCGCGGGCCCGCCCCAAACGGCAAGTAGTTGAAACGCGGCGGAGGTTGGCCCAGGAAGCGCTCGGGCCGGAAGACATCGGGCTCGGCCCAGAGCTCGGCGCGACGCTGAACGATGTAGGGCGAGATGAGGATCAGCGATCCGGCGCTCACCGGCGCGCCAGCCACGACATCGGCCTCGGCGGCCCGGCGCGTGATCAACCAGGCCGGAGGGTAGAGCCGCAACGCCTCGTCGAACACGGCCTGGGTGAAGGGCAGTGATCCCGGGTCGAGCCGGGCCGCGTCGCCGGCCTCCTGCGCGATCCGATCGGCTGTAGCAGGATGTTGGGCCAGGAGCGCCCAGGCCCAGGTTAGCGCACTGGCGACAGTCTCATGCCCGGCGACGAGCAGGGTGACCAACTCATCGCGCAACTGGCGATCGGTCAGCGCGGAGCCGGCTTCGTCGCGGGCGTCGAGCAGCATCTGCAACAGGTCGGGCTGCGCGGGCCCGGTGCGGCGGTCCGTGACAAGCGCGGCGACGGCCTCGTCGAGCGCGCGCACCGCGGCGTTGAACCCCCGGTTGGGCCGCGTGGGCACCCAAAGCGGCGGCATGAACGGATCTTGCGAACGGGCGATGACGTGATCGAGCGCTGTCACGACTGCGGCGACCAAAGCCGGCGCGGCCTCGCTCAGGTCGGCGCTGAACAACGTCTCGCCGACGATCTCGAGACTTACCGCAAGCATCGCGGCCTCGACATCGACTGGAGCGCCGGCGGGCAGGGCCGCCCAGCGTGCGACCAGACGTTCGGCGGCGGCGTGCATGCTCGTCGCGAACCCGACCAGCCGCTCACGGTGAAAGGCGGGCTGCATCAGGCGCCGCTGGCGCAGCCAGAGCGCGCCGTCACTGGTCAGCAGGCCTAGCCCGGTGACCAGGCTGAGCGTTCCGTATTGAAACGTCTGCTTTGTGTACCGTCGGGCCTGGTCTTGCAGTACGTGCTGGATCGCGGCGGGGTCGCTGATCAAGAAGAGCGAACGGCGCGGGCCAAAGGGAAGCCGCGCGATCGGCCCGTGCTCGCGATCGAGCCGGACGAAGTATCCGAGCGGGTCATCGCGCAGGGTCGGTAGGTCGCGGAGCAGGGCGCGGAGATCGGGGCCGGAGGCCGTAGGCATCCGGGCATGATAGCAGAGGCTTGACCGCAAATGGCGACAGCGGGATAGGTTGGTGGGCAACTACCCGCCAACCTATCCCGCTGTCGCCTTGAGATCAGGCGTAGACGTCGACGCCACCGCGGGCCGCGGCCGTCGACTGGTTGATCATTTGCAGCAGGGCTTGAGCCTGTTGTTGCTCGACCGACTGCTGTTGCTCCATAATGGCCATGCCAAGCTCGGTCTGGATGCTCTGTCGTTGAAACGAGACACCCATACTCGCAAGCGCGGTCGGCCAGCTGGCGGCTGCGTCGATGTTCATGTCTCCGTTCTCGGCACAACCTTGGGGTCCTTCAGTTATAAAAAGGAGCCCTCCTGCGGACGAGGCTGCCCAACATAATCGGTTCGCCTGGAACAGGCGCCGACAACGTTCCAACACATCTGTGATGCACCGACTACAATGCACATAACCCGAGACAAGAACGCCGTTGAGGATCCCCGTGACAGAACCTGAAGCGAACCACACCTATCCGTTGAACGATTGGCAGGTTGTCGAGGACGGATTTGACCTCGAGACCAACACGCTCGATGAAACGGTCTTCGCGTTAGCCAACGGCTACATCGGCTTGCGTGGCGCGCACGAAGAGGGTTTCTCGCTTCCGGCCGGGCGTTCGGTCGACGGCGCCTTCCTGAACGGTTTCTTCGAGGCCGAGCCGATCCATTATCCCGAGACGGCCTACGGCTTTGCGCGCACGAAGCAGTTCATGCTCAACGTGCCCAACGCCAAGCGCATGCGCCTCGAGATCGACGACGAGCCGTTTGATCTGACGGGCGGGACGCTTCACGCCTATCAGCGCGTGCTCGATCTGCGCACGGGCGTGTTGACGCGCCGACTCGAGTGGACGTCTCCGGGCGGACGCCGGATCGAGGTCGTCAGCGAGCGCCTGGTCTGCCTGGCCCGCAAGCACGTCTTCGCACTGCGTTACACGGTCCGCGCGATCGACTTCAGCGGCGAGGCACGCCTGACGTCGGCGATCGAAGGCGAGGTGAAGAACCTCGAGGCCGGCGACGACCCGCGCGTCGGCAGCACGATCACGGCGCCGCCGCTGGCGCTGGTCTCGGCCGAAGCCGTTGGCG
>Ga0209573_1004370_pt1 | contig 14036 bp, 9 predicted proteins | sample TNRBio252014_DNA_FD_185870 | JGI IMG/M metagenome (GOLD analysis project Ga0209573, IMG submission 185870) | Wastewater treatment Type I Accumulibacter community from EBPR Bioreactor in Madison, WI, USA - TNR Reactor_6/25/2014_ DNA (SPAdes)... | ecosystem: Engineered > Bioreactor > EBPR >...
CTCGACGCTCGCTGACCTCGACACCCATGACATGGCCAACCTCAGCCAGCGTGGTCATGCTGTCCGACAAGCCATACTTAGCGCGCGACTGCCACAGGATCTGGAGGAGGAGATTGCCAAAGCGTATCACCAGCTGCAGGGTGACAGCGCCGTTCCGCTGGATGTGGCTGTGCGCTCCTCAGCAACTGCCGAAGACTTGCCGGATGCGAGCTTTGCCGGGCAGCAGGAAACGTATCTGAATGTCCAGGGCGTTTCGGCTCTGCTGGAGACGTGCAAGCGCTGCTTCGCCTCGCTGTTCACCGACCGGGCCATCAGCTATCGCGTGGACAAGAGTTTTGACCATTTCAGGATCGCACTCAGCATCGGCGTGCAGTGCATGGTGCGTTCCGACCTCGCCTGTTCGGGCGTTATGTTCACGATTGATACCGAGTCCGGCTTTCGCGACGCAGTCCTGATCAGCGCCGCTTACGGCCTGGGCGAAAATGTGGTCCAGGGCTCGGTGACACCGGACGAGTACGTTGTCTTCAAACCCACGCTGAAGACAGGCCATCGACCAATTCTGCAAAGGACCGTGGGCAGCAAGGAATTCAAGCTCGTCTATGACGTGGGTGGCGGAAAGATGGTGAAGAACGTTCCGGTGCCACCGGCAGATCGCGCCAGACTGTCTCTGACCGACGACGAAGTACTGCAGCTCGCGCGCTGGGGCTGCATCGTGGAGGATCATTATTCCGCCAGGCGTGGCCAGCCGGCTCCGATGGATCTGGAGTGGGCTAAGGACGGACACACGGGCGAATTGTTCATTGTGCAGGCGCGCCCCGAAACGGTGCAGTCTCGAAAGAATCCCGACGTGCTGGAATCTTATCGCCTGGGCCAGCGCAGTGCCGTGCTGACCAGCGGGCGCAGCGTCGGCGAAAAGATCGCTACGGGACGAGTGCGGGTCATCAGGAACGCACAGTTTATCGGCCAGTTTCAGGAGGGCGAGGTGCTTGTGACGGACAAGACCGACCCCGACTGGCAGCCGATCATGAAGAAAGCCGCCGCGATCATCACCAACCGAGGCGGCCGCACCTGCCATGCGGCCATCGTCAGCCGCGAGCTGGGCGTGCCGGCCATTGTCGGCACAGACCATGGGACGGAAGCGCTTAAAGATGGCCAGATGGTGACCGTCAGCTGTGCCGAAGGGGACACAGGATTCGTCTATGACGGTGCGCTGCCATTTGAGGTGAAGCGCACGAGCCTGAAGACGCTGGGCATTCCGCGCACGAAGGTGATGATGAATCTGGCCAATCCGGAAGAAGCGTTCTCGCTGTCGTTTATTCCCAACGAAGGCGTTGGTCTGGCGAGGATGGAGTTCATCATCACGAACTACATCAAGATCCATCCCCTGGCTCTGGTCGACTTCGAGCAACTTGAAGACCCTGTTGCCAAAGCGGAAATCGAGCGTCTGACGGCTGGCTACACCGACAAGCCACAGTTCTTTGTCGACAAACTGGCTCAGGGAGCCGGTATGCTGGCGGCCGCTTTCTATCCGAAGGACGTGATTCTGCGTCTGAGCGATTTCAAGACCAACGAATACGCGAATCTCATCGGCGGCAAGGCTTTTGAGCCTGCTGAGGAGAACCCGATGCTGGGTTTTCGCGGCGCGAGCCGGTACTACCATCCCCGTTATCAGGCCGGCTTCGCACTGGAATGTCGCGCCGCGAAGAAAGTGCGTGATGAGATGGGCCTTACCAATCTCAAGCTGATGATTCCTTTCTGTCGCACTGTGGACGAAGGCCGCCGAGTGCAGGCCGAAATGGAGAAGCATGGATTGCGGCGCGGTGAAAACGGGCTGGAGATTTACGTCATGTGCGAAATCCCCAGCAATGTGATCCTTGCCGACGAATTCGCTGACATCTTCGATGGATTCAGCATCGGCTCGAACGACCTGACACAACTAATTCTCGGCGTGGACCGCGACAGCGACATCGTCGCACCGTTATTCGACGAGCGTAACCCGGCGGTGAAAAAGATGATCGCTCAGGTCATCGCCACCTGCCGGGCTCGAGGCCGAAAGATCGGCATCTGCGGCCAGGCTCCCAGTGACTATCCGGAGTTCGCGCAGTTTCTGGTCGAGCAGGGTATCGACAGCATTTCGCTCAACCCTGACACCGTGCTGAAAACGACACTGGCGATTCTGGAACAGGAGAAGGCTTCGCAAGCTTCCTGATGCACGTTCAGCCACTGGGCTGAAACGTCTGATTCCATAGTCGAACGCTTTCTGGTGGGACCTGGCGGCGCAGACGATCGTGTGATCGCGCGTCACACGGGATCGCGGCGACTGAGACAGGAAACTGATGATGAACAACCAACCGAATTCGGATCGTATTCTGGTAGCACTGGACTTCACGCCCTATTCCGCAGCGGCGCTGAAACAGGCTGTGTGGCTGGCCCGCCGGACCGGGGTTCCGCTTATGCTTGCGCATATCGTTCCGGATTTCAGCAGGTCGGTGCACCGGGGGCTGTACGAAGGAGCGATGAATGAGCGAGAGTTGTGTGACAGATCTGACGCGACAATGCGTCGTATGATCGTGGACCTGAATGCGATGGATCTGGACGTGAAGTTCGGGACATTTTGAGCGGACATCGAGCTAAACAGCAGTCGGTGAGCAGGACCATCGCGTTTTCAGACGATCGGTCAGGACGAGACAGCGGGTTTCCGCTGAGGCCCAGCGACACATCACGAAACAGCGCGGAGTGTCGGGCAGTTCTTTTGACCGGGCCTATCAGGTTCTCAGGACGCTGGCCGAAGAAGCTGCACAGAAGAACGTAAAGGCCAACATCATCGTGGGGCTCGGTTCGAGCTGGGAGCGACTGAAGGAGTTTCACCACGACCTCGTGATTACCGGTACGGAACTGCAGCTTCCAGCTTTGGCGGAGCAGTCAGATTCCGTTTCACGCAGCCGCTGATTTCACGCCGATTTCGTTCAATACCACAGTGACGCGAAGTACCCTCGTCCCCACTCGTTGAATCGCCGAAGCCTACTCAGGCATCGCTGCGTGGTGGAAATGACGATGAACCTGACGGAGCTGCGAATTATTCGGCAAGCTGTTTCTGCGCCCAGTCAGCGAGCGCCTTCTGAGCGTCTTTCATGGCGGCATCTCCAGCGGTTCGGGCTGCCTGCAGGTCGCCATTCAGGACATCGGACTGGCAGAAGAAATAGAACTTAATCTTCGGTTCGGTGCCGGATGGTCGGCCAGCGATCTGAATCCGTACGGGCTTTGTGGTGTCGGACTTGTAGATCAGCAGATCACCTCGAGGATGTGAGATGGTTCCCAATCCGGCACCGGACGGAATGGCTGTTCGGCGGCCAGTCTGGTAATCGGCCGCTTCCATCAGCACTGTGGAACCAAATGCAGCGGGTGGTGAGTCGCGCAGCGTCTTCATCAGCCCGTCAATCTTCGCTTTGCCGGTTGGCCCTTCGCAGTAGATCGATTTCTGTCCTTCGCAGTGATAACCGCATTGCCTATGCAGATCATCCAGTTGATCCAGCAGCGACCTGCCTGCAGCTTTTAATTCGGCGGCCAGTTCCAGAATGTACAATGCGGCCACGCAGGCGTCCTTGTCGCGGCAGTAGTCTCCGGCCAGGAACCCGATGGATTCTTCGGTTCCAAATACAAAGTGCTGAGTCCCCTGCTCCTCCATGGTCTGAGCGATGTATTTGAATCCCACCAGCAGTTCGTGGAAACAGCGGGCTCCGTGGGACTCGGCCACCGCCCTGGTGAGCGGCGTGGTGACAAGTGTTTCGACAACATAATCCTGCGGGGAGAACCTCCCCGTCTGTTTGCGTTTGCGAAGCAGATAATCGGTCAGCAGGGCACCCACCTGATTCCCGCTGAGACTGGTGAATCCTCCCTGCCGATTGCGCACCATGACTCCCAGTCGATCGGCATCCGGATCTGATGCCAGAATCAGTTCGGCCGCATGGCCCGTGGATTTCACCCAGTCGATGACCGGATCGAAGACTTCCAGGTTTTCAGGATTCGGCAGGTGCTTTGGAACATTCGGGAAGTTGCCATCGGCCGCTCGATGCGGTTCAAAGATCGCCACGTCTCGAAAGCCAGCTGCAAGGATGGCTGCATAAACGGACGTTTCTCCAACGCCGTGCAGCGGAGTGAACACGGCCGTGATGGATCGATTGGACGATTCTGACAGACGAACGACTTCGGCGATGTAAGCAGAATCCACATCCGAACCGATGATCTGAATTTGTCCTTTGGCGACGGCGTCGGCGAAATCGACTGTTGGAATGGACTCGGCTCGTTCCACTTCCCGAATGATGCCCTTGTCATGCGGTGCAATGACCTGGCCACCGTTGCTCCAGTAGGCTTTGAAGCCATTGTCGGACGGCGGATTGTGGGACGCCGAAATCATGACGCCGATATTGCAGTTCAGGTGTCGTACAGCAAACGACAGTGCCGGTGTGGAGCGATGGCCGTCGAACAGATAGACCTTCAACCCGTGACCGGCAAACGTGCAGGCCGTAATGCGAGCGAAGTGCGCCGAGTTATTCCGGGTATCATGCGCGATCACGGCTGATCCGCCTTCTGTACATCCCGTCGAACGCAGGTACACGGCCATTCCGTGAGCGGATTCTGCGATCGTTCGATCATTGATGGTGGCCGGCCCCATGGCTCCCATCGGGCCTCGGCGGCCTCCGGTTCCGAAGGGAATGGCCGTCCAGAACATCTCATTCAGAGCTGACCACTGGCTCTGCTGAATCAGGGCTTCCAATGCAGGTCGATACGCCCTGAGACAATCGCGAGTCAGCCACGACTTCAGATTCTGCGGGGAATCTCCGGTGAGCTGACCCGCGGATGCCGCCTGATCAATCAGCGCCAGATAATCGGTGGTCACAATGAATGCTCCTGATGGGACAATAACCGGGTCGATGCGAATGCCGAGGTGACGTCCCGATTTCCTGGGAACGAAGGCGATCTGGAGTCTATCGAATGAAGGACGTGATGCCACCGAGGCAAAGTGGGCAGTGCAGGATGTGGCGTTCGATTGAAGGGGCTCGGTGAACCGCCAGACTCTGGCGAGTTCGGCTGCGAGAGAGAAAAATCATCGCCTTTTGCAGTGAAGTCCTGCGGTACCACCGGGCTGGCCAGAACTTGTCTGGACCAGATTGTCCCGCGAGCGTCTTCTGGAATACGATTCGTCGGCGTTGCTGGATTTCAAACTGGATTTCATTTCCAACACACTGCTGCAGAGTTGCCTCGGATGAAGATTGAACATCTTGCCCTGAACGTCGCTGATCCCCTGAACCTGGCTCGCTGGTACACCGAACATCTGGGCTTCACAGTCAAACGTCGCATGATGGAATCGCCCTGGGCCCATTTTCTGGCCGATGACAGTGGCACTGTGATGCTGGAGATTTACGGCAACACAGAAGCGCCGCGGCTGGATCTTCCCAACGTGCAGCCACCGGCTCTGCATCTGGCGTTTCTGTCGGCCGATCCGACGGCCGATGTGCGTCGGCTGGTGGCTGCCGGCGCCACGATTGTGGCCGACGTCCATACTCTGCCCAGTGGCGACACATTCGCCATGCTCCGCGATCCCTGGGGCCTGCCGCTGCAACTGGTGAAACGAAAAGAACCGATGATCTGAGTTGAAACGATCGCGCACATCAACTTGGCTGCAATCACTGAACGGTGATCCTCAGGGCCATTGCGCATATTCCCATAGCATCGGGTATCGCCGTTCTGTGGTCGCCGACATGCCACAAACCTGTGACCCTCCCGCCAGACTCCAGCCCTATCGTTCTGGGTCGTGTGACATATGACCACGCAGGAAGTCCCCAGCTTGTCAGAGGCATTTACCGCAGATAATATATGCGTAGGGTGTAAGGACACACTCTCCCACATTTCTGACATGGACTATTGGCCCTCCACATGGCGATGTAAATCTTCAGGGAGTCGCGTGAATGTCCGTGCAACTGTTGAGAACTGGAATGGGGGGGCAGTCTGCGCAGGATTGATCTGCTGGGGAGCTTACGGCTTGCTGTCAGCCACTGGCCCTGCGATGCCATCCAGGACGCTGCTATCCACCAGTGATCGCCTGGTCGTAGACCGCACGTCTCTCGAACGAATTCCGACGATTGGATTCGTTTCCCGACATTTCACTGTGTCGAACGAATCAACGGAATCAATCACGATAACTGGCGTGACTACCGAGTGTTCCTGCACGTCAATAACGCCAATCGCGTTTGCTCTGGGACCCGGAGATTCGCAACGAGTGGATCTTTCCATAAACGGAAGTGCGTATCGCGGTCGCCGGAATGCGAAGATCAAGACAAGGGTGCAGTTTCAGATTGGTGAAGAAGCTGAGTCCTTTGAATTCGAAGCCGCAGTCTATGATCCGGTGCATTATTCCCCTCCCAGAATTCCGGCAGAAATTACGCTCGGCAGTTCTCCGGTTTCCACCCCATGGAGAGTTGAGACGGACCCGGCCGTTTCTGAATTGAATGTGACCGTGCCGTCGCAGGTGTGTTCGTTGACAGAAACGGCGAACGATTCGTCATCAACGACATGGGAAGTGAGGTTTAAGACAATCGAGTCGCTTCCCAGCCTTCGGCTACCGGTCAAATTCACGATGCAGATCGAGGGTAGAGAATTTGACTGGTCCGATGAGTTCCAATACCCGGTGGAATCCGACATCCGTTATTCACCGCCAATGATTCTGGTACGCCCAGAGTCGGGGCACCCGACGGCACAGTTTTCCGTCTGGTCTGAATCGGGAGAGCCCATTTCTGAGGCGAACCTCGGCACGTCGCTTCATGGTTTGGGCCTGGAGTGGACGGTTGCGGATGACGGTTCGAAGAAGGTTTTCACGATCCATCCGTCGTCCGGTGCAGGCGATCGAACCGGCGATCGTTTTGCGACTGTCGTTGCCGCAGGAATGTCGCCCGTTGTGAAAGAGCGATTCAGAATTGCGGTGCCCGTCGTGGTGAAATGGTTGCCCGTGAACGGAGTACGTTCCAAAGAAGCACGGTGATTTCAACAACTGTGAGGAAGATCAGATGCGACGAATCTGCTGTGCCGTACTTCTTGGCCTGTTGTCCTGCGAAGGCTTGCTGGCTCAGGAATTCACTTTGGATCAGATTATGGCTGCCTGGAAAGCTCGTGCGGCAAAGACGCAGACTGTCAGTGCCACCTGGATCGTGACGAAGATTCCGGAGTTCAAGGACAAGTCAATTCCTGCAGATCCGGATCCGGAACCCCAGACAGCAACCCTGTTATTGACACGGGATGGCCTGAGATATGACTGGAATCATCGATACTACGACATTGATGGCGGGCGCGGCGGTTCCATGTGCTGGCAGACTGGCCGACACCAGCAAAGCTATTCGCCTTCGACGGGTTGGAAGGGAATAGTCTCAACCAGCCTTCCCAAATCGGGGGCCAGCGCCCTTATTGGTCGGCCTCCGCAGCTTTCGCGACCCGGACTCTCGAACTATGGGTTATTCACGCAGTGGTTCCGGTCGTTGAACCCGGAACTGACACTGTGTGACCCGACGGCCTGGCAAATCACCACAGATCCCCGGTTCCTGGACCGCTCGGCCGACTATGTGACCCTGATACAGGGTGAACCAGGCGAAGAAGCTATCTTGTTATATCTTGATCCCCATCGCGAATTCATTCCGGTCATGTCACGCGTGGGAAGACACCCTGGCGAAACTGGTCCAATGATGAATTACCGCCAGTGTCGAGCCGAGTTCCGTTCACCTTCCAGTCCCGACAACATGTTCGGTTTATCCGAATGGCTCGACCAGCAGTTTGAGAATGGGCGATTGCGAAAGGAAGTCACGATGGCGTCATTAGTGTCACTGGCACTGAATGACCTCGATCCGAATCTGCCCATCGACATCGAGTTCCCGGAAAATGCGGTCGTTTCAAACGAAGCCAAACGCAGAGTGGGACAACCCTCAGACAGGTTTCCCCGCGAAACTACCCGAACGAGCAGAGCAACTCATCCCTGGTCGTCTGGTTACTGGATCGCCCTGATTTCAGGCGGGCTATTGCTATTTCTGCTTGTACGACAGGCTCGCAATAGCTGATCTTCACTGTTTGGAAGGAGTAGAGTTATGCTTCCTCAGCAACCACACCAACGCACCTCTCGAATCGTCGCATGGATCGGTGCCGCAATTGCGATAATTTTGGTGGTGAATGTAAATTATGGCCAAGCGCCACCAGGACCAACTGGTTGTAACGAAAACTGCATGGTGGGCTATCAGATCCGAGTCGCGAACAGCGGGAGCGGCGGAGATCCGTTCCTTTTGGGCGACGACTATGTTGATCCCAGTACAACGTATTACGACGTCAGACTCAATGAACTTCCATGTCTGCGCCGCTGGAGAACGACGACCGGGGACTCTGATGATCCTCAGGGCAATGTCATATCACATCCTCGAATACTGCTTCAGCAACCATCGTGTGTTGATTCCTGCGGAATGCCGCAGCCTAACGGCATTACGCCAGTCGAGCAGACGTCAGTGTCGCTTTGTTATTGGGGCTCGTATGGTGACCAGAATGGGACGGTCAACTGTTATCACGATCCGGAAAACGAAGAGGAATTGGGTGAGTGCATAGCTCCGTGATCGAGTTAATGGACCATTCGCCGGTCTGCACGGATGCGACTTTAAGTGATTGGGGGGTTGGTTATGTCGAACGAAGCAGCAGCAAAACACATTGCGACACCGCGTGCTCATCACAGGTGCAACGGATTTACGCTGATTGAATTGCTGACTGTAATTGCTTTGATTGGGATCCTGCTTGGACTGTCGCTCCCCGCAGTCCAGCAGGCTCGTGAGTCCGCAAGAAGAATTCAATGCCAGTCCAACCTCCGTCAACTGATGCTGGCAGTTCAGCAGTACGAAGGCGTTCACCGGTGCTTCCCCCTGGCAACAATTCCTGACATCCTTCCCACAGTCGATGCGAACGGCATTCGGTTTCATGTTCAGATCCTGCCATTTGTTGAACAGGCGGAAACGAGCCAGCAGATAAGCCAAACGTGGCGGTATCCGATTCTCCTGAGCTACCAGGAACGTTTTGGTGGTCCATTTCCGCCAGGAACACAGCAGTTTGAGATTTTTCGCTGCCCGTCAAGTTTATTGCCGAGATCCGCCAGACTAATCGATCCTCATTTCCAGTCCGAACTGCCGAACGAGGTGGTTGGATATGCGAACTCCGATTTTCTGCCGGTCGGAGGCCTGCGAGGCCTGACAGGCATGTTTCCGGTTGCCTTCGGACACTCATGTCCAATTCGTCGGCCTTCGGATGTGACGGATGGATTGTCGAATTGCCTTGCGATCGGAGAACACTCGTATGCGGGCAGAAAAGGAGTGAGCTTCCCGATCTGGATGGCGTCCTACGGTTTCCGAGAAGCGAGCAACTACATCGATCCGCTATATTCGATGAACTGTGTTGATTCGTTCTCCGGAGCCTATTGGCGGACAGCACAGGGCGACACGTGTGCTCTGAGCTTTCACCCGGGCATATCCCAGTTTGCACTGGGCGATGGATCAGTTCGATCTGTCTCGGAGATGCTGGACCCGTACATTTACGAGCGGCTCGGGCATATTTCTGACGGCGCGGCTATTACAGAATTCTGACCCGCACATTTTATGCGTCGTCGAATTGAGCTTCGGGCTGTGACGCTGCTGCGTTCGTCAACTCCAGTCCTTCGAACAATCGGCTGCCGATGCGGACGAGTGTGGCACCTTCTTCAACGGCGGGAATGAAATCACCACTCATACCCATCGACAGTTCAGGCAGCAGCAAGCCGGCCTGACGGGAATCGGATCGGCTGATCAGTTGGTCGCGAAGCTGTCGCAACTGTCGGAACCAGGGGCGAGCTGTTTCCGGGTCGTCGGTGTCCGGTGCCATCGTCATCAGGCCTTCCAGGCGAAAGAAGTGTCGCCACGTCAGGATGTCAGACCAATGATTGACCAGTTCTTCGGGTGAGAATCCGGACTTTGTGGCTTCGCCCGAGATGTTGACCTGCAGCAGAATCGCGGGTTTGAGATTCAGGCTGGAAGCCGTTTCCGAAATCTTCTCCAGTAGCTTCATCGAATCCACTGAATGAATCATTGCGGCGTGCTGCAGAGCCAGTTTGACTTTGTTTCGCTGAAGCTGACCAATCAGGTGCCATTCGATATGCGGCAGTCGGACCTGCCGATCAGCCAGCTGCTGCGGCCGATTCTCACCAAACGTGTCGTGCAGACGTGCCAATTCCTCAATCCATTGCCCGTCCGCGTATTTTGTCACGGCCACCAGACGGACTTCATTCGGGCTGCGTCCGGAACGGCGGCAGGCTGCGTGTATCTCAGTGATGACGGCGTTCAGGTTTGTGTGCAGGATTTGAAAAACAGGGGATGTCATAAACAGATCCCGGAAAGGAGATGTCGTTTTCAAATCGTCGGGTCGACGATGCGGTCCAGTATTGGTGAGGGATTGGTTCAGGGCTCAGGAGGCCCATTCTTTTGGTCAGGACGATGGCTGGACTGTTCAGAATGCTGGAATTCATGGGAACATTGTGAAGTAGCGGGACTTTTCCGTCTCAGTTCCGGAAGCTGTCAATTTGGGCGTCCCCGGAATTCCCCTCGGATTGAATTGATCATGCAGTCACGGTACGGTTTACTGGATTGAATGATCAAGTGTGCGTCCGCTGAGCGAGGCGCCCGACGTTTTTTCCGCGGATTGTAGAGCACCTCCATGCTGTTCAGGCGTCTTGGAGACATCACAGCAAAGCATGCGTTCCTGATTCTGCTCGCATGGATCGGTTTGCTGGCCGGTTGTCTGGTTCTGGCTCCTCCCTGGCAATCTGTGGTCAGGAACGGGGAATTTGCCTTTTTGCCGGAAGAATCCCCCAGTCGAATCGCCACCGAAGGGTTCCGCGAAGCGTTTCCGAATGACATGCTGGCCAGCACTCTGGTCCTGCTGGCTCGACGGGAAAGCGGCGAAGAAGGTCTGCTGGATACGGACTTCGAATGGCTCCGCAATCATGTGATTCCTGAGATCCATCGCATTGCAGAACTGCCACTTCCGGATTCGGGGGATGAAGCAGAAGCCGTCGAGGAATCCAATTCGACAGCTCAACCGTCAAATCGCATCGTGGAACGGATTACCTGGTTTGATGATCGCAAGATCGGCGACCTGCTGATCAGCGAAGACAAACAGGCCACGACCATTGTGATCGGATTGCGCACGGAGTTTCTGGACCAGGCCAACAAGAAGGTGGTCGGGGACGTGGAAGAGTTTGTACAGCAGTTGTCGCGAACTCCCAAGGGGCAGGAAGCATCGCTGCCGCCGGGGCTGGAAATTGCCATCAGCGGCAGCGCCACATTTGGCCGCGATATGATTCGCGAAGCTGCCAACAGCGCCAAGTCGACAGAGAAATGGACTGTCATTCTGGTTGTCGGACTGCTGATCGTGATCTATCGCGCTCCGGCACTCGCCATGATTCCCCTGGTCACCGTCGCTGTTTCCACGGCGGTGTCCCTGAAAGCTCTGGCGATCGCCGCGTCGTTCGGTTGGGTCAGCCTTTTTAATGGGATCGAAACGTACGTTACCGTGCTGATTTATGGGGCAGGCGTCGACTACTGTCTGTTCCTGATTGCTCGGTATCGCGAAGAACTGGACGGTGGTGAAACCATCGAAGAGGCCATCAGCGGGACTCTGCAGCGTATCGGGGCAGCCCTGACGGCCAGCGCCGGAACGGTGATGTGTGGCATCGGCATGCTGGTGTTTGCCGAGTTTGGAAAGTTCCGCCAGGCGGGGTTTGCCATTACCTTTGGCCTTGCGATCTGCCTGCTGGCGGCATTGACTTTAACACCCGCCATTCTGCGACTGATCGGGCGATGGGCCTTCTGGCCAACTGTGCCGTCCCTGGCAATTCGGCGCGAGCTGAGCTTTCCGACCAGCACCGATCTGGTTTCGCGGTTGCAGAAGAAGAACCTGCTGACGGCGGGCTGGCACTGGATCGGCGGATTTCTGGAACGACGTACCTGGGCTGCCTGGGTCGGCAGTCTGGCATTGATGCTGCCCTTCACGATTGTGGGCATCGTGTTCTTTGGCAACCTCAGCTACGGCCTGCTGTCGGAACTGCCCAAAACCGCCGCCAGTGTGTATGGAGCGGACGCCGTTCAGCGGCATTTTCCGGCCGGTGAAGTGGCTCCGCTGTGTGTCCTGATTGACGCCGGAAGTGTCGATTACCGCTTCCAGCTGGAACGTATCGCCGGGGCTGCGGAAGAATCCTGGCAGATCGTCAGTCTGGATGAAGGGGACCAGATCTACCCGGTCGAAAACTACAGCCGCACAGACTCGGAATTGACATTTTCGATTCCTGCGAAGAACGCAGAGTTCCTGGGCACCCTGAAGGGAAACCTGGTTGAAGGAACATGGACTCAGGACAATCGGGATTACGCCCTGACCCTGATGCCTCTGAACGGAGTGCTGTCCGGAACACTGACCGCCCCCGTGCTGGATTTCTCACCCATTCAGGGAGATTCGTTCAATCTGATTCGTGAGTTCACCAACAAACTTGTCGCCAACAAAGACGATCTGGGCCTGCATTCAATCCGTTCGTTCACGGCTCCCAAAGGTCAGCGAACTCAGGCAAAACTGCCACGCGGAGCCGGTGCGGCTCAGAAGAAACATGCTCGCGAATACTTTGTCAGTTCCACAAATCCCGCGGTGACTCGAGTCGATCTGGTATTTCGGAACGACCCGTTTGCTCGCAGCAGCATCAGCGAATTCCGTACCCTGCGCGACAACATCCGGACCTACCTTCCAACCGGCCTGAAGGATGCGAAGCTGTCTTTCGTTGGCAACACGGCCGACATCAGCGACCTGAAGGATGTGACGGATTCCGACCAGATCCGCATTGATTCGCTGGTCATGCTGGGTGTGTACCTGATCCTGGTGGTACTGCTCAGGCGACCTGGAATCTGTGCGTATCTGATGTTCACTGTGTTCTACAGCTATCTGGCAACTCTGGGCATTACTTTCCTGACGTTCTGGGCATTGGATCCGGAAGGCTTTGCGGGACTGGACTGGAAGGTGCCCATGTTTCTGTTCACGATCCTGATTGCCGTCGGCGAAGACTACAACATCTTCCTGATGGCCCGCATTGAGGAAGAACAGAAGATCTACGGCCCGGTCAAGGGCATCACCGTGGCTCTGGAACGAACAGGCAGCATCATTTCCAGCTGCGGCATCATCATGGCGGGAACATTTTCCTCCCTGATGGCCGGCAGCCTGGTCGGGATGGATCAACTGGGGTTTGCTCTGGCCCTCGGCGTATTGCTCGACACCTTCGTCATTCGCCCAATCATGGTTCCCTCGTTTCTGCTGCTGCTCACGACAGGTCGCCTGGGCATGTTCAGCCGGTGGTCGGGTTACATAGAGCCGGAAGAAGTCAAATCGCTGGCTGCTTAGCGTGATTTGATGAGCGAACCTGAGGGAAGCCGACGTAGACCGCTCTGACGATTCGCCTTTTGAGTGATCTGAGGACTCGTGAATCCGCTCTGCCATTGACGATGTGCCGACGGGACATGCATGATTTCTCCATGCGGATTCACGGTACGATGTTTCCGCAGCAGATGGCAATAATGCGGCGGAACTATGGCTGATGCCGAGTCATCAGTGTGATAATCCGTGTTGCTCCCGATGCTGACTTGTGCCCACCCAGAAACGGTGTGAATGTGCCGTCTGATTCTGAGACTCGTTCTGCTGCCCAGAGTCAACGAACGGCTGCCTGGATGTTGCCCGCGTTCGCCGTCGCTGGCTGGTTGATGGCCACGTCGTTCTGCGGTTGGATTGAAATCAGCCGTCTGGTGGAACTGGCTGAAAGCCCCGCCGGTGCTCTCGCGTGGCTGAGTGTCTGGAATCTCGACACCACCCTGCCCTTTCTGACACTGCTGCTGCTTCCGGTGATTCTGTGCATGGCTGCCTCGCGGACATCGTGGAAAACTCTGGTTTCACGAGTTCAATCA
>Ga0209573_1004371_pt1 | contig 14033 bp, 13 predicted proteins | sample TNRBio252014_DNA_FD_185870 | JGI IMG/M metagenome (GOLD analysis project Ga0209573, IMG submission 185870) | Wastewater treatment Type I Accumulibacter community from EBPR Bioreactor in Madison, WI, USA - TNR Reactor_6/25/2014_ DNA (SPAdes)... | ecosystem: Engineered > Bioreactor > EBPR >...
CAAAAAAGCATTTTGTTATCTGATAACGCCACCTTTGGAAAGCATTTCATCGGAAGGGAGAAAAAGGGTAGAAGCCATACAGGTGTTTTCCGATTTGGGAAGCGGTTTCAATATTGCCATGAAGGATTTGGAAATCAGAGGTGCCGGAGATTTATTGGGAGCTGAGCAAAGCGGTTTTATCAATGACATCGGATTTGAAACGTATCAAAAAATCCTAAATGAAGCCATACAGGAACTCAAAGAAAATGAATTCAGAAATTTATACCCAACCGATGCCAAGCCTCGTAATTTTGTAAATGATGTACAAATAGAAACCGATCTCGAATGGATGATTCCCGATGATTACATCAATATCGTTTCCGAGCGGCTCAACTTATACACCGAATTGGGAGAAATCAATGACTTGGAAACCTTGCAGGTATTTGAAAGCAAATTGAAAGACCGTTTTGGTGAATTGCCTACGGCTGTTGAAGATTTGTTGATAAGTGTACAAATGAAATGGTTGGCTCAAAAAATGGGCATTGAAAAGATTGTTTTAAAGAAAGAAACATTGATTGGTTATTTCATTGCCGAACCCAAATCGCCTTTTTACCAATCGGAAATATTTATGAAAGTCATTCAATATGCGCAACACCATCCGCAAATATGTAAAATGACAGAGAAACAAACGCCCAAAGGATTGCGTTTACTCATCCGATTTGACAAGGTGAAATCGGTAAGTAAAGCATGGCATGTGTTGCAGGGGATTTTGGAGTAATTTCAATAATATTGAAATATCACTCATTTATTTCAATCCCATATTGCACCTTCAGTTCTCGTTTTTGTTTTTCGATATGTTCTAGAAATTTCAAATGCTTATCCGAATCAGGATGAAAAGGTCGGTGATTTAAATCTCTTTGCAATTGGGTAATTTTCTGCGTGATTTGTTGTGTATGGGTTTCCATCCACGTCGATTGAAATACCTCCCATACATATTGAACAGCCGTTTCATTGGGATGTAACCAATCGGAATGGTAAAACCGGTAATCTCTCAAATCGTCCATCAATATTTCGAAGGATGGGAAATAGTAAACTTTAACGTCATTGGTCACTTCAGGAATAGCCGATAACAAATGGGCTTTGCTCAAGGCATTGTTTTGCATGCCATCTTTGAGGTGTCGCACCGGACTTACTGTCAAAACAATTTGCATATTGGGATTGAAAGCATGTAATATTTGGATACTGTTTTGAAGACTTTTAGAGATTTCGGCTATAGATAAAAGCCGTTTGATAAAATGTTTTTGAGGAATTTTATGACAATTGGCTACCAGTTGGTCGCTTTCCACGTGATGATACACCCATGCCGTTCCCAAAGAAAGTATAAAATGCGTAGCTTTTTGAAGGAAAAGATGTGCTTGTTCCATCATTAGATGGATTTTTTGCAAAACCACTTCGGCTTGAGGATGCGAAAAATCAGAATGATGATGCGGACTGTGCCACAAACCTTGATCGTGGATCAAATCTTTTTGTTCGTATTGTTTTTGAAGTTGGATATCTTTCAATGCTTTTTCAATAGCCAATGGATGAAATATAATTCCGTAGGGATTGAGCAACGTATCAAATTGGTGTTGCTTGAGCTTATGCCCTACGTGATCCACAAAACACGAACCCATCAAACCAATGTGGGAAGTATAGTCTATAGAAACTTGAGGTTTTTGAATTTCCTGTGGATTGATTTCGGTTCTGAAGCTCATGAATATGGTTTGTTACGCATTTGGATTTAACCACAAATTTAGGGAATTAATTGTGAATACAAATTACAATATTCAATATCCAAATTCCAATAACTTGCTTCGCCGGTTTATTTCGCTAATAGCAGATTAAGGCGGGTCCAATAACCTGCCTCACAAGCGGTACCCATTATTCAATAACCAAACCCTAAATCCCAATAACTCAATAACCAATCACAATCGAGACCAAACCATCACACAAATTTCTGAATTCTAATTTCTAATTTCTTATTTCAAAAAACAATTTCCTATCTTGCACCCGATTTTATAGAATATGAAGAATATTAGGAATTTTTGCATCATTGCACACATTGACCACGGTAAAAGTACTTTAGCCGATCGATTGCTCGATTTTACACATACCGTTACCGAAAGGGAAAAACAAGAACAATTGCTAGATAATATGGACTTGGAACGGGAACGAGGGATTACCATTAAGAGCCACGCCATTCAAATGGAGTATATATACAAAGGAGAAAACTACATTCTCAATTTGATTGATACGCCCGGTCACGTTGACTTTTCTTACGAAGTTTCCCGATCAATAGCCGCCTGCGAAGGTGCATTACTGATTGTTGATGCGGCGCAAAGTATTCAAGCGCAAACCATTTCCAATTTGTATTTGGCATTGGAACACGATTTGGAAATCATTCCCGTGCTCAATAAAATTGATTTACCGAGTGCCAAACCCGAAGAAGTAACCGATGATATCATCGATTTATTGGGTTGTAAAATGGAAGATGTATTGCATGCCAGTGGTAAAACCGGTTTTGGGATCGAACAGATATTGGCTGCCATCATCGAAAAGATTCCGGCTCCAAAAGGCGACCCAAATGCACCTTTGCAAGCCTTGATTTTTGATTCGGTTTACAATCCGTTTAGAGGTGTGGAAACTTATTTTAGGGTGATGAATGGCGAAGTGCACGCCAAACAAAAAATCAGGTTTATGTCAACCGGTAAAGATTATTTTGCCGACGAAGTGGGAACCTTAAAATTGACCCAAGCGCCTAAGAAAGTAGTGAGAACGGGAGATGTAGGTTATTTGATTACAGGCATCAAGGAAGCTCAAGAAGTCAAAGTAGGAGATACGATCACCGATGCACTCAATCCGACTGACGTGAGAATTGATGGATTTGAAGATGTAAAGCCTATGGTTTTTGCCGGTATTTATCCGGTTGAAACTGAAGAATACGAAGAGTTGAGAAGTTCGATGGAAAAGTTGAAACTCAACGATGCTTCTTTGGTATTTTTACCGGAGAGTTCGATGGCATTGGGATTCGGCTTCCGCTGTGGATTCTTGGGGATGTTGCATTTGGAAATTATTCAAGAGCGTTTGGAACGCGAATACGACATGGCAGTCATAACCACTGTACCCAACGTTTCTTATCATGCCTACACCAAAAAACATCCCAACACCCCGATTTTGGTCAACAATCCATCCGATTTACCCGACCCTTCGGGAATGGACCGAGTGGAAGAACCTTATATTAAAGCCACCATTATCACGAAGTCTGAATATGTTGGTCCGGTGATGTCATTGTGTATTGAAAAACGAGGAATCATTACCAATCAAACTTATTTAACTACTGAAAGAGTCGAATTGCATTTTGACATGCCATTAGCAGAAATCGTTTTTGACTTTTACGATCGATTAAAGACCGTTTCCAAAGGGTATGCATCCTTTGATTATCATCCTTTGGGTATGCGTGAATCCAAATTAGTAAAAGTGGATATTTTGTTGAATGCACAACCGGTAGATGCATTGTCTTCTTTGATTCATACGGATAATGCATACAAAATAGGGAAAAAAATGGTGGAGAAACTTCGAGAATTGATTCCACGTCAACAATTTGATATCCCGATTCAAGCGGCTATTGGTGCTAAAATTATCGCGCGTGAAACCATTAAAGCCGTAAGAAAAGACGTAACAGCCAAATGTTATGGTGGAGATATTTCCCGTAAACGAAAATTATTGGAAAAACAGAAAGAAGGAAAGAAAAAGATGCGTCAGATTGGAAATGTAGAAATTCCACAACAAGCTTTTATGGCGGTTTTGAAACTGAATGATTAAGTAAATTTAGTTTTTTATACTCGAATTTTACCATTAAGGAATCAAGAAACATGAAGGCTTCATTAAGAAAGGACTTAATGCCTTAATGTTTCAGAAAAAGGTGTAGGAATCTATACTCTAATTTTACCATTAAGGAATTAAGAAACATGAAGGCTTCATTAAGAAAGAACTTAATGCCTTAATGTTTCAAAAAAAGGTGTAGGAATCTATACTCGAATTTTACCATTAAGGAATTAAGAATCATAAAAGCGAAACTTAATGCCTTAATGTTTCAAAAAAAAGTGTAGGAATCGATACTCGAATCATACCATTAAGGAATTAAGAAACATGAAGGCTTCATTAAGAAAGGACTTAATGCCTTAATGTTTCAGAAAAAGGTGTAGGAATCTATACTCTAATTTTACCATTAAGGAATTAAGAATCATAAAAGTGGAGCTTAATGCCTTAATGTTTCAAAAAAAGGTGTAGGAATCTATACTCTAATTTTACCATTAAGGAATTAAGAATCATAAAAGCGAAACTTAATGCCTTAATGTTTCAAAAAAAGGTGTATGAATCTATACTCGAATTTTACCATTAAGGAATTAAGAAACATGAAGGCTTCATTAAGAAAGAACTTAATGCCTTAATGTTTCAAAAAAAGGTGTAGGAATCTATACTCGAATTTTACCATTAAGGAATTAAGAATCATAAAAGCAAAACTTAATGTCTTAATGTTTCAAAAAAAAGTGTAGGAATCGATACTCGAATCATACCATTAAGGAATTAAGAATCATAAAAGTGGAACTTAATGCCTTAATGTTTCGGAAAAAGGTGTAGGATTTATACTTGAATTTTACCATTAAGGAATTAAGAAACATGAAGGTTTCATTAAGAAAGGACTTAATGCCTTAATGTTTCAAAAAAAGGTGTAGGAATCTATACTCTAATTTTACCATTAAGAAATTAAGGATCATTGAGATTTTCATGAAGTTAATCTCCATACCTCATTGTAAAAAAAATTTAAAAAAAGAAAAAAATGACCAAAAAAGAAGTAACCCAATTATCCTATGAAATTACAGGATTAGCTATTAAAGTACACAAAGAAATTGGTTCAGGATTAATGGAAAGTGTTTATGAGAAATGCCTAAAATATGAATTAGAACAAAATGGATATCATGTCAGACAACAATTAAAAATTCCATTAGTGTATAAGAAAATCAAATTAGAAACAGATTTTAGACTTGACTTGTTGGTAAATGACACGATTGTTGTTGAAATAAAATCCATCGAATATGTATTACCCATTCATAGAGCACAATTGTTGACCTATATGAAGTTGCTTAAAAAACCACAAGGCTTACTTATTAATTTCTTTACGGATAATATTAGTAAAAGTTTAATACCTTTGGTGAATGAGTATTATAATGAACTTTCAAATTAATCCATGTAAAAAAGAGCAGTTAAAGTGTTTTCTTGATGGACAAGAAGCCTTAACTGCTCTTAATTTTTTTGAGTAATTATCTTTTTTACCAATCAAATCTCACACCGAGCGAGATATTGGAGGTTTCCGTATCCTTAAACAAAGGATTTAAATCGTATTTGACATACAAACTGGCATCTTTGTATCCCAAATAGCAGGTCAATCCATAGATTAAATTATTCATATTGTAATTGGATACAATTTTTTCCTTTTTTTGATCGCGTGGTGCATCATATTTGATGATTTGTTTGGTATTGATGCGCAAACCGCCATATCCACCAATACCTATACGCACACTTTTATTGCGTTGCGGTATTTTTTCACCATTTACATCTTTGGCTCCCGAAAAATCAAATTCCAACCCTAAAGGAACGATGATAGAACTGGTTCTCAATTTGGATTTCTTTAAATCTTCGGGATGTGTAACTACTAGCGTTTGGTCGTCAATATCTACGTGATACAAGTTGTCGTAGAGTTTTAATTCATTCCATTGGAAAGAAACGCCATAAAAAACATTAGCCAGACTGCTGGTATTGGTAAACGAAGTTTTATATCCCCAACCCAATTCAACAAAATTAGAGTTCCATACAGCATAAGGACTATCGTCAAGTGATTTCAATTGATGGTCTTGTAACACATTGTTTAGTCCAAAAGCAAAGACCATCCTGTTTTGCGTGCGTTGCCATTGATCTTCTTTAGCATCTTTACTAATACTAATGGCAATCTTTCTTTCATTTTTGGTTTCAGGTAAGGTGTCATTTTCATTTCCTTCAAGCGCTTCTTTTACAATTTCTTGCGTCAATTCTGAGATTTGATTGGACCTTTCGGTGACTATAACGGTCATTTTTTCAGCAGATTGAATCGAAATACTTTTTTTTAACTCAGCTGCTTCAATTTTGTCAATTGCACCCGATTCAACTTTCAAATCAACAGCTTCTAGTTGTAATTTGAGTGAATCTTTCTCCTGCTTGACCAATGTTTTGATTTCAGAGGTCAGTCGATCCATTTTTTCTTTAGGCGTTTCTTGTGCTGTAGCCAATAGATTCATTAAAAGAAATGCAAAAAATAGTTTTGTCTTCATATAAGTAGTATTTAAAAATTAATTTATTTTAAGGCAATGTTCCAGTCATGAACGGTAGTTTTTACTTTTTCAAGTACTTTATCTCTAAACCTTTTGTCTTTTTCAGTTTGGATTTCATTTTCTGCCAATTGTAATAATTCATTTGGGTCGATGGTATATTGGGTTTTTTGAGATTTCAATTTTTTCAGCACCAATGCGTTGACATCAATTTCGGTTTCATCTTGTAATGGACTGGTTCCATAGGATTGCTGGTCTGAGGTATTGTTATTTGTGCTTGGGTTATGCTGAGCCAATCCGATTGTATTTGTTTGGTTATTTACCAATGGAGCCGTTTTTGGTTTATTATATTCCTGTTTATCTCGAGCAATGTTCTTGGAATGTGGTTGGTGAGTTTGAGTAGTCACTAGGGGCAAATCCGTTTCCTTGATGGAAGTATCAAGGAGTGTATTTGGAATTGTTTCAGATTCAATCTCATCCGTATCCGTCAAAGTATGATCGGTTTGATGAGACTGTTGATAAAACCACAATAGGAATCCAATGATTAACATGGCTGCAACCAAAGGCATCCATTTGAAGTGGTTTTGGGTGGGTTGACCGGGTAATTGGTCGGCAACTTTTTGCCAAGCATGTTCACTTACCTCCAAATCTCTTTGTGAGAGTAATTCGGTTATTTTTTGATCAAATTTCTTATCTTCCATATGATACGGTTTGATTTTCAGTGAGATGACTGAGTTTTGATTTAAGTATTTCTCGGGCTTTGTGTAACTGACTTTTGGAAGTACCTTCCGAAATGTCCAATAGTTGCGCAATTTCGTGGTGTTTATAGCCTTCTACAGCATACAAGAGAAAAACGGTTTTATATCCTTCGGGTAATTGGTCGATGTAGAATTGAATGGCATCCAATTCCGAATGGGTTTCGATTAGATTTTGATCTGACAAATAGACATCTTCAGATATTTCATTGAAATCGTGAATTCGTTTCCTCAAAAAAGAAATGGACTCATAAACCATGATTTGTCTGAGCCATGCGCCCAAACTCCTTTCTGAATCAAATTCTGATAAAGCTTTAAAGGCTTTTGTAAAACCGATAATCATCACATCTTCGGCATAATGCAAATCCTTGATGTACTGTCTGCAAATGCTTAGCATTGGGGAAGCATATTGGTCAAAAAGTTTCTTTTGAGCCAATCGGTCCTGTTGCATAGCTTTGCGAACTAAGGATTTTTCAGATTCGGGAAGTGAGATGATCTTCATGATTTGGTTGCTACACATCTATTTACGCAAAAATGATGCAAATGGTTGCCTGAGTTTTTATAGAAATGCAAAAAGTAATTTAAATCAGTTGATAAAGATCCTGATTATCAGGCATGTCAGCAGCTCTTCTGAATAGTTTAAAACCCACTTTTTCTAAGATTTTTCTGCCACCAGGTGAATAGATTAAGGCTAATACAGGTAATTTTGAAGCAGGTTTGGACAGCTTTTCTCTTTGCCATTCAAAATAGGAGAGTAAAAGTGCAGCGTAATTTTTCTTTCTAAATATAGGAGCAATGGCTATTTCCGATATATAGATACCCTGCGGAGTTGTGTAATCAATATGTTGCTCGGTGAGTTCTTTTTCTTTGATTTTACCTGTAGCCAATGCTTCAAAACCCGATTGGTTAATAGGCCAATAACTCATACCACCGATGATTTCGCCATCGGCATACAAACCGATAATTCCTTCAGGATAACTTTGCCACCAAGCCCATTGTACTGATGTGGGAACGCTATCTAAGCCAAAGCAATCTTGATAAATGGCATCCACCGATTCAAATTCGGTTGACGATTGAATCGTATGAGTTTTAATGGACATAAAAATAAATCAATTGATTATTCCAAATAAGAATGTTTGTATCCTTCGCCTTTGAGAATTTTCAAAATATCTTTTTCCAAGGTTTCTCGTGGATACTCCACATAGCGATTGATTTCTATTCCGTTTTTGTAGAAAATGAACGTGGGAACATTCGTGATTTCCAATCCTTCTTGTTCATTGCCAGGAGATTTTTTGGTGCGATCTACAGTAATCATCTCCAAATTATTATAATCAAATGCACATTGATCCAAAATTTTGTAAAAGGCAGGAACCTCACGGCGGCTATCGCCACACCAAGTACCCATTACCGCTTTGATTTTTATACCTTTTAATAAAGGCTTGATTTGATTGATAATTTGTGCATCGGTTGTGTAAGCATTGTACTCTTGATTAAACCACTCACTGAAAGGAGCTTTCTCAAAATCCGATTTTTGAGCCAATCCAACCATGTAACCATTGCTGTCTACTGTTGCACCAGGTTGAATTTTAGGACTGCATGAACTCAATAAGAATAAAATAAATATGGGAAAATAACGCATGGTGTTGTGTATTAGTTTGTATAGTATGTTTAGAAACCCCAAAGTTACACAATTAATAATAGGTATATATGGGTATTCTGGAATTTTTTGTGATTGATTCAATGCCGGCAAGACAGTAGAGACAAGGCATGCCTTGTCTTTGTCGTATCACAGGTTTTGTTCGTATGTAGAGATAAGGCATGCCTTGTCTCTTATATATTGTATTTTGGAATTTGGTCCCCAACATGTGCAGATGTTTATTTGCACAACCATTCACACATGCAATTGCATAAAAAAAATATGTATTTTTGTAAACGATGAAAACAGTAGAACGCATTAAAATACCGATCCGTACCGAGATGGAACTTTTCGAAAGTAAGTTCCGAAACGCCATGCATACCCATGTGCCTTTGCTCAATCGGATAATGAATTACATCGTGCATCGCAAGGGGAAACAAATGCGTCCCATGTTTGTCTTTCTCACCGCCAAAATGGTTTCCAATGGTGGATTTGACGAGCGAACGTATCGCGGGGCTGCCATTGTAGAGTTAATTCATACGGCCACTTTGGTACATGACGATGTGGTAGATGACAGCAATATGCGACGTGGATTTTTTTCCATCAATGCGCTTTGGAAAAACAAAATTGCAGTTTTAGTAGGCGACTTTCTACTTTCCAAAGGGGTTTTACTTTCAGTGGATAACGGTGATTTTGATTTGCTAAAAATCATTTCCCGTGCAGTCAGAGAGATGAGTGAAGGAGAATTATTGCAAATTGAAAAAGCCCGTCGTTTGGATATTACCGAAGCTGTTTATTTTGATATCATCCGACAAAAAACGGCTACTTTGATTGGTTCGTGCACAGCCATTGGCGCCGCTTCAGTAGGTGCTTCTCAAGAAGTGGTGGATGAAATGTGGAATTTTGGAGAAACCATAGGTTTGGCTTTTCAAATCAAAGATGACCTTTTTGATTATTCGGATGAAAAAATAGGGAAACCTACCGGCATTGACATCAAAGAACAAAAGATGACTTTACCATTGATTTATACACTCAATAATTGCACAGAATCTGAAAAAAAATGGCTCATCAATTCGGTTAAAAATCACAATACAGACAAGAAAAGAGTCAAAGAAGTGATTGATTTTGTTAAAAAAAGCGGCGGATTGGAATATACCTTCCAACAAATGAAAAACCATCAAGAGAAAGCTTTGCAAATGCTGCAAAAATTCCCCGAATCTGAGTATCGTAAGGCTTTGGAAGACATGATCAATTATGTAGTAGACCGACCGATTTAGATGATGATTGCAAAGATTGCTTACTCAGATTTGCCGTTTGATTTTCCCAATTTGCTATTACATTGGGCTCAAGCCTTTGACACTTTTGCTTATTTGGATTCCAATCAACAAACCCAAACGTATTCTCGATTTGAAAAAGCATTGGCAGTTGGAGTTGTCAGCGAACTCAAAACTTCGGTTGAAGGCGCATTTGAAAAATTGGATCAGTATCAAAAAAACACAAAAGATTACATCTTTGGTTATCTGAGTTACGATTTGAAAAATGATATTGAAGATTTGACTTCTAGTCATTTCGATGGATTACAATTCCCGGATTTGTACTTTTTCCAACCCCAAAAATTGTTTTTATTTCACGCTGATTTTCTCGAAATAAGGTATCATGATTCTTGTGAAACCCATTGGGAGCAAGATGTCGTAGCCATTGAAAACACCAGAATAGAACATGAGTTTGTATTGTCAAATGGCACGATTCAGCAACGGATTTCAAAACAACAGTACTTTGAAAAGTTTGAACAACTCCAAAAACATCTGAAAAGAGGTGATACCTATGAAACCAATTTTTGTATGGAGTTTTTTGTGGAAACTATTCAAATAAATCCATTCAAAGTTTTTAAGGAGTTAAATACCTTGACTCGCAAACCATTTGCCGTATTTTTCAAACACGAGCAACACTATCTCTTATCAGCTTCACCGGAAAGATTTGTGATGAAATCGGGTGATAAAGTGCTCACACAACCGATTAAAGGAACGTCTCGAAGAGATCAGGATCCGGTTCTGGATGCACAATTGAAATCTCAACTAGCATTCCATCCCAAAGAAAGATCTGAAAACATCATGATTGTAGATTTGGTTCGCAACGATTTATCCAAAATAGCATCTAAGGGAAGTGTGCAAGTGGAAGAATTGTGTAAAGTCTATTCTTTTCCGGGTGTACACCAGATGATTTCAACTGTTTCGGCTGTAGTCAAATCTGGTATAAGTTCGGTAGAAATATTGCGTTCGTTGTTTCCCATGGGTAGTATGACCGGAGCTCCCAAAATTTCGACCATGCAAATTATCGAATCGCTGGAAGAAACCAAAAGAGGTTTGTATTCAGGGGCTTTTGGCTATTTTACACCAGATTCCGATTTTGATTTCAATGTGATCATCAGAAGTATTTTATATCATTCCGATAACCAATATCTTTCGTTTTCTGTGGGTGGAGCCATCACGGCCAAGTCACATCCCGAGCAGGAATACAACGAATGTTTATTGAAATCGGAAGCTATTAGATCGACACTTAACAAATTTTTAATTCATTCTTAATCAAAATTTTGTAGGTTTGCCACCGAAGCCGATTTTTGGAATGAAAATTGTTAGTTCAGAATGAATTTCAACTTATTACAATCAATGAACTTGAGAAAAACGCATCAAATGGCAGGGTTTATTTTAGTCTTCTTTTTCTTCTTTGGGATAGAGGCTCAACAGTCCGTAACCCATGAAAATCCAACCGTCACTACCCAAGCCAATTCCGCATTTAAACCCGGAGAATTTTTAAAATTCCGAATCCATTTTGGCGTTATCAATGCCGGTTTTGCCACCTTAAAACTCACTTCAGAAAAACGCAATGGACAAGATTTGTATCACGCTGTAGGCAAAGGTTGGACAACCGGTGCAGCCAAAATGTTTTATGTCGTTCACGACACGTATGAATCCTATTTTACCAAAGGCAACATCAAACCCATTTTTCACAAACGCAGAGTAGATGAAGACGGTTATCTCATCAGAAGAGATAAGTATTTTGATTATGAAACCAATACGGTTACCGTTGATGATTTGCAGAAAAACACCAAAAAAACCTATCCCATAAACAATGTTCAGGATATGGTTTCTGCTATCTACTACTTGCGCAATTTAGATATTGTAAACATCAAAGAAGGAAGCGAAGCAACGGTCAATATGTTTTTTGATGGAGAGTCTTTTCCATTCAAATTGAAATTTATAAAAAGGGAAACCATCAATACCAAATTTGGTAAAGTCAAAACTTGGAGAGTCCAACCCATGGTTCAAAAAGGAAGGGTATTTGAAAATCAAGAAAGTTTAACCATTTGGGTTACCGATGATGCCAATAAAATTCCCATCCGCATCAAAGCATCTTTAGTGGTCGGTTCGCTCAAAGCCGATTTGGACGCCTTCAGCGGTTTAGCCAATTCTTTTCCTATTGTTGTGGAATAACGATTTGTAATCTCGTAATCGTTGAGACAAGGCATGCCTTGTCTTTTTTTTATCACGACATTGGAATTTGGAATTTGTTTATTTGGAATTTGGTCCCCAACTCGTTGGGGATGGAATTTGGAGTTTAACATTTAATATAAGACTTGTCTCTATCCCAAAAAAAATTGTTCATAACATTTTAATATTTTATTAAGTTTTAGGCTTGCATCATACTAGTTTGGTTTTGTAGATTTGCCAAAATCAATACCAATCCCATTACATTTACTGTAGAATACGGTTGGAAAATTCCAAATATCAAATCATGCTGAAACAATTTATGGTTTTAGTTGGGTTGATTGTCGCAGTATCGGCATGCAAACCCGACCCTAAAACACTCCCGTTGGAGGAAGAAATCAAGCCGGTCTACGAGTACGGGTACAACATCAACAATTTTAACGTAATTAAGGATACCATAAGATCTAATGAAACATTTGGTTCGATTATGAACCGATACGGTGTGGATATGAATACCATACATGTCATCAACGAATTGGCTATCAAAGACAGCATTGATTTGACCAAAATCAAATTGGGTTATCCTTATACTTTGCTTACTTCTCAGGATACTTCTTTGACAGCCAAAGCTTTCATTTACGAAGTGGATAAGATAGAATATTGGAAAGTCGACCTAACCGACAGTATTCCAGCTGTTCAAAAGGTTAAAAAACAAGTCAAGACCAAAAGGTCTTTTGCATCGGGCGTGATTGTTTCATCTTTGTTTGAGACGCTCGAATCACAAGGTATCGATCCCGTATTGGCTATCAATTTGTCGGAAGTTTATGCGTATTCCATCGACTTTTACCGCATTCAGGAGAATGACCGATTTAAGGTTATTTACGACCAACAATATGTTGATGATACCATTCCCTATAAAGTGGGAAAGATTTACGCTTCCTATTTCGAACATAAAAAAGAGCCATTCTATGCATTTGGATATGCAACCGATACGATCAAAGGATTTTGGCAATATTACGACGAAGAAGCTCGGGAATTGAAGAAAATGTTTCTCAAATCACCCATTGATTTTGGTCGGATTTCATCCAAATACAGCATGAGTCGGTATGTGAAGATTTACGGAAGACACAAACCGCATCTGGGAACCGATTTTGCCGCACCGGTTGGTACACCAATTAAAAGTACTGCCAATGGCGTTGTCATAGAGTCGGCCTATAGAGGTGGCAATGGTAATTTTGTCAAAGTCAAACACAACGAAACCTATACCACGCAATATCTCCACATGAGTAAAAGAGCGGTTACTAAGGGACAACGGGTTTCACAAGGTCAAGTGATCGGCTATATCGGCATGACCGGAAGTACTACCGGACCACACGTGTGTTATAGATTTTGGAAAAATGGCAAACAAGTGGATGCTTTAAAGGAAAAAATAACCAAATCGGATCCTTTACCCGAAAAATATAAACCGGCCTACATGAAGCATATCAAACCCCTGAAAGCGGAATTGGACAGTTTGGCTTTCCCGGCGGTTAAAAAATGAATTAATTAGCTAATTAGCAAATGTGATCATGAGCCAATTTATAAACAAATTCACTAATCTAAAAACTTTAATTAATAATCACCCTGAGCTTAGCGATATTGAAATTGTCGAAATATCAAAGGGTTAAATTCTTCCCGATAGCTATCTGGATTAATTTCTAATTTCTAATTTCTAATTTCTAATTTGAAAGATGATTACCAATCAAAATCCCACTCAGACTCCTGTTTGGAAACAACT
>Ga0209573_1004372_pt1 | contig 14030 bp, 16 predicted proteins | sample TNRBio252014_DNA_FD_185870 | JGI IMG/M metagenome (GOLD analysis project Ga0209573, IMG submission 185870) | Wastewater treatment Type I Accumulibacter community from EBPR Bioreactor in Madison, WI, USA - TNR Reactor_6/25/2014_ DNA (SPAdes)... | ecosystem: Engineered > Bioreactor > EBPR >...
AATTACTTCTTTACCGTCTATCATCATGCCTACACTACGAGAAATCATTGTATAGGTAAAAGGTACCGGAACCCATTTAAACAAAATAACCAATCCGATTGAAATGATAAAAAACCAAATGATGGTTTTCTTGATGATGCGGAGTAATTTTCGGAACATATTGTAACTTTAATTATCAAAGTTGCAAAACTAAAAAAATTAAGTATTGAAAATGAATTTTTAGTTAAAAAGGAATGGATGCAATTTTGGAACTGAAATAATTTGCGTTTCCTGAAGCTCCACCGTCATCATTTCCCGATTGTAATCTGTAAAAAGAGCAGTTTCCCCAACTAGCCGGCTGATCTATAATCATCATGTCTTCACCGGTGTCATTCGAAATATAGCTACCAATCATACTTTGCCATTGAACAATTCGAGTTAAACTTTTATCTGGGTCAAATAATTCTGATTGGGATTGGGATAATTCCAGAATGTAATTTTTATAGTGTGTTTGATATTCGGGAATACTGAGAATTTTATTGATTAAAGGTCTACCCGATTGTGGGCCCCAAGTCAACGGGTTTTGGGTGCCTGAATTATTGATTAGGTAAGAAGTTCCTAATGTATTGTCATAATCATAAGGAATAAAATAGACTTGATTATCGGGAGACATATAAAAATAAAAATTATTGCCATTGATCCAATAATCGTCCCACATACCTAGCATGACATTGGTTGCATACGTTTTCAAAAATAGATTTACATCCATTCGGGTTTCAATCCAAGTTTTAAATTCTTCACCGGATTTCGAATTCAAATCTTGAATGAAGCTGATGAGTTCTGCTTTTCCGTTTTCCAATTCTGCTTCACGCGTTTTTAAATCATAAGCATAATACAGTGAATTGGCCGGATTGAGTTTGACATCTTCCACTCCAATACTGGAAGTTTGAACAAAATCTGCATTGTAAGAGCCAGCCCAACCGCCTTTCCACATAAAGCCATTTTCGCTCCATTTACTGTTTCTGTATTTGATAAAATCTTCATCTACACTTTCCAATAGGGCATAAACCCCAAAGTATGCAGGTGTGGCATCGCCTTGGACTTTGATGGTCAAACGACAATAGGAAGCTCTTGGGGCTGTCCAAACACCAAAACGTTTGAATAAATCATAACTGTAAATTTCTCTGACATAATTGGCATCATCTTTAAACCATTTTAGATTGATTTTGGACAAACCTTTAAATTTTTGATTTTCTCTGAACTTGTCAAAATCCAATCCAAAATGACAATGATGCCAATCGGGATTGACCATTTGATGCATTTGACCCGTAGTTCCTTCAGGTCTTCGACGACTGGTGTTGCCTCTTAATTTCAAACCAATACTATCCAAAATAACGGTTTGATTGTCAACGGTAAAGGTATATTTGGCAACTACTTTTTTTTCGTTTTTGGGATTTTGATCATAGTAGGAGAGAAGCTTATTCCATTCTGCTACGGTAAATTCCAGTTGAATTTCGGGAACTTTCTGAAGGTTAAAAATGGAGTCGGTTGGGGTAGGAATCGGAATGACCGGATCTGTATTTTCATCTTTATGACAATTACTCAAAACTAAAATGAAAAGTAAAAATGATAAAAATCGAATGTATTTAAGTGAAAACATAAGCTGGTATTGAGTGTCAAAAGTAGTTATAATATGCGTAAATTTACTAAGTACATATCTTTATTTTCAATGGGAAGAATCCTGTTTTTTTCTTTCCGATTTTCTGAAACTCCATGGTGGAGTAGGATGTTGATCTTGCCATAAACCTATTCTTTCTGCTCTTGCTTTTTGTTCGGCATCAGCATATAGGATATCCTGATTATACCTTTTGTAATGCCATGCCATACCCGATTGTAACATCAGTAAATTAATATCTGTTTCATCGGGTAGGTAGGTAAAACCCAAGCTGCGTCCGTATTGATCTTCTCCTGTTTTAATCAATATGATTTCTTTTTTATAAATGAGTTGGCTCAAGTATTTCTGAGAAACTTTATGATAGGGCATTTCCCGCTCGGGCGCATCGATACCTTCCATGCGAACTTTGATCGTTTGCTGATGTTTAGTCAAGAGTTGATAGGTATCTCCATCAAATATTGCTACAACCGTACCTTTAATTTGCTGTTTAGTGTCTGAAAAATGGGATTTATTTGAACCAATAGTGCAACCTGAAAAATAGCTCAAGCTGATTAAAAATAGAATGGAGAGAGATTTGCGCACAAGATTGTTTTAGGTTTACAAAAATAGCATGATTATTTGAGTAAATCGTAGTTTAGATATTTGAATTAAGCAAAATATTTATCCTATTTTTGCAAAAATTAATTTCAAATCCATGAAGCAATATACCTATACCGAGATGAAGGATACCCGTTCGGGTTTTGGAGACGCATTAACCGAATTGGGCAAAACAAATCCCGATGTCGTAGCCCTCACAGCCGATTTGACCGGTTCACTTAAAATGAACGATTTTGCCAAAAATCATCCGGAGCGTTTTTTTCAAGTTGGGATAGCCGAAGCCAATATGATGGGTATGGCAGCCGGTATGGCTATTGCAGGAAAGATTCCATTCACCGGAACATTTGCTAATTTTTCATCTGCCAGGGTTTTTGATCAAGTCAGACAAAGTATTGCTTATTCAGAAAAAAATGTCAAGATTGCCGCTTCACATGCCGGATTAACAGTTGGAGAAGATGGAGCGACTCATCAAACACTCGAAGATATCGGGATGATGAAAATGTTACCGGGAATGGTGGTTATCAATCCATGTGATTACAATCAAACCAAACAAGCAACTTTGGCTGCAGCAGCCTATGTAGGTCCGGTTTATTTGAGATTTGGTCGTCCGAAAGTGCCGGTTTATATGCCTTTGGATCAAAAATTTGAAATTGGGAAAGCTATAATTCTCAATGAAGGTAAAGATGTTACTTTGATTGCGACAGGACATTTGGTATGGGAAGCCCTTCAAGCAGCTGAAACTTTGGAAGCTAAAGGCATCAGTGTTGAAGTGATTAATATACACACCATCAAGCCATTGGATGAAACAGCAATATTAAATTCGGTTCGTAAAACCGGTTGTTTAGTAACTGCTGAAGAACACAATATCATGGGTGGTTTGGGAGAAAGTGTTTCCCGAGTGCTGGCTCAATATTTACCTACACCTCAAGAATTTGTCGCGGTTCATGATCAATTCGGACAATCGGGAACACCCGAAGAATTGATGTCCAAATACGGATTGGATGCTGCCCATATTGTGGATGCAGTTGAAAAGGTTATGAGTAGGAAGTAATGGTATGATGGATGCTGGATGATGGATGATGGATGATGGGTGATGGATGTTGGATGATGGATGTTGGATGATGGATGTTGGATGTTGGATGATGGATGATGGATGTTGGATGATGGATGTTGGATGATGGATGATGGATGTTGGATGATGGGTGATGGATGATGGATGATGGATGATGGATGATGGATGATGGATGATGGATGTTGGATGATGGATGTTGGATGATGGATGTTGGATGATGGATGTTGGATGATGGATGATGGATGATGGATGTTGGATGATGGATGTTGGATGATGGATGTTGGATGATTATAGCTAGGTTATTTAGCTAGTTGCATATATGGCACAAACTTTTAACTTTAAACTTTAAAACTTTAAAACTTTTAAACTTTCAATGAACTGCGAAATCATCACCATTGGCGACGAAATTCTCATCGGGCAAATCACCGATACCAATTCGCCGTGGATGGCGCAGCAATTGAATTCAATAGGTGTATCTGTTGTCCAAATGAGTTCGGTAATGGATACTGAAACTTCCATTGTCAATGCTTTACGAGCCGCATTCCAAAGAGTCGATTTGGTGATGATTACTGGTGGTTTGGGCCCGACCAATGATGATATTACCAAAAAAACATTGACTCATTTTTTTCAAGATGAGTTGGAGTTGAATACGGCGGTTGAAATGCGTTTGAGGAAATTTTTTGAAGGGTTGAATTTCCCTTTTCGAGAAAGTGATTTACAACAAGCTTTTTTACCTTCCAAGGCTCATATACTAGAGAATAAAATTGGTACAGCTTCGGGTATGTGGTTTGAAAAAGAGGGGAAAATAGCCATTTCCATGCCGGGAGTACCCACGGAAATGAAACATTTGATGACGGAAGGGGTATTACCCAAATTGCAACAAGATTTCAAATTGCCCTTTATTTTACACAAAACCATCATTACCTATGGGATGCGGGAAAGTGATATGGCCCTCCGATTGACAGCTTTTGAAGCCCAATTACCGGAGCATATCAAGTTGGCTTATTTGCCCAATTATGGTAAATTGAGATTGAGACTGACCGCCAAGGGAACTACTCTAGCCGAATTAGATCATCAAATTTCGAATCAAGTCCTATTGTTGGAATCCTATTTATCAGATATAGTTATCGGATATGAAGATTTTTTATTGGAGGCAGAAATTGGCAAATTATTGGTGCAAAATCATCAAACCCTTTCTACTGCCGAAAGTTTTACCGGTGGCAATATCGCGCATTTAATAACGATGATTCCGGGAGCTTCCCGATATTTTGTCGGAAGTATTGTAAGTTATACTGCTCATTTAAAAGAAAGTGAATTGGGCGTTTCTGGTGACATAATTGCAGAAAAAAGTGTAGTCAGTGCTGAAGTTGTAGAGGCCATGGCTTTAGGGATTCAGCAAAAATTCCAAACCGATTTTGCCATTGCAACCACTGGAAATGCAGGGCCAACAACCGACAAAACGGATAAAAGTATTGGTGAAGTATATATAGGTATTGCTTCTCCAAATGGCGTTCAAAGTCATCATTTCAATTTTGGGCAACCCAGAGAAAAAGTAATCATGAGAGCCAGTTCAAAAGCTTTGGAATTGTTGTATAAGGAGTTGATTCGATGTCTCAAGTAGGTTTCACTTGCGTTTCACAAGAATAGTAAGGAACAAGCGAATTATCTGGGAAAGTAAAATATTTTTAAAAAACATATCTAAAATAGTTTGGATATAAAAATTATTCTTTGTAGTTTTGCCCACTCTAATAAAAGAACCATATAAAGGTATAGAAAATGTCAAGAGTTTGTGATTTAACAGGGAAAAAAGCGATGACCGGAAACAATGTTTCCTTTTCATTGAACAGAACCAAACGTAAGTTTGATGTAAATTTAGTGAAAAAAAGATTCTACATTCCCGAAGAAGACCGTTGGATAACTTTAAAAATATCCACCAGAGCATTGAAAGATATCAATAGAAAGGGTATCAGTGCCGCATTGAAAGAAGCCAAAGACAAAGGATTTATTAAATAAGAAGCATCATGGCCAAGAAATCAAAAGACGCAAGAATACAAGTTATATTGGAGTGTACTGAACATAAAAATTCAGGTATGCCGGGAACTTCTCGTTATATCACTACCAAGAACAAAAAGAACACACCAGATAGAATGGAATTGAAAAAATTCAATCCTATTTTGAAAAGAGTAACCGTACATAAAGAAATCAAGTAAACCATGGCAAAGAAAGTTGTTGCAACACTTCAAACGAAGACCGTTAGATTGACCAAAGCAGTTAAAATGGTTAGATCTCCCAAGACAGGTGCTTATACATTTGTAGAAGCCGTTATGGATCCCGAATTGGTTAATGATTGGTTCAAAAAATAGTAAACCAATCTATAAAACTTACTAATTTGAGCTACTTTCTATCCTGAGAGTAGCTTTTTTCGTTTCTTTGTTTGAGTTTTCGAATCAAATGAATGATAATCAATTTTAAAATTATATTTTATCTGGTTTTCATCGGGACTAAAATCTTCCCGATAGTCCTGCCAAGCTGAAGGCATGGTATCGGGATGCCAATAGACAATCTCCAATCGGAAATCGCCAATCGCCAATCGCCAATCGGAATTCGCCAATCGCCAATCGAAATTCGCCAATCGGAATTCGCCAATCTAAAATCGCCAATCTAAAATCTAAAATCAAAATGGGTTTTTTTAAAAATATTTTTTCAAAAGAGAAAAAGGAAAGTTTAGATAAAGGTTTGGAACAAACCAAGACCTCCTTTTTCACCAAACTCACCAAAGTTGTTGCCGGAAAATCCAGTGTGGATGACGAAGTATTGGACAATCTGGAAGAAGTATTGATATCTTCTGATGTAGGTGTGCAAACCACTTTGAAAATTATTGAGCGCATTGAAGCAAGAGTTTCTCGCGATAAATATTTGGGCACTGAAGAATTGAACAACATCCTAAAAGAAGAAATTGCAGGTTTGTTGTCCGAAACCAACGTTGCGGATGCCGAAGATTTCACCCTTCCCCAAGGTATAAAACCTTATGTCATTATGGTGGTCGGGGTAAACGGAGTTGGCAAGACAACAACCATTGGTAAATTAGCCCATCAATTTAAAAAGGCTGGAAAAAGTGTGGTTTTGGGTGCGGGAGATACTTTTAGAGCCGCTGCCATTGATCAATTACAGATTTGGGCTGATAGAGTCCAAGTCCCGATAGTTCGTCAGGAAATGGGTAGTGACCCGGCTTCTGTGGCATTTGATACACTTAAATCGGCTGTTGCTAAAGAGGCTGATGTCGTCATTATAGATACAGCCGGTCGTTTACACAATAAGATCAATTTGATGACCGAGTTGACCAAAATCAAGCGGGTCATGCAAAAAGTAGTGGCAGATGCACCACACGATGTATTGTTGGTTCTAGATGGTTCTACCGGACAAAATGCTTTTGAGCAAGCCAAACAATTTACCTTGGCAACAGAAGTTACAGCTTTGGCTATTACCAAATTGGATGGAACTGCCAAAGGAGGTGTCGTAATTGGTATTTCCGACCAATTTCAAATTCCGGTTAAATATATTGGGGTAGGTGAAGGTATTGAAGATTTACAGGTATTTAATAAAATGGAATTTGTCGATTCTTTTTTCAATGTTAATCAATAAATAGATTGAAGTTGCTTTATGGATAATAATGATATTTTTAAGAAACTGAGAGTGGCTTTACAATTACGTGATGATCAAATTGTAGACATTTTAAAATTAGCCGATTTCAGGATTTCAAAAGGCGAATTGGGGAATATTTTTAGAAATGAAGATCATCCCAAATACATGGAATGTGGTGATCAAATTTTGAGAAATTTTCTAAACGGATTGATTATTCATTTACGCGGGACAAAGGATCAACCTAAAAATCCGATGGAAGTTTTGAAAGCTATGAATATGAAAACCAATGTTAAAGTTCTAGATGAAAAATCGGGTGAAAATCGACCTGTTAAAATTGTGAAGAAATTGAACAGATAAAAAATGGATGTTCAATCCAACCAATCTTTAAAATCCTTTACTTTTTCTCGACTGACAATAATTTCTTCTTCTCTGAAATTTTTTAATTTGACTTGTAATCTTTGATTGGAATAGGCTATAATTTCTTGAATTCCATTGAGATTGATGATGTGTTTGCGGTTTGCTCTAAAAAAGTTTTTAGGGTTGAGTTGATCACAAACGCTTTCTAAACTACCTTCCAATAAGAACGATTTCCCTTGAAAAGTATATGCATAAGTAGCTTTTTCAACACTGATTATACATTCAATATCCTGAACTTCTAGTAATTTAATGAGCGAACCTACATAAACGGTAAACCTTTCTTTATACGTTTTGTTTTGATACAAAAGCTCTTTTATTTTTTGAATTTCAAGTGAAAATGCATAGTTTTGATTGGTTGATGTTGGGTTTTGATTTTGGAATTTTTGGATGGATTGCTTCAATTCATCCGGATCAATGGGTTTGAGTAAATAATCTATACTATTCAGTTTAAATGCCTTAAGAGTATAGGAATCATAGGCTGTAGTAAAAATAATAGGTGAATTGATTTTAATTTTCTCAAAAATTTCAAAAGAGATACCATCAGATAGCTGAATATCTAAAAAAATCAAATCGGGAGCTGGATGGGATTCAAACCATGTAATAGATTGTGAAACGCTGTGAAGTAAGTCCACAACTTCCAGATTGTTTTCTTCTACCATGCGTTGCAACCTTCTGGCAGCCGGTTTTTCATCTTCTATGATTAAAGCTTTGAACATTAGTGAAATTTGATTAAAAATTGTTCTAGAGAATCATCAGACTCCAAATTTAATTTTTTTCTAACTCTATACCGGGTTTTTCTAACTGCTTCGATTGTTACATTTTGAATTTCGGCGATTTCTTTACTATTTAACCCAACTCTTAAATAAGCTAATATTTTTAGTTCGTTGTTGCTTAAATCGGGATACATCTTGAGCAATTCCGTAAAAAACTTTTTCTGCGTATGGGTTAGCTTATGACTATAATTACCTTTTTTAGTTTGATTTTCAAATCTTGTGTGTATTTCCTCTTTTAGTTTTAATAAATCTTCTTTAGAAATAACACTTTTTTTAATCAATACATCCAAGTGTTCCAAAACCTTATGAACATCATTATTGAGACTTCTTAAAAAAATTAAAGAAGTCAACATTTCACGCTTTTGAACTTTGAGTTCATCCTTTATTCTGTTATTTTCTAATGTATTTATTTCATTCTGGTTTTGAAGTTGGATTGATTTTAATTTAGACAAACTCAAATTTTTTTGTACATTTTTTTTATAAAAATAAAATGAAAAAACAATTAGAAAGCTAAAAATAATGCTAAAAAAAACCAAATATAGTAAAACTTTATTTTGATGAGACTTTTTAAAGAGTTGCTGTTCGTTTAATTCCAATTCATTATCCAACTTAATTTGTCTATGATGAACAACTGTTTCTCTGAGTTTTAAAGTATCTCTCAGTTGATTTGCTTTGACTAACCAAACTTCAATACTGTCTAGTTTTTTTTGTTTGATGTGATTGGCAATTAAGGATTCATAAATTGCTATTTGAAAAGATAAATCATCATACTTTTTAGCAATTTTCATCGATTTCCAGTAATATGTATTCCCTTTCTCATATTGCTTCAGTTTTGAAATAATTTCAGCTTTCCATGCATAATAATCAATTAATCGATTGTCATTTTTTATTTTTTCTGTAATTGATATGGCTTGATCAATGTATATATCGGCTTCATTAAATTTTTCAAGTTCAAAATAATTGAGTGCAATATTGAAATTGATTTGAGCTAAATCAACGGGGTTATTAAATTTTTCTTTTAATAATTTTAGATAACAATCCAATGATTTTTCCGGGCCGTCAACTGCGTTGATAATATTGCAAATATTTATACTAGTAGAAATAATACCTATGCTGTCTTGAGTCTTTCTAAAATATTGTTGGGCTTCTTCGTAATGTTTTCTTGCTCCAGCATAATTCCCCTCCATTTCGAGATAGATGCCGATATTGTTGATGTTTTCGTAATATTTATCCCAATCTGCTAATTTTTTGTAAATATCTTTACAATGAAGATAACATTTATATGATTCCGGATGATTATTTGAGATCCAATAGTAATAGCCTAACTCTTTATAGGCATATGCTTCTAATGAGGGCTTTTTTAATAATTTTGAAAGTTCAAGTGCCGATTTAAATTTTTGTTCTGCTTTATTCATCAATCCCATTTCAATCAGCAAATTTCCTTCATCACAAATTAACGCGATTTGTTCTTTTGGATGAGCTGAATATTGTGCTTTATGGATAAAATCTAAAGCTAGTTCTGTTTGTTTAAGATCTTTGTACTTTTCAAATTGAGATTTATAAAAATCCAATGAATCTTTTTGAGCTTTCGAATGAATCGAAAAGAAGATGAAAACTATAATAAAGGGTAGTAAATAATGTTTGTTTTGCTTTTTTGGATAGAACATTATTTGTGTTATTTTTCAGGTATGACAAAGATATAAAAAAATACAAATAAAAAACTCACTTCATTTACAAGCGTAAAATCCGTGAGTTTTATTTCCCCCCTATATAGTTTTTCGAGTATGAAACCCTGTTGGTTTAGTCAAAAATTAATTTCATAATTATTTTATAACAAAGTAACTACAATTGTTGAGTTTATATCCAAAAAGTATATAGACAAAATGCGGACATTTGTAGTGTTTGTAAGTTTGTCCATACTATGTACAGATAAAATAGTCTTTTATACCTTTACAAATTGATTTTTCACTCTTTATCCATCAGTTCTTTTATTTTTTTCTCCTCCCAATCTTTTCCTAAGAAGAAATTGATGCCAAAAACACTATACCAATGAAAGAATAAACCGATACCCCAAAATAGTCCTGTTGTCATTAATGCACTTATAAAACCTTCCATACCTGCATGTATGCCGCTACTGATAGCTAAGAACAAATTGATTACTATATATACAGCCAAATGGATGTAAAATCCCTGCATTTTATGTACTTTCTTCTTGGCTCTCAAATATTTTTCTTCTTGTAAATAGTTGTTGTTTTCCATTTGTTGTATTTTTAAATTGATTAAACCCACTTTTCTTTATCTGTTTCATCCATAAGCTCTTTGATTTTGCGTTCTTCCCAATCCTTTCCAAGGAAAATATGATAGCCAAACGCATCCAAAAAGTGAAATAATAAACCTACACCCCAACCAATCATGGGGAAGTAAAACCATTTGAAACCCCAAAAGGTCTTGTAGTTAATGTAAGCCAATAAAGGAATAATGATGCAATAGGAAGCCAAATTGGAATAAAAGTCCTTCATTTTTTCAACTCGTTTTCTCGCTTTGATGTAACGGTTTTCATCGTTTAATGGTGATGTGTTCATGTTTTTGGTTTTTTGTGTTAGTAATGGTAATTTAATTCTAAACTCGGTTTCGTCTTTTTCAATATATATTTTGCGTTCTGTCAATAAAGCATATCGCTCGGTTATATTTTTCAATCCTACGCCGGCGCCTTTGTGTAAAACTTGTTTTTCATTGTAGTTATTAGCGATAATCAAAGTGCCATTTTCTTCTTTGATCTTAATATACAATGGCATTTCACTGGAAATAATATTGTGTTTGACTGCATTTTCCAATAGGAGTTGGAGTGATAAAGGCACAATTTTAAAATGGTTTTGGGATAGGTTTTCCGGTAATTCAAATTGAACAGCATCTTCAAATCTCATTTTCAACAATTCCATATAGGTTTTGGCAAAATTCAATTCTTCTTCCAATTCGACCAAATCTTTGTCTTTTTGTTCGAGAACATATCGGTAAATTTGTGATAATTTTGTGGTAAATCTTTCAGCTTGTTTGGGGTTTTCTCCAATGAGTGAAGTCAATACATTTAAACTGTTGAATAAAAAATGTGGGTCAATTTGACTTTTCAAACTCTCAAATTTGGCTGTTTCTGTTTTGGCTACTACCTGGTGTTCTTGAATTTCTTTTTTGCTGATTTCTTTGTAAAAATAGTAGGAATAAAAGCCCATCACTACTACCATTGAAATAAGAAAAGAAACCACATAACTTATTTCCGATTCATGGGTCATAAAGTATTCCCATGTTTTTCCAAAAAATCCTAAAACGATAATTATCCTTGCCAATAAAATGCTACTCATCGAAGCCAAAATGGCACCAATGATACCCAAAGCAACTCTTTTTTTGGGGTTTTCAGTCCATGGGAAATAAATATCGAGCGTGTAAACAGTCCATATATTGCTTGTCCCAATTAAAACACTGTAAAGCAAGTATATTCCAAATTTCATCAGTTCTCCCGTAAAGCTTTCCATTCCTCGACCTTGTATCCATCCGATACTTTGATCAAATAAATAGATGCCAATTGCAACAAAAAAGATGGTTTTGAAATATCTAAAAAATAGTTGGTTCATGCCTTACGCTTTTGGGTCTATTGGAAAAATGTATTCCAAATGGTGTTGATATTTAATGATTTTAATGTTCGTACAAATCTTCAAACTACCCTGATTTCAATCAAAACATGATTTCAATGGTTAGAGGAGATGTACCTAGTTCAAATTTGGAAGCTTGAAATTGAGGTGGTCCAAATGTCCTTGGATTATTGGATGCTCCAAAATCTTCCAAAGGCATAAAATTATCAAAATCCATTTGATTATTCTCATTCTCATCGTGAAAACAAATAATAGCATAGGTTCCGGTTGGAATTTGCTCAAAACTTACTTCGGTTTTGAATTCATTGATTGAACCAATGGCTGATGCAAAACTAATCTTTTGATCAAAGTTTGCTTCAGAATTATACAGTCCAAATAGGACCTTTCCCTTATTGCTCGAAATATTGTGCACTTGAACCTTAATGGTTACGCCTTCTTCTATTTGGATAGGTGTCATAGTTTGAGCATTGACTAAATAGTTGATTAAAAATAAAATTCCGCTTAGTAATAATCTGATCATTTGTTTGGGTTTTAAAATTTGATAGGTCAAATGTCCGATGTCTATGCATTTTGGACAATAATTACTTACCCAATTGTATAAAACAGCTACTGAATTGTCGAAAACGAATACTTTTGTGTAACTTTTAAATAGGTAAGTATACTAATTTGGCATAATCCAAGCATCAGTGAATTCGGAATTAGAGATAAATTTTATCAGAGAACTCGAGACCAATCAGAATATCATTCATAAGGTTTGTAAAGCCTATACTAATAATCAGGATGATCATAATGATTTATTTCAAGAAATTTCTATCCAATTGTGGAAAGCCTATGATAAGTTCAGAGGTGAATCCAAATTTACGACTTGGATGTACCGAGTTGCCCTTAATACTGCGATTTCACTCTACCGAAAATCCAAAAAAAGAATTCCAACCGATGAATTATTCCCCAATAGTAAAGAATTGACTTTTGAGGAATACGATGATACCAAAGAAAAACAACTCGATTCCTTGTATCAAGCCATACATCGATTGACTGACATTGAAAAAGCATTGGTTTTATTGTATCTGGAAGATAAATCATATAAGGATATTGCCTTGTGTCTGGGAATCAGCGAAGTCAATGCTCGAGTGAAAATGAACCGAACGAAAGTAAAACTCAAGGAACTTTTAAACCCTATTTAATCTCTGACCTTAAATCCGCATAGAATATGTAAAAGCCACGAATACACGAATTTATCATTTAGTAATGGGTGAATGCAAATTATTTCTAATCCCGCTATACGGGATCTTCGTTTCACTACGATTTACTGATTAATAAACACTAATCTTAAATCCTTGCGGATTTAAGGTCTTATATAACAACTTTTGAAAAAGAAAAATCTAAACCCAAATCAATATAAAGCAAATTTAATCCTGATTCGACAAGGAAAAAAATAACATCAAATGGATAGTTTAAATAAATATAAAGAAGTCTGGCAAAACCAAGGAATTGAAAATCCATTGGATAAAAATTCTCTTAATAAGTTGATTCACAAAAGATCTTCGTCTATTGTCAAATGGATTTTTTATGTCAGTTTGTTTGAGTTTGGTTTTGTACTATTACTCAATCTGATCATCCCAACGGATTGGGAACAATACAAAACCTATGGACTGTATCATTTTATGATTGGAGTTAGTATTTTTGGCTATGCACTAACCTTACTTTTCATTTTTTTATTTTATAAGAATTACAAGAATATTTCCGTTCATGAATCTACTAAAGATCTCATGCAAAATATTCTCAATACCCGCAAAACCGTCAAATATTACATTCTTATCAATCTGATATTTATAGCTTTCGCTTTGTTTTATAGCTTTTATGTCATTTTTCATAGTGAAGAATATGAAAGTTTAATGACCAATTTGGGTGAAAATGGCCCTATTTTATTGTGGAGTATTGTTGTTTTTGCCATTCTTTTTGTAGTTGGTATCATGTATTTATTTTATTCTTTGTTATACGGCTTACTCATTAAAAAACTCAATAAAAACTACAAAGAACTCACAGAAGAAGTTTAAAATTGCATCCCAATTTGAATCGACATTTTGTTGAAAACATTTTAAATTTACAGCTCTTTTCATTTTCAGACTAGGGGAATAATTGTATTTTTGGGCTATCTCATATGGTAATGAAATAATCTTTATCTGTAGATTGATGATTTTATTATGTGCTTGAAAATCAATTTTATATTT
>Ga0209573_1004373_pt1 | contig 14025 bp, 8 predicted proteins | sample TNRBio252014_DNA_FD_185870 | JGI IMG/M metagenome (GOLD analysis project Ga0209573, IMG submission 185870) | Wastewater treatment Type I Accumulibacter community from EBPR Bioreactor in Madison, WI, USA - TNR Reactor_6/25/2014_ DNA (SPAdes)... | ecosystem: Engineered > Bioreactor > EBPR >...
TTTTTTACAGCTTCCGGTGTCTCAATCTTGATGATCAGTGAAACTTTCTTGTTTCTTCCAAGAGCTTCCTGTAATTGCAGTACGTCTTTTGTGTTTCGTACAAATGAGAAACCCACCATGTCTGCATGCTTATTGATAAATGAGAGGCATTTCAGATCATACTCCGTAAGGGCTGGCATAGATAAGGTCGAATCAGGAAAATTGATACCTTTTTCGGGTTTGATGTAAGGCTTTTTGGAAGAAATACGCACTACCTGGAGTTTTGCTTTGCCGGGTTCAATCTTTTCCACCCTTGCCTCTATCAGTCCGTCATCAAACAAGACTGTTTCTCCCGTATTTAATTGCTCAGCTATGCCCGGCACCGTACAGCCTATGGTGAGTTTATCTTCTTCCATATTGGCTTCATCTGCCAGGTAGATACTCTGTCCTTCTTCTACCTTTATTTTTGTGCCTTTCGTTACTGTTCTTATTTTAGGACCGGCGAGATCCATATATATTTTACAACTCAGCCCGGTGATTTTTGAAGCCCTCTTGATATGTTGTATCATCCTGAACCAGGTGCTTTCATCATCATGGGCGCAATTGATTCGGGCCACATTCATTCCTGATTGTAAAAGATTTTTCACTTTTGCATAATCATCAGCAAAATCCGTATCAAAAGTGACCATGATATAAGGAACAGACTCAGTCTGTTTCTGACCAAACAAAGCAGACGATTTGCGGGCCAGTGATTCTTTGCTTTTCTTATAGTCAAATACATTTTCCGGGATTTCTTTTAATGGGCCAATGCGCTGAGAAATAGCCAGTAACTGGCCCCGGATATGGCTCTCCGAACTGGCCATGGAGGAAAGTCCGTAAGCATGTAACCTATCTTGTAATTCCCTGATATCAAGACTTCGGAGTGCCAGGTAATGCAGCAGGTTGATGGCACATAGCCGGTTGGCTGGATGCACTTTCTCCAGCAGGTAACGATAATCACTTTCGGAACGCATCATATATTCATCTATCTTACCCAACTCCTCATAGAGCCTGGCCAGTTCTTCGTTCATACCAATTCTTTATATCGAAATAAACTGTAAGAACTGAGAAAGAATATGATTTACAAACCGCTAACGAAAATTTAATATAGAACTAATGTAATGAAACAGGCACTGCCGCTGTATGGATAAACTCTTCCCCAAGCATTTGGGCAACGGTCTGTGCTATCTGCTGCAGGTAATGCTGCTCATTATTCTTTATTTCCCCGGCAGACTTAATACCCGGCCCGATTACAGCAAACCATGTTTGAGAAGATCCGCTGATGAATTCTCCATGGGCGGTCCAGTTGCTGGCCCTGCTTCCCCTTCCATGATCTGTGGTGATAATAAATGTGGTGTTATCCTTATATCCCGGTGTGGTTTGCACCCAATGCCATAATTCAGCGATCATCCTGTCCACCTGTGAAGCTTGCTGCAGATAGAGATCATACCTTCCTTCATGGGCAAACTCATCCGTTTCTCCTAATCCAAGATATAACACCCGTGGATTATGTTGTTGTAAATACTCTTTTGCTGTTAAAAAAGTAAGTTGATCATAACGGGTGGGCTTTTTATCATATACCACTTCCTGCTGCATCTTATTAATAAGCTGCTGATAAGTTGTTCCTCCTTCCATATTCTCATACCCGCTGTTGACAGGCAGGTTGTTTCTCTTGGTGTTCAATATGTAAGGAAACACATCCCAGGAGGAGAAAGCAGCTACTTTACCTGCAAAAGAAGGGCGGCTGGCCAGGTATTCCAAAACATTAATATTAGGATTATTTCTTTTTTTATTTGACGAAATATAGATATCAGTATTCCCGGTAAATAACTCGTTATACCCGGGATAAGAAATAGAGTAAAGGTTAGCGACATCCACCTTATTCTGATACCGGCGGTTCCCGAATACTTGTCCTTTTTGTGCTATAACATTCCAAAAAAAGGGCAGCAGTTTTTTTCGTCTTTCTTCCGGGTTGTCTGCCCAATAAAGCATTTTGATCGTAGAAGTATCAGGAGTGTATTTTGATGAGTTGATAAGTGCGGGATCTGCCCCTGTAAATACTTCCTGCCAGCGAAAGCCATCAGTAGTAATGATAAAAAGATTGCCTGCAACAGGTAATGGTGCAGATAAGGCCTCTTTCTTTTCTTGTTCTTTATACACCGGTGGAAATAGCATCACCAGAATGATGCAGGTCCAGATGTTTTTCATATGTAACGGTTTTGCAAAGCAAGCAAAACAGTGTAACCCATATATTACGTACAGGTTACCTTATTGTTATAAAGAAGCCGCCGGTATAGTATTATGGATACCGGGCAATTCATTCACCAGCTTCTCACATAAACCAAAGGACAATGTCATACCGGCTCCACCTAATCCATTTATGATAGTAACACCCTGTTCGGGCTGTAATACAATAGCGGCTTCTCCATTGGTAAGCTTGGGATAAATGCCATTCCATGTTTCAATGATTGTATCATCTTTGAAACGGGCAAATCTTTGCAGGTAATCAAGGATCATATTATTGATAACCTGTTTGTCAAAAGGATCGGGAGTTAAACCATACTCATGTGAATCACCAACAGTTAATTCGCCAGCCTGGTTTTGTGAAGCCATTACATGTATTCCCCATTTCAGGTAGTCTGCATATTCGTTTTCATATCTCACTTTCAGTTTAGCCAGAGAAGGAGCAACGGCAAAACTTTTATAATGTATCAACGATAAAGAACCACACAAGGCAGGACCAATGCGCCAGTTCTCAGGCTGGGCTGCCAGGCGCATCATTTGCAGTTTGCATTTGGTAAGCGGCAATGTCCTGTATAGTTCAGGATAAAGAGTCTCAAAATCTGCTCCGCTGCAAACAAAGATCTGATCTGCTTTTAATTCCCTTTTCCCGGAATAAACAGCGGGATGAGTTATTCCCGTTACAGCTTTGTCCCATATAAAATCCACTCCATATTTTTCTTGCAGCCAGTTGGGTATTGCTGCAATAGCCTGGCGTGGATCCACGATCATTTCATCCGGACTCCATAAGGAGCCGATCAGGTTATCTGTTACTATGGCTTCTGATCGCTGCTTTGTTTCAGCAGGTGTTAACAGTTTACAACGGCGCTCTCTTGAAATAGTGTCAATAAGCTCATTCATAACTTCCCACTCATCTGGAACATAGGCCATATGCAATGAACCCACCTCATCATGCCAGATACCCGCATCTGCACATATTTCTTTCCAGATACTACGTGACAACATCGCTGTTTCATATAAGTTTCCTTCAGGTTGACCCACCGGCCATACCATACCGAAATTCCGGATGGAAGCTCCGATAGCTTTACTACTTCTGTCAATAACAGTTACTTTATATTCACGAACGGCTAATGAACGGGCCGTTGCCAGGCCAACAATTCCGGCACCAATAACAATTGCTTTTTTATCCATAATTTAAATAAGGATTTACTGGAGGAGAATACTGTTTATATTTTTTTTGAAAATAGGCTGCTGACAATACCACCAGTATGATACCGGCTACGGATACGATCAATACCATTTTTATAAAAAATGTAGTCCAGGAAATATCGAGGCTGCTGAAGTTCTTTACCAGCAATATCCCATTACTGCCCAGGTAACCAAATGAATCTGCCACATAAATAATAAAGCCGGCATTACTCACATATCTAAAACTGGCTATCAGTCTTTCAAACAACATGCAATTAAAAGGAACATAACCCATGTATAAGCCAACTCCTGTCAGTGTCATCCACCAGAAAGGCGACAGGTTATCCTCCATAAATAGCAGGCTGCTTACTATAGCAATGAAAAATCCTGCGATAATAACTACATGGTTTATCAGCAATGCGTAGATATTTTTTTTGATCAGTACAAGCAATCCCATTAAGATCAGTACCACTAATGATGCCGGTATTTCACTTTGGGTAAATACTGCCGCATTCTTACTGTATCCCAATTCACTCCACATATTAGAGGCAAAATTGCTGCGATAATCCCTGATAACAGTAAGCATCACATATGCTGCAATAAGCAGTACCAGGCCTGGAAAAAATGTTTTAATAAAGTCTTTCCGGCGTTTCTTCGACATGGGCTTCCGTTGTGTACGGAGGCTTATGTCTTTCTGATCAGGTGCAGGTGTTTTGTCAAGCAACCAGGTAAACAATACGAGGGGTGGAAAAAACAACAACCCGGTGATCCAGGGCATCCACCATTCACTCACTTGCCACTGCAACATCACAAATTTGCCCACACTCTGTGTGAACCCGGACGCAAATATGAAACTGGCGGACAACACTGCTCCCAAAAACTCAGTGGTTCTTCTGCCTTCAAGATAACTGAAAACCAATCCATAAATAACTCCTAATGGAAATCCGTTAATAAGAAGAAAAACAATATTAAATGGTGCAGGAAACAGCGCAAAGAATAATAAAGAAATCCAGCCTATTGCAATCAGTTTTAAAATCGCCGGTGCTCTTTTTTCGTTGTTCATTGCACCAATAAAACTGATACCAAAAAATTTACTGGCGGTGTATCCTATAGTTTGTGCTATCACCAGCCAGATTTTGTAATCAACACCCCATAGCTGTTGTTCCTCAAAATCAGCTGCCGTAAAAGGTTTTCGGAAAGCATACATACAGGTGTAGACACAAAAGGCCGAAAGGGCCGCCAGCAATATGCTTTTCCACTCCTTTTTTGGAGAAAGATGTAGTGGCAGCATTTACTGAAGAATGGCGGGCAATTCACTGAGATGATGCAATATATGGGTCGGGTTCAATTCTTCGAGATCAGCCTGTGCAAAGGCACCGGTAGTAACGCCTATTACATATTTACAACCAGCATTTTTCCCTTCCTCAATGTCAACGGCTGTATCTCCTATTTTAATCACTTCCCCCGCATCACTCACCCCGGCTCTTTTCATCAGCTCACTGATCATATAAACATAAGGCCTTCCTTTCTCTACTTCATTACTTCCTATATAATCATCCACCAGGCCTTTTTCTTTCCATTCAAACCGGTTCACAATAGCATCTGCAATCTCCCTGGAAAATCCTGTATTAAGTGCTATTCGTATCCCTTTTTCTTTCAGCGCCAAAAATGCTTCCTCTGCCCCGGGCATTGGCATCACCTCAGGGTCATATTCATAAAAATCGATCATCTCACTTTCAAAATAAGCATGTATTTCTTCTATCAGTTCTGCATCCGGATCTATTTCCAGTTTCTCCAGCATCATTTGAATAGCCAGTGGCTTATGATACCCCATTAAAGGAATCGTTTCCTCCTCAGTGATTTCCATACCATGAGCAGCAAAGGCATTTTTAAAAGCAATAGCCACAAAATTTTTATCCGTTACGGTTGTTCCGGCTATATCGAAAACGGCGAGCCTGATTGACATATAATTATATTTAAGGAAAGGTAGATTGAAGGAGCAGCAACCCTGTTAAGCTATTATGAACAAAGTTTTAATTCTGTGCTTCAAGATGACGTATCATCATTAGCTTGAATTTTTCAAAAGGGGGCAGAGACTGCCCGGTAAGCTTAGCTGCTTCATCCCAGCGGCGCACTTTAATATGCAATGGAAATAAAGGATCTGCTTCGAACATCCCGGCTTCTTCTGCATTCATAACTCCTCCCTGGAATTCCAGCGTTTTTTTACTGGCAGGTGAAAGTTTATCAAAGTATTCAGGGTAACGGTAAGTCAGGTATCGCTTGGCCTGCACATGGTTTTCTACAAGGCTGGCAATAGTTTCAGAAAAACCTTTACTACGTAAAAAGTCAGCTCCCATTTTCTCATGATCCACAACACCATAACCATCCATTTGTTTTGTATCCATTATATGCTCGCACAGATGACCTATATCATGAAAAAAAGCTGCCAATATTACTTCTTCATCATATCCTTCCTTTTCAGCAAGCTCTGCCGACTGGCACATATGTTCTAGTTGCGATACCGGCTCACCAATATAATCCTCACTTCCATATTCTCCGTACAATGAGATAATTTCTGCAGCAATTTTTTTGGCATTTTCCTGTTGCATATATCATATTATTATTGAAAGGGATATCCATGCACTTCTCCCTGCTCCATTGATACCGGATCCATGGGTACGATAATCTTCATTCAGTACATTCAGTAAGCCAATACCAACATGCACTTTTTTCAGCTTATAGCCACCATAAAAATTAATAACCTCCCAGCCGGGTGTGCCGCCTGCCGGGATTCGGTTATCTTCTTTATCACCCTGTGCCAGCCGGTCTTGCTGCGAGGCGAAATGCAGTTCAGCAGTTGCAAACCATTTATTCTTACGATAAGTGCCCGTTAGTCTTCCGTTAAGTGGTGGCACACGACGGAGTGGTTCAGCTTTCGTTAAGTTTTGCCCATAAGCATAAGCGATACCGCCCCCAAAAGTGATTGACTTAACTATTTGCCAATTGAACTCCGCCTCTGCTCCTTTAATAAAAGCAGACTCCGTATTTTCTTTTTGGTAAACCTGGTAGCTACTAATAATTTGCCCATCCATTTTAACCCTTGTAATAAGGTTTGAAAGGTGCATATAATATGCAGCGATAGTACCACTGAATTGTTTTCCCTGAAATTTATAGCCAAGTTCTGTATGCATTGATTTTTCAGGAAGCAGATCAGCAGTTGGTACTTCATATCGAAAATCAACAATACCCAATGTACCCATATCATCTACATTAGGGGCCCTGTATCCGCTGCTAAAGGACACATATAAATTATGGTTGCGATGTAAGCGGAACAATATAGCAGCATTGCCTACAACTGCTGAAGGAGAAATTTTTACACTACCTAATGTAGTATCGTTAATCCTGATAGAAAAAGTATTAAACCTTAATCCTGCATCAATCGTCCATTTACTGAAAGTGAAATGATGGAGCGAATACAATGAGTAATTACTGTACTTTGAATCATCTGGATACAAACCTCTTTTATCAACAACGGCTCCGGTTTGTGTATTAATATCCTGCCGGGTACTACCCACTTTATCATGATAAATTTCAAATCCAGAATTAGCCGTCCAGTTCTTATTGATAGTTGAAGATATATCGGTTGTAAAACCAATTGAATTGGTAACATCTTTTTCTTTTCGCAAACTGGTGCTGCCATTTTTCTGGCTGTTGCGGCCTTCTATACTATGCTGATTGGAAATTGTAATTTCTGTTTGGTTAAATAAAGACGATTTGCCTGCAATGTTTAGTCTTGCATAGTTAAATAACCTTTGCTGGGGATCCATTTCATTAATGGCGAAATTCTCCAGTTTTATTTTATGATAAACCGGGACATTGTCTTGTCTTAAAAATTGGTTAGCGAAAGTGAGCTGGATATTTTCTTTCAATAAAAATTTAGCTTTTGCATCAAACGACCATTCTTCATAGCCAGAAAAATATTGCTTGCCGGTTGTATCACCCCCAATCAAATCACCAAAACTGCGGCGTGAAACACCTCCAATAAATGCAAATTTTTTTCCGGAATAATTTGCTTCTCCCCGGATTGTTTTTTCCATATCACCTGTCATGTACTTACCAATCACCTTTCCATGAAAAGTCTTTTTAGCTTCACTAAATAAAGGTTCTTTTGTAATTACCTGCACTACACCGCCGATAGCATCTGTTCCATATTGTACCGAGCCTGTGCCTTTAGCTACTTCTATCCTATTGATAGTATAAGCATCAATTGTATTAAGATATTGATTGGGGCCATAGCGAAACGTAGAATTATTCATCCGGATACCATCCACCAATATCAGGGTTTGGTTACCAGTAAGTCCTCGTATAAATGGCGATCCGCCCCCATGATTTGTTTTTTGAACAAAAACTCCGTTCACTCCCACCAGGGCTTCTGGTGTAGTACGGGGATTAAATTCATCCAATGTTTGCCGGGAAACTGTATTCACTGAATAGGGAACATAGATATTCTGCTGTTTACTTCGCTGGGCAGTTACCACCACTTCATTCAACGATTGTAATACAGTATCTTTTTCAATAGCCGGTTCCTGTGCAAGGAGAGGTAATGCAATTACAACTAACAGGCTGCAAATGAAATTTTTCAGTATCATCTTTTTTTAACCACTTTTTCTTTTTTGTAATTGCTGTCCGCTTCCCCTGAAGTTTTAATAAAAGCACTTCTCCTCGGAGCAGGCATCACACTCTCTTCCCCTTTCACGGCTTTCCATATCACTTCGCTGAAGACAAGGTCGGGAATAGCATCTTCTTTACTGAAATCAAATGTTTCACTAAGCCTGGCGCTGGGAGTGTTCTTTGTATTTTTTTCATTCAGATCAACTATTGCCGGAACCGACATAAAAGGAGTTAAATCAGGCTCTGGAGTAAAACATCTCCACATCGGTTCTGCCGCCGCATCATACTGGCTCATGGGCGGTAATCCTAATATTAATTCAATAGTGCGGAGCATAGAAGAAGTGGAATACATGGTATGATCAATAAACTTTCTTTTTACAAAACCACCAGCCACATAGGCTGTTGTTCGGTGTGCATCAACATGGTCGGGGCCATTTTGCGCATCATCTTCCACGATAAAAATGGCCGATTCTTTCCATATAGGACTTTTAGATAAATACTCCACAAACAGGCCCACTGCCAGATCGTTATCAGCCACATGGGCAAATGGTGTGGGCTTTCCCAATCTTTGACCCTCTGTATGGTCATTGATAAACCTGAGTGAATTAAAACGGGGAACGGCATTGACAGCCAATAATGAATCGAATTCCCTTTTCCATTGATAAAACCTTGAGGTATCTCTTACGCTTTCATCCCAACTGGTGTAATAAGGACAAAAATGATTTTCCAGCACTTTAATATTGGCTTTGTAGTCATCTGCAAATTCTCCATAGGTCCTGTAACTCACACCGGCCCGTTTACAGTAATCCCAGATAAATCCCCGGTCAGGGTTTGAAACTTCCCTGTTACCCTCTGCATCATAGTTACCACCGCGGCCACCATAATCAGTTGGCCATGTTTTCTCCAGGTAATCATTGGCATTGGCAGCAGTGCTCCAATTGTGCCCATCAGCACTTACTTCCCCATCTACATAAAAATTATCAAGCAATACGAACTCTGCCGCAAGTTTGTGCTGGTTGGGTGTTATTTTTTTCCCGAACAGTAACAAGCTTGTATCACCATTACCGCCGGGCATGTCACTCAGCACCTGGTCGTAAGTTCTGTTTTCTTTAATGATATAAAACACATATTTAACAGGAGATGTATCACCCACTTTCATAGGAATGGGATTACCTGCCTCTCCTTTTGCGTACAGTTCCTTTTCTTTGGTATAAGGGGTGTTTTGATATACAAATTCTGAATAAATACCCAATTGTGCAGCACCTGGTTCATCAATGATACTCATAATACCTTTAAACAATCCGGCAATGTATTGTATCTGGCTTTGTTTATTCTTGTAATCACCATGCTGGTAATTTACTTCCTGGTCATGTTTGGACGGATCAGGGCCTTTAGCATTAGGCAATGATGAAAAGCCTTTGCCATTACTCACAAATATTTTCTTGCCTATTACTTTAACATTAGTAGGATACCAGCCAACAGGAATAAATCCCTTTGATTTACTGAAACCGGGTTTACTTACATCAAAAACCGCCAGGCAATTATTATCTGCATTGGCAACATATAGTGTTCTCTGATCTTCGCTCAATGCAAGTCCATTACTGGCGGACCCGGTGGGTGCATTAGGATATAAAGCTGCATTAAGTACTTCTATTACCTTTCGGCCGGCTATATCAATTACAGAAACAGCATTATCGCCGGCATTGGCTACAAATAACAGTTTGCCGTTTTTGGAAAGCAGTAATTCATTGGGGTTTTCACCAACATTTATTTGTGCTGTTATTTTTTTTGACATCACGTCAAACACCAGTATTTTTTTCCCTCCCCAGGAAGAAATGTAGAGCTCTTTTTTATTGTTCGACAACAGGCAGGAATAAGCAGGATCCAGTAATGTGTCTTTATGAATGACATGCTTTGAAACAAGATCAACCACATACAGTGAGTTATTCTCTTTTGTAACTACATACATTTTCTTTGTGTCATCATCAATTTCAATGCCTGCCGGTGAAATTTTTTCCGGCCATTTCTGACCAAGCAGGATGCTGTCGGTCAATACAAGCTTTTTATTTTGAAGTGCAAACTTTAAAATCCAGTTATCGTTCCCCCCACTGGCATATAAAACCCTTTCATCAGCGCTGAATTTCAAACCATACCATGCTTTTGGCACAATTACCCGGTCCAGTTCCTTTTCTGTTTTTACATCAATTAGCTGGATGCTCTGCACACTTTGTCCGTTGTTGGTAACCGCAATCATTTTTTTTGATTTGGACACAGCTATATTCAATGGAAGATCTCCAAGCGGTAAAGAACGACCCGCAGGTGACAATATCCAACCATTGGGTAAAGAAACTTTCTTTTTTTCTAACCCGGCTTTTGTAGCAGAGACAGTTTTATCCTGCCCGAATGAGAGCAGTATAAGAAAGGAGCATAAGGATAACAGTAAAGTTTTTCTCATGGCGATTTATTTATCGTTAGTCTTTTGCTTATAATGATCGGTACGTTGCTCATCCTCATCATCCATTTTCGGCCCTTGCTCAATCTTTTTCCAGTCGATACTTCTATTATATCGCTGCATAGCTTTTTGTGTATCAAATATTCTCTTATCAGGAAATACAAAATTATAAGGTGTAAAATCAGGCTTATCCGTAAAGAAATCCTGCAACAACGATGCCGTTACATCATATTGATTCACATAATCAATATTAAAGATATTATATAGCACTTTCAGAATGGAACCAAAGTTTGCATGGGTATGAGAAACATAATTACGCTTTACATAAGGCCCGGCCATCAGTAAAATACTCCTGTGAGCATCTACATGATCCACTCCGCCTTGCGGATCATCTTCTGTAATTATTACCAGCATATTCTTCCAGTATTTCGTACGGGAAAGAAAATGCAGTATTCTGCCAACAGCCAGGTCATTATCAGCCATATATGAATGTGCATATGGGTAACCATCTTCAGGTCTTGGCCCGGCTCCATGATCGTTGGGAACCTGCATAGTTATCAATTGCGGTAACTCTTCTTTTCCTTCGATCCACATTCTTGTAAATTCTGTCTCAAACTGTTCCATCCTGAACTGGTCGGGGATATTAGTATTATAGCCTGCATAATTATGAGAAGTACGGCTCCACAAAGCTTTTTGCATAGGCACCATTACTGCATGGGCAGCTCCTGTTAGCGTATCAAACCATTCTTCTCTGACATGCGCAGTTTCATTAGCCTCTCCAAAATTGTAGAATGAAATTTTATTTCTTTCTAATGCCTCCCATAAGCCTCCAATCTCAGCATAATCTTCCGGATCCATACTGCCTGTACTTCCGGGAAAACGCCGGCCAGGTGCTTTGGAAAAGTATTTGGCCGACTTACTTACGCTTGAGTTTGCTTCTACCCATTCATTGGGAATCACTCCCATCATCCAGTGATGGCCATGAATAGAAGCATCACTGTCGCAATAAAAATTATCGCTGTAAGCAAATTCTGTAGCAACTTTCAGATGATTGGGCATAATATCTGCGTTGGCTACTTTTAATGTGTCATTTTTTCCATACACATTTACATTCACACCATACCTGGCAAGAGATGTATCCCCCTTACCGGTTTTCATTTGCCCCATCACTTCATCATAAGTCCTGTTTTCCTTCGTAATATACACTATGTGTTTAATCGGGCTGCGCCTGAGCTTTGGTAATGCAGGCAGTGGATTATTCTCATCATCTTTTACACTCACTGCCTGCATAGTATTATTCAACACTTGTTTTGTGTATTGTGCCAGTTGCTCTGCATCTGGTAGTTTTATTTTCTGGAAAGTAGCCAATTGAATGTCGCCAACATAAGTACCCTGAACCGGTTTGACAAAATCTTTCCCACCATTTGGACCAGCTCCCAATCCACGGCAACTGATAACATAGATTTCTTTTTCATCTTTCGACAATTGTACCCTGGCAGGCCCCCAGCCAGTGGGTATCAGTCCTTTTGTTTGTTTTGTAACTACATCCACCACCGCTATTGCATTGAAACCAAGCAGGGCGATATATATTGTTTTTTCATCCTTGCTTAATGTAATACCAAAAGGTAATAGTCCCCGGTATTTATCAATGCGTTTATCCACGGTGATCGGAATATGCGATATGATCTTCCTGCTTGCATAATCAATCACAGAGATATTATCATTGGTGGCATTAGTGACATAAGCATAACGGCTTCCAACAGCTATTGAATTAGGGCTGGCGCCCCCAACGACTTCTGCATCTTCTACCATTTGTCCTATCTGATGCCCGGTCTTAAATTTATCGACCACCTTATTCGCAGATAAATCGATAGTGAACACACTCATCGCATCAGGAGACAAAGGGCTACCAACACCCGGAATTTTTTTCCCGTCAATCACAGTTCCATTGATTGATTTGTTTGTATTATCCCCATATGGATGCCAGTTGATCATCATTAACTGATAGTTTGTGGAATCCATACCCTCTACAAGAGGATAGGAATACATTCCTACATTGGCAACAAAAGCCAGTTTTTTATCAGGGCTTATAGAAAGACCAAAAGGCTGTCTGCCAACCTCTATAGAAGCTGTTATTTTTTTAGCGTTCAGGTCAATTCTTACCATACGAAAATTACCTCTGTCCAAAACGAGCAACTCATTATGGGCTTCATTCAACAGGAGATCCGATGTAAAACTCTCAGCGTATTCAACTCCTTCAACTTTTCCGTTTAAGGAAATTGAATCAAGACGCTGAAATTTCTCTATATCATAAACTATTACCGCTCCATTATCACCCCCGCTCAGAAAAACAGTTTTGGAATCAGGTGCAAATGCAATACCCAGGAAAGATCCGTTAGATAACGGGGCTGCAATTTCTTTATCATATGATGGAATCCTTTTATGCTCAAGAGAAGCCAGGTCGATAACTGTAAAAACTCCGTTATGAAGTGTCACTGCTTTTTTCCCATCAGGTGATATTGCCATTCCAAATGGATCATGTGTGATACGAATCACCTGGCCTGCTGGTTTGACAAACCGACCACTTGGCAAAACAGAAACCCCATTTTCAAGTACAGAGGCATACATGTCTTTACCGGGAACCTGTAAGGTTATAACCTGTTTATTCTTTTGTGCATTAGAACTCAAATATGTGACCAGACATAAAAAGATAACAGTATACTTAATAGGCATACCTAAAGATTTAAAAAATGAGCGAAACTTAGAAAAGTTCCGCCCTTGTTTACGCTTACTGATTGCTCTGCTTGCATGAGAAAACTGCTGCTATGCTATATCGAAATATTTATTGGATCAGCCACATCGCTGCATTGATATCATCTTGTCCGGCAAACTGTCTTTGCAAAGCTTCGGTCAGATTAGCCGGATTGGTAGTTCTTTCAGTACCAGGATACTGAAACCTTTTCGGTATTTGGCCGCTATTACCTGTTCCGGAACCACCCTGCGCAAAAGCAGGAATGCCTGTACGGCGCTGGTTATAATATGCTTCAAATCCGGAGTTTTGAAAAAAGGCCAGGTATTTTTGATTGAGTATCTGGCTTCTGCCCGTAGCATTATTACCGGCATAAGCTACAGCAGGCTGGCTGTAGTAGTCATTGAATATAAAGGTTACTTTATAGTTGATATAATCAGCACTCTCTGTCACCTTACCACCGGGTTTTAGATAATAAAAATCATTGATTCCGTCTTTAATCCCATAAAAGCCTATTGAAGCTTGTATACCTTTCTTATACCACTCTTCCGCATTTCCACTTATCCAACCAAGATTGATCGCTTCGGCAATGTTGAAACACAATTCAGGATACCCGATTAAGATTGTATTCTCGGCGGTGTAAGTACGGTAGTAGCGGTAACGGCCATAAAATGAATACTTACCCGGCGTAAAACCAGGGCCGTTA
>Ga0209573_1004374_pt1 | contig 14025 bp, 9 predicted proteins | sample TNRBio252014_DNA_FD_185870 | JGI IMG/M metagenome (GOLD analysis project Ga0209573, IMG submission 185870) | Wastewater treatment Type I Accumulibacter community from EBPR Bioreactor in Madison, WI, USA - TNR Reactor_6/25/2014_ DNA (SPAdes)... | ecosystem: Engineered > Bioreactor > EBPR >...
GCGCATGGCCATGCGACTGATTCAACTGCATTTGTGCGCGATCTATCTTTGGGCCGGGCTTTCCAAGCTGAAAGGCCCCAGCTGGTGGACCGGAGAAGCTCTGTGGCGAGTCATTGCGAATGAGGAATACCAGACCATTGATCTCACGTGGCTGGCATGGATTCCGTGGTTGCCCTATGTGATCGCTCACATCACGATCGCGTGGGAAGTCTATTTCATCGCCGCCATCTGGCATCCTCGCCTGCGTCCGCTGGTACTGACGATCGGTGTGCTCATGCACCTGGGCATCGGCGCGTTCTTTGGAATGTGGACGTTTGGGTTGATCATGACCTTTGCCTACCTCGCGTTTTCAGATCCGGATCTCTGGCGTCGGCGGCTGGAGAAGTACTTTCCGTCTGCTTTCGCCTCGGACCCTGCGGGTGTGGTTGGCAGTGAGCACTGGAGGACAGCAGCGGAAAGTTCCGACAGCTGCCGTTGCGAACAGTCTCCGAAGGTGAAACACCCTCAGTCCATCGGGACGCCAGACGTGTCAATGAGTCACAGCGTCCCTGAACACACCATGTCCTCGGGATCCGGAACGCTCTGTCTGGTGTGCAGCAACGCGACCGAACGGTCTTCACTGCGTCGCTTCCTGCAGCAACACCAGATCGCCTGCCGCCTGGTAAACGATTTCGAGCCCGCACTGACGGTCTTAAGTCGGTACCGCTGTGATGCCGTCGTTGTGCTGTCGCCCGAGGCGGAACCGACCGTTGTTCTTGATTTTGCAGAAGACGTCCACGATCTGTCAGGGCTGCCACTGTTGTTGCTGCTGTCACGCAATCAGCAGGCTGAGGTGCTGAAGGTGCAGTTGCCGGAAACCATCCAGACGGTCACTCTGCCCATCAGCCGGAGTGAACTGCAGGACCGGCTGCTGTCATTGACGCGATCGTTTTCACGGAACACGGGAACGACTGTCTCTGCCGATGTGGCTCCAGAGGAGAAATCACAGTCATGACATCTGCGCTGGTGCAATCGAGTGTGCTTGTCGGAGCGCTGATGCTGTGTCTGCAATCCGGCTGCAGTCGTACGGAGACGCCGGAGGTCATGCTCGAGCGTGCTCGGATTCTGATGCAGCGCGAACAGATCGCAGAAGCCGTTCCGTTGCTGGATGTCGTAGTGGCTGCGATGCCGGAAAGTGCTGAAGCCCGATACCAGCGCGGCGTCGCGTACGAACGTCTGGATGTGCTGGAAAAAGCGCTGGCTGACTATACCGAATGTCTGAAGCTGGATGACGAGCGAACGGATGCACTCAATAACAAAGCCGTTGTCCTCGCCCGCCTTGAACGCCTGGACGAAGCGTCTCAGGACTTCACTCGTCTGATCGAACTGGATCCTCAGAGCTCACTGGCCTGGCGAAATCGAGCGCTCAGTTATGCCGATCAGAAACAGTACGAGAAGTCTCTGGCCGACTACGCCAAGGCTCTGGAACTGGCCCTCGACGATCCAGTGAACTGGTATCAGCGCGGAGTTGTGTACCTGGCGCAGGGGAAGCTGGCGGAAGCCGAAAGTGATTTCAGCAAAGCCATTGAGTTCAATCCGGAACTCGCCCGCGCCTGGATGAATCGCGGCGTCGTCCGATACCGTCTGGGGCAGAAGCAACTGGCCTCAGTCGATCTGCAGAAGGCGCAGGAACTGGATGATGCGATCGTTGTGCCGGACGTAGGATTCTTCTCCGCACAAACCGCAGCCAACCAGCCGACGTGGCCCCGGATTCGCTCGTTCGCAGAAGCAGAGCTTGATCGGATTGGTGTCCGGGAACTGGTGCTGGTCGCCGAGCAGCCAACCGAATTGTGCGGAGTCTTCAAAGGACTGCAGAAGGAGCAGACTGTCATCATCGCAGTAGGATTCGCAGGTGCTGACGACTCCACGGTCACCGTGCCAGCCGTCGAGGGACTGCCCGAAGATGCCAGGCAGGCGACATCATTTTCGCTGCTGGTGGTTTCGAGTGCCGCCGATGGCCAGGCGATGTTTGTCCGCGCGATGATCGATCCCTGGGATCCCACAGCCAACGCACTCATTCGACTGCTGCAGATCCCCGTTGAAGCGATTCCGTAATCTGCCGAGATACCCGTCGCAGACCCCGGATAACACGGCGAGAACACTAACCCGAAGCGCCAGCGAGGAAATGACTTACGGCGAACGATGACACTCAGGGGAATCAGCCTCGCTGGCGCTTCGGGTTGGTATTGTGGCGACATGAGCCACGTCAAACGGCGTTCTTCATGAGGCTTGTCGGAACGCCTCCGCCCCACCTTATTGCCGGCGGGAGAAACACCACGGGCCGTCGGCGGCAGAGAATTCCGGAAAAATCACCTGGATAAGTTGAACTGAACCGTTTAGTGTCTACGATTAAAAACTAAACTGGCCAGTTCACTTCTGTGGTGGCAAATGCGAACGGTGATTCTCTCAGTTACCTTGATTGCATCCGCGGTTTGTGGAGCTGTCTGGCTTTATCGAACGTCGCTGGGACGTGAACCTCAGCCCACAATTCAGACGGCCCCGGACCTTGAAGTGGGGGCACTGGGACGCATTGAACCGGCCAGTCGAGTTCTGCAGATTCACGGTCCGTCGACTATGGAACCGCCCACGGTGAAGACCGTTTTGGTTGCGGTGGGAGATCGAGTCACTGCTGGCCAGATCCTCGCCATTCTCGATTCACATGACCGAGAACTGGCAGACGTGGAAGTTGCCAAAGCGACTCTGCAGTCGGCCGAGAAATCGCTCGCTCAGGTTCGGGCCGGGGCGAAGTCCGGAGACATTGACGCGCAAGTGGCCCTGGTGGAACGAACTCGCGAACGCCTGAAGCTGAGTCAGAAGCAACTGGAGCGAGTTCGTCGGCTGGCTCAGACGCGAGCGAAAACGGAAGAAGACCTGGATATTCAGGAAACCGAACACCGTGTGCTGGAGCGCGAACTGCGTCAGGAGGAAGCGACACTGGTTGCGTTGAAGGAAGTCCGGACGGTCGATGTGGAGCGGGCTGAAGCCGAAGTGGCTCGCGCTCAGGCGGCGCTGCAGCGAGCTCAGGCAGATCTGGCAACAAGTAAGATCTGCAGTCCGATTGCGGGCGAAGTGCTGCGGATCAATTATCGGGCGGGAGAACGGATTGGTTCCGAGGGTTTGCTGGACATGGGTGATACGTCTGCCATGGATGTTGTCGCCGAGGTACATGAGTCTGACATTCTGAAAGTTCGTCCTCGTCATCCTGCGACCGTCATCCTCAGAAATATGGATCGACAACTGCGGGGCCATGTCACAGAGATTGGACGACTCATCGGTCGCAAGGATGTCATGTCCAGCGATCCCATTGAAGATACGGACGCACGAGTGGCGGAAGTGAGGATTCGTCTGTTGCCGGAAGATGGTCAGATCGTCTCCGGGATGTCCTACGCCAAAGTGGAAGTCCGCATCCAGACGTCGAATGAGCCTGGATGCTGCGTCCATGGCTCAACCGCCACCGCACTGCCGACATCGTCCGATCAGCAGCCAGACGACAACTCAGCGGTACGCGACGTTTACGAGAACCTGCGATGAGTCAGCGCATTGCACTTTCGTGGCTGCAGCTTCGACACGAGAAGATGAAACTGTTCGCAGCAGTTGCCGGAGTGATGGTGTCCGTCATTCTGATGTGGATGCAGCTGGGGCTGATGAAAGCTTTGTTCGCGAGCGCGGTTCGGTTTCATGGTTCGCTAAACGGCGAACTGGTGCTGGTTCACAGCCAGTATGAACATCTGCTGCACAGCAAGCCGTTTTCGAGTCGACTGCTGTATCGGCTGCTGGGCAGCTCGGCTGTTGACGATGTGTTTGCCATCTCCATGGCTCCGTCGGAATGGAAAAATCCCTGGAACGGCGAAATGCGATCGGTGCAGTGCTATGGCATTGAAACCGATCAGCCTTGTCTGAGCATTTCAGGACTGCCCGAGCAACTTCAGGAACTGCGTTCGACCGATCAGTTTCTGTACGATCGCGGCTCGCGTCCGCGATTCGGAGACGTGATCGGAGCCGTGGAACGGAAGGAGCCGGTTGAGCCGGAAATCAATCGACGTCGCATGATTCTGAGTGGGCTCGTGGATCTGGGTGCATCCTTCGGTGTCGATGGATCGATTCTGGTCAGTCACGCCAACTTTCTTCGCCTGTTCTCAGAACGCAAACCGGGAATGATCGACGTGGGCGTCGTGCGGCTCCGGGACACGTCCCTGCTGCCTGAACTGCAGAAGCAGTTTCAGGAGCAACTGGGAAAAGAAGTCAGCGTGCTGACTGTGGAACAGTTCAAAGATCGGGAACTGCGTTACTGGAAATCGGCCACACCCATCGGGGTAATTTTCACCGCGGGAACGGTCGTGGGATTCTTCATCGGATTCATCGTCGTGTATCAGATTCTTTATACCGACGTCACGAACCATCTTCCGCAGTACGCCACCATGAAGGCAATGGGGTTCTCCAACGGGTACCTGTATCGGCTGGTTCTTGAACAGTCCTTACAGCTGGCTGTGCTGGGATACATTCCGGGAACATTCATTACGGCCCTCCTGTATGCAGGTCTGCAAAAAGCGACGCAGTTGCCTCTGGAACTGGATCTGACTCGCGGCGTGGCACTGATTGCGGTTACCGTCATGATGTGTGCATTTTCCGGAGTCCTGGCTGTTCGCAAACTGGCGTCGGCTGACCCGGCAGAAGTGTTTTGACCGGAGATCTTGTCGAGGGAGTCAGAGCATCAACATGACCAGCAAAACTCTGAGAATCGAATCAGGCGAATCGACACGAAGATCTTACGGCGGGGCATTGCCTGCGTCGCATGGTCCCGTGATTTCCGGCGAAGGCATCAACTTTTCGTTTGGTCAGGGCGAGCTGCAGAAGCAGATTCTGTTTGATGTGCAGCTGGAGATTCAGCCGGGAGAGATTGTCCTGCTGACCGGTCCTTCCGGATCCGGCAAGACAACTCTTTTGACTTTGATTGCCGGACTGAGGACTCTGCAGGAAGGTCGTCTGAACGTCCTGGGTCATTCCCTCTGTCAGGCACCGCAACAGAACCTGCTGGATCTGCGGCGAAAGATTGGCTTCATCTTTCAGGCTCACAACCTGCTGCCGTACCTGACGGCTCTGCAGAATGTGCAGGTCATGTTTGATCTGCAGCCGCACGTGTCGCCGGCCGAAGGACGAGATCGAGCTGTGGCCATGCTGAAGGACGTGGGGCTTGGAGATCGGCTGAACTACCACGTCTCACGACTTTCGGGTGGGCAACGGCAGCGAGTTGCCATTGCCCGGGCACTTGTCGGGGGACCGCAGCTGGTACTGGCCGACGAGCCCACAGCGGCACTGGACAGTGTCTCCGGCCGCGAAGTTGTCAACATTCTGCAGCGATTGGCTCGTGAGCAGGGGCGACCCATTCTGATGGTCACACACGATGCGCGAGTCCTGGACATTGCGGATCGAGTTCTGGAAATGCAGGACGGACGACTTCAGACAAACACGGTTCGAACAGAGCGCCCATCGGCCCACCAATCCGCAACTGCAGCCTCAGCGCTTTCAACCTGACACTTCGAACCACCACGACCTGACCTCTATCCTGAATTCCCACCACAATGACAAATGAACTTAGTCCCATGGAACAGCCGGATATTGTCAGCGGCGATTCTCCGTCACTGTCGCGATCCGAACAGAAACGTCGACAGATCCTGGACGCCGGACGCGAACTTTTTATGTCTCAGGGTTTTGAAGCCACCAGTATGGATCAGGTGACGGCCCGGTCGGGCGTTTCCAAGGCGACCGTCTACAACCACTTTCCCTCAAAAGAAAAGCTGTTCGAGGAAACCATCAGGACCCGTTCAGCCGAAGTCTTTGCGGCGTTGCCGGAACTGGATGCGAAACATGCCAATCCCGAACAGATGCTGACCGAATACTTCCATGCACTGCTGCGGATTCTGTTGTCAGAAGATGGGGCATGCATGTGCCTGTTGTTGATGTCTGAAGGCCGCCGCTTTCCGGAAAACGCCCGGCTGATCTACGAATCCGGATTCGGCCGTGGTATGCGGGAAATGGCGCTGTACCTGAAACAGCTCCATGAGGAAAAGAAGGCGCGGATTCCCGAACCGGAATGGGCCGCCACCAAACTGCTGGGACTGATGATGCCCCCGCTGCCGCTGATGTGTGCTGCCATCGCTCCACTGACGATCCCGTCCAGAGAAGAAGTCCATCGCACTGTCAGATTGTTCCTGAAAGGACTCGATGCCGCATGAATCGGCAGAAGAACGCAGCCATCTCGCTCCGGATGATGAGCCTTCGCTCGTTCACTTCCGCACACGATATGAAGTTCCCGGGATACCGCAGACGAGTGATCGCACTGGATGAGAATCCGGGAATCCAGGGTGATGATCCGGTTTCCAAAGACTGCACGCCTCCATTCGCCGCGATCTGGATCAACTCCATCTTCAGTCGGCAGGCGAAAAAAGACGCCCGACAAGGCCTCCTGAAGATTTCCGGTTTCGCAGTTTGCATCTGGCGGCTGTGAAACAGCATCCCGGCTCGCTTGCGGAATGATGTTGGGCAAGTTTAGTGTTCGTGAGTAACTCGCCGGACGTGATGGTCCCTGCTGCATCTGTGTGATTGGCAGGCTGGTGACTTGCAGTTCACCGCCCGACAGGTTTTCGATTGGTTGATGGAACTGCCAGCGTTTCCCGGACAGCTTATTGATGTGTCAGTGACGTAAATTGGAATTCCTGACATACCTTGTTCCTCGGCAAATTTCTCAGGGAATGTGATTCTGTGACGATACTGGAACCGCTACTTCGACTGCATCCGTCTGACAATGTTGCCGTGGCGCGGCGAGCACTCAGTGCGGGAGAAACTGTTTCGGTTGGTAGAATCACACGGCAGATATCTGAAGCAGTTCCGGCAAATCACAAACTGGCCATTGCTTCGATTCCCCAGGGAGGGGCGATCCGCAAATTTGGACAACCGATTGGATCGGCAAAGAGTGACATTCAGCCGGGCGAATGGGTGCATGTGCACAACGTCAGCCTGGAGCGCGAACGGGCTGGCTATGAATTCTGCACGGACATTGTGACATTTCCGAAGCCAGCTGCCCCCCGAACCTTTATGGGGTATCGCCGGAAAGATGGTCGAGCGGGCACCAGAAATTACATTGCTCTGATCAGCACCGTCAATTGCTCGGCCACAACGGCTCGCTACGTTGCTCAGGCACTGGCTCAGTCAGATCTCAGCCAATTCGGCAACATCGACGGAATCATTCCGGTGGTCCACAAAAGTGGCTGTGCATTTGCGTACAACGGTGAGGACCATCTGCTCCTGAATCGGACGCTGGCCGGATTCGCTCGTCATCCCAACATCGCTGCGTGTCTGGTGCTGGGTCTGGGCTGCGAGACTGCTCAGGCCGGGCATCTGCAGGAGACACAGGGACTGGTGCAACTGGGAGGACGATCCTCGCGAGGTGCTGCAGACGGACTGCCGATGGTGCTGAATATCCAGGAAGTTGGCGGAGTACGTAAGACGGTGGATCGCGCTGTGGGAGTTCTGCGGGAACTGCTGGGTCCAGCCAATGATGTTCGCCGCGAACCGATTCCTGTTTCTGAATTGTTCCTGGGTCTCCAGTGCGGCGGCAGTGATGGGGCGAGCGGAATCACGGCAAACCCGGCACTGGGCTATGCCAGCGATCTGCTGGTCGCGCATGGCGGCGGATCCGTGCTGGCCGAAACTCCGGAAGTCTACGGAGCCGAACAATTACTGACTCGGCGGTCCATCAGTCGAGACGTTGCTCAGCGACTGCTGGACCGCATTCGCTGGTGGGAAGATTATGCCAGAAAGAACAACGCATCGATCGACAACAATCCGTCTTATGGAAACAAGCAGGGTGGATTGACCACAATCATTGAAAAGTCTCTCGGAGCGGTTGCCAAAGGCGGAACAGCTCCGTTGCGGGCCGTGTACGAATTCGCTGAACCCATCACCGAGCGGGGCTTTACCTTTATGGATACTCCGGGGTACGACCCGATTTCCGTTACGGGCCTGGTGGCCGGCGGATGTCAGGTGGTGGTCTTTACGACCGGACGCGGCAGTTGCTTTGGATGCAAACCATCCCCGACGATCAAGGTGGCGACGAACTCCGCCATGTTTCATCGGATGCGGGAAGACATGGACATCAACGCCGGCACAATCCTGGAAGGTGCCAGTGTCGAATCCGTGGGCGAAGAGATTTTCGAAAAGATCATTGCCACCGCCAGCGGAGAAAAGACACTCAGCGAACAGCAGGGCATCGGTGACGAAGAGTTCTGCCCGTGGATGCCCGGCCCGATCTTCTGACAAGGGGCAGAGAGCCCTTTGCCCGGGGTGAGCTTCACGGCTCCGTCGTGGGAACAGGGCCGACACTGTTTAATCCGTGCTGCGTGGACCGCTGTACGCTGACTGATGGCAAAGCGGCACGGACTCGCAGACCCCCCTTTTGAAGTTGGGCATTTCGCCAGAACACCAAACCGCAGCGCAAGCAAGGAAACGATTTAGAGCAAACAGGGAATCTCCTCATGGGCCGCCTCGCTGGCGTTTCGGGTTTGTAATTCCCCTGTGTATTTCCAGCTGACAGAATGACAATTTGAGGAGTGCGCAACTTCAAAACAGACCTCTGGGGCTCGGAAGTCGCAACTCCCACGATTCAAATCCGGTTCACTGGGAAGTGAGCTGCAGCATTGTGATGACCTCCGACTTCTTTTTCACGAAGACGCGTGTCATGGTCGACAATGCCTGTTTACTCAACTCGCAGTCCAGCCATCACGGAACTACGACTCGGGTTGCAAACTGACTGACATCGGTCGCGGCTGCCCGCCCGAATTCGTTGAAGAACATGAGGAGTATATCGGGATGTCCAACGTTCTCGGATTCGGCGCGGTCGGTGATGGAGTTGCGGATGACACGGACGCATTGCAGCACACGCTCGACGCGGGAGACGGAGTACTTCGGCTGAACAAGGGGACGTATCGGATCACAAAGCCGCTGGTGCTTGATCTGACGAAGATGGGGTTCGGGGCTGTACGCGGTGAAAACGGAACATCGCGGATCGTAATGGCCGGAGCGGGGCCGGCGATTCGGGTGATCGGCGATCATCAGGGTACAGCGTCTCCGAGCAGCGTACAGCCTCACACCTGGGATAAAGAGCGCTTCCCCACGCTCACCGGCATCGAGATTGTTGGCGAGCACCCCGACGCGGTCGGTATTGAACTTCGCAAGACGATGAAATGCGTGATCTCGCAGGTGCTGATTCGACGCTGTCGCATCGCCGTGCATCTGGTCGAACGAAATCGCGACTTCGTGCTGACTGACTCGCACTTGTACGACAATTACGAGATCGGCCTGTTCTTCGATCGCTGCAACCTGCACCAGATCATCGTGCATGGCTGCCACATTAGCTGGAACAAGGTGGCGGGGATCAAGTCGCTCGGCGGTGACGTTCACAACCTTCAGATCGTCGGCAACGACATTGAGTACAACAACGCAACGGCAGCAGGCACGACAGCGCCGCCACCGGCTGAACACCCCGGCGGTTCCGAGATTTGGTTCGACGCGACTGATGGTGTCATCAGCGAGGTCACGATCAGCGGCAATACGATTCAGGCGACCGTTCAGACCGGTGGGGCGAACATTCGAATCGTCGGGGCGGACGTCGAGCGGCCACAACGAGCCGATTCGCCGAAAACACAGCAGGTCGATACCGCGCACCTCATCAACATCACCGGCAACGTGCTCGGCAGTCAGTGGCGAGCGGTCGAACTCCGCAACGTCTCGCGAGTCACGATCACCGGCAACACGATCTACGACTCAGCCGACCTGTCCGTATTCGTCGCAGGAAGCGCCGGCATCGTTGTCAGCGGCAACGCTTTCGTCTGGCGCGGCCATGATTCCGAACCCTCGAAAGACGGTCTTCGGTTTGAAGATTGCGACAACGTGCTGCTTAGCGGACTCGCGACGCAGCGTTTCTGCGCCGGGTCACCCGCCCGAGGCGCCGCGGTGACGTTCGTCCGTTGCTGCGACTGCGGAGTTTCTGACTGTCAGATTCTCGATCCGCTGCATCGCGGACTCGAACTGGAAGACTGCGTCCGCTGCCGAATCGCGAACAACACGATCGTCGATCGCCGCGAATCACAGTCGATGACACACGCGATCCGAGTCCTCGGCCAGAGCCGGGACAACCTTATCACCGGCAACATCCTTGGCGGAGCAACCGAGAAACTGATCGACGTCCCCGGCGACCCGCCCGAGATTCGTGACAATCTTCTGCTCCAGAGTCGCAAAAAAGTGTCAAGTCGCCAAAAGGTGTCAGGAACCGAATATCACCAGATGAAGCGAAACGGTTCCTGACACCTTTTCCGTTTTCTGCTCATCCTCGCCTTGAAGGAACAACTCATGAATCTGCGCGCCGGTTGGTTTTTGTTACTCGCATTATTGACTCTGCAGACTGCGCCTGGCGACGACACATCGTCTGGGGCCACGGAGCGACGGTTTCGGCTGACCTTGCCGCCGACGGTTTACGCGGTGCCCGGTATTGAGATGAGTCTGTACTTTGAGAACACAGTGCTCGTTGCCGAAGGACAAGAGGTCGCGTTCGAAGTCGAATGCCCCCTGGGAAATATCGAAACGCGGCGGTGGACGCTGAACGCCACCGAGCAGCAAGTCGGAAGCGTGCCGCTCAAGCTGAAGGTCAAAGACGAGTCCGGAAAGGTCGTTGAAGAAGCGGCGACTGAAGTGCGAGTCGTCTCAGCGGAGGCGGGGAACGGCCGAGACCTCACGTTGCTGATCGTCGGTGACAGCCTGACTCACGCTTCGGCCTATCCGAATGAAGTGGCCAGGTTGCTCGCACTGCCGGGCAATCCACGATGGAAAATGATCGGCACGCACAAACCGGCCGGAGCAGCGGAGGGTGTTGTGCATGAAGGCTACGGCGGATGGACCTGGGCAGCGTTCACGTCCCGCTTTGATTCGAAGAACCCCGAGCCTGGCTACAAAGGGAGCAGCCCGTTCGTGTTCGCGGTCGGCGATCCACCTCAGGGGACGCTGGATGTCGCGCGATATTTCGCCGAACGCGCGGGAGGAAAGCCGCCGGACTTTATCACCGTCATGCTCGGGATCAACGATTGCTTCGGCTTCAACCCGGACGATGGAGCGCAGCTCGATGAACGCATTGACGGCGTCTTCAGGGAAGCGGACAAGCTGATCGCCGAGTTTCGCCGCGCGGCGCCTCGCGCCACGATTGGCATCTGCCTGACGACTCCGGGTAACAGCCGCGATGCAGCCTTCGTTGCGAACTACAAAGATCGTTACACACGCTGGGGTTGGCGACGGATTCAGCATCGGCTTGTCGAACGCCAATTGACCCATTTCGGCAATCGCGAAGCGGAACAGGTCTGCATCGTTCCGACCGAACTCAATCTGGATGTCACGGATGGCTACCCCGAAAACAACGGCGTCCATCCGAATGCCGCCGGATATCAGCAGATCGGGGCGACGATTTTTTGCTGGCTGAAGTCGCGATTGGTGGAATGAGTCACCATGCGGGTGAAGTCTCCCCTGGGGTGGGCTCTCGCGAAGAAACTCTGGTACTCGCGGTGGCAATCGCCAACTGATTTGGCGATACTAAGATCCCTCCCCAACAGCCGCGAGGCACCTGCCTATGTTCCCTCCACCCTCCGCCAAAATCGCATTTTGCGTACTGCTTGTCCTTGTCGACGGTGCAGCGGCGCGCGCCCAGACACCATCCGCGGACGATCTGAATTTCTTTGAGAACAGAATTCGCCCTGTCCTGGTGCAGCATTGTTACGCCTGTCACTCTCAGGACGCGAAAGAGCTGGGCGGCAAACTCCTGCTCGACACGCGCGCTGGTTTGCGGAAGGGGGGCGAATCAGGTCCGGCCCTGGTCGAAGGTAAGCCGGAGGAGAGCCTGCTGGTTCAGGCTCTGCTCTACGACGATCTGCAGATGCCTCCCGAAAAGCCGCTCCCCGAGGCGGTCATTAACGATGTGAAGGAGTGGATTCGCCGCGGCGCGCCCGATCCGCGCCAACCCGGAAAACTAGTGCCGCAGCGGGACGGATCAGCCATCGTCAGCGACGAGACGCTCTGGTCACTGCAGCCAAGGCACGATCCTGCCGTCCCGGAGGTGCAGAATGCAGAGTGGTGCCGCGATCCGCTCGATCGCTTCGTGCTGGCACGCATCGAAGCGGCAAATTTGCAGCCTACGGGAGATGCAGAGCCGGCGAAGCTGATCAGGCGACTCTGTTTTGACCTGCTCGGTCTGCCTCCCACGAAAATGGAAATCGACGCGTTTGTAGCCGAACATCCGTTGCGCGGAGACGCAGCAATCTCGCAGCTGGTTGACCGACTGCTGGCGAGTCCGCAGTTTGGCGAACGCTGGGGGCGGTTCTGGCTCGATGTCGCGCGGTACGGCGAATCGAACGGGAACGACGGCCTGGGACGGAACCCGACATTTCCCCATGCCTGGCGATATCGCGATTACGTGATCGATGCATTAAATGCCGACACGCCGTACGACCGTTTTTTGACGGAACAGATCGCCGGGGATCTGCTCCCTGGCGGTTCGCCGGAAGAGCAGGATCGGCGGCGAGTGGCGACGGGATTTCTTGCGCTCGGGTCCAAACCAGCCAAAGCCATGAATGCCAATTTCGAAATGGATATCGTCGCCGATCAGATCGACGTGATCGGCCGTGGCTTTCTCGGATTGAGTGTGGCTTGTGCTCGCTGCCATGACCACAAGTTCGATCCGATTCCGACACGCGACTATTATGCTCTGGCCGGAATATTCACGAGCACAGAAACGATGTGGGGCACCGCTGCGCACGAAGGCCTGACGGCGCCTGATACGGACCTGCATGTGCTGCAAACGGCCACCTGTCTTCCTCCCCCCGAGGGCTTCGTTGAAACGGTGCTGGTGCTCGAATCAAGTACCGGCAAGCCAAAGACTCCTCCTAAGTCAAAATGGAAACCTGGCACCTCACTCGCCATGGGTGTACGTGATCACGCGAAGCCAGCCGATACCAGGGTCAACGTCAAAGGCGAGATGTCGAAGCTCGGAGATGTGGTTCCGCGGGGCTTTCTTTCCGCTTTCGAATTGCCCGAAAAGATCGAAGTCGATCCCGCTCAAAGCGGTCGGCTGCAGCTCGCGCAGTGGATCGCTCACCCCGAGAATCCACTGACCGCACGCGTGATGGTCAACCGCATCTGGCAGCAGTTGTTCGGCACTGGAATCGTCGCCACACCCGATGACTTCGGCGTGTATGGCGAGCGGCCGACGCATCCTGAGTTGCTCGACCATCTGGCCACGCGGTTTGTAAACGGCGGCTGGTCGATCAAGCAAATGGTTCGCGCCATTGTGCTTAGCCGGACTTACCAGCTTGGCAGTGGAACGGACGCGAGTCTGATCAAAGCCGATCCGCAGAATCAGTTGCTCACTCGGCATGCGCGTCGCCGGCTCGAAGCGGAAATGCTCCGCGATGCCATGCTGCTGGTCAGTGGGCAACTGCAGCTGCAGCCAGGAAGGGGATCGCTTGTCGGGCACCGCGATATCCTCGTGAATCTGGCCGGCAATCTGCATCAACCCAGTAATCATCGCAGCGTTTATCTCTGCTATCTGCGCAGTTCCCCGCCGCCGGAACTCGCGGCCTTCGATTTGCCGGACTTTACCTCTTCACTTGGCCAGCGCGACGTCAGCACAGTGCCCGGTCAGGCGCTGCATCTGTTCAACAATCCCTTTGTCATCGAACAGGCAGAACACTTTGCCCAGCTGATCACGGATGAGACAGCGTCTCCTGAGGAGCGAGTTCGAATTATCTGGCAACGGACATTGGGTCGAGAGCCCACCGTGATGGAGATTGATAAAGCGTTGGAGCTGGTGCGCGCGACGGAAGCAGAAACGGGCGATGCCCGGAAAGCCTGGGCCAGTTTGTGTCAGGCTTTAATGATCACCAGCGAGTTTCG
>Ga0209573_1004376_pt1 | contig 14013 bp, 7 predicted proteins | sample TNRBio252014_DNA_FD_185870 | JGI IMG/M metagenome (GOLD analysis project Ga0209573, IMG submission 185870) | Wastewater treatment Type I Accumulibacter community from EBPR Bioreactor in Madison, WI, USA - TNR Reactor_6/25/2014_ DNA (SPAdes)... | ecosystem: Engineered > Bioreactor > EBPR >...
CGCTGACGCTGGTGCGGGGCAGCGCGGACCTCGAACCCCAGCATGCGCGTGCCTTCGTTGCGGGCATCGGTGGCGGCCGGCGGCGGGTCTGTCGGATAAATCGCGAGCTGGGCGCCGACCGGTTCCACGACGCGAAAAGCCAGGGTGCGGCCTGCCTGCGTGAGTGTGGCCCGGCCTGGTCCGTCTATCTGCACCGCGGCACGCGTCACCATCGCCCAGCGCACGCGGGCCGTGCGGTCGGGCGCGGTGAACTCGTCCTGCACGCGGACACTGCGATCCGCCTCGAGCGCGACCCCGCGGCGCGCCTCCGCGAGCTGACCGGCGTAAACGGACGTCAGGTCCACGACGGTGCGATCGTCCCGGTGCAGCACGATGGCCGCGTGGCCGTCGACGCGCTGCTGCCGGCCGTCGATCTGCAGCACGTTGTGGCTCGAGGTGCCGAGTCGGAACACGTTCCAGCGTTCGGAATCCTGAGTTCGGCCCCAGAGCTTGATGCCCTTCGACTCGAGCGAATGGTAGTCCTGCATGCCCAGGTCGTCCGCCCAGCGGACGCCGCCGGCGTCCATGACGAACGCGCCGACGTCCATGTGCGCGTGATTGACCGCGGGCGAGCCGCCTTTCACGGCTACGAAACTCGCCTCCCGGTCCCAACTGCTGCGGTGAAAGGCCACCGGGTTGGAACCGCCGCCACTCCAGGACCGGGCAGGGGGTGGCGTGGGCCGCGTGGCGCCCGGCGCCAGCCAGAGTAACAGCAGCGGGTCGGCGCGGTCGCGACGAACCGTCGCGCCGGGCGCGGCGCGGGCTTCGAGCGCGGGCCACTCATGCCACAGCAGGTAGGGCTGCTGTCGGCGCGCGGCGAACCAAAACATCGCGGGGGCGATCGCCGGCGGATTGCGGCCGCAGCGGAATGGTTAACGTTGAACGTTTGCCAGCGGTCAGCGCTACTTTTTCAGGGAGCGCCGCGCTGCCGGTGGACAGGTTACCGGTCGTTTCGACGCTGAAGGAGTAATCGCCGTCCGGCGCATCGGTATTGGCGATGTCGAGGCGCAGCCTGGCCTCGTCGCCTGGCGCCATGAAGCGGGGCAGGGCGGCGGTGATCACCACCGGATCGCGCACGATCACGTCCTGCGTTCCATGACCGATGGAGTCCTTCGTCCATGCGACGGCCATAATGCGCACTGTTCCGTTGAATTGCGGGATGTCGAACGAGATATTGGCCTTGCCATCGGCGTCGAGCTTCACCGGCCCTTCAAAGAAGGCGACGAGCTTTTCGGTCGGTGGGCTGCCTTGGGCGCTAAGTCCGCCGCCGTCGCCGCCGGTGCGCAATTTGCCGAACGCGCCGAGCGAGCCGTCGATCAAGCGGCCATAGAGATCGCGCATTTCGATGCCGAGGCGACGCTGGCCAAAATACCAACCTTCCGGATCGGGAGCCTGATATCTGGTCAGGTTCAGAATGCCGACATCGACGGCTGCAACCGTCACATAGGCGTCGCTGCCAGGCTCTGCGCCCGTCACGGCGACGGGAATAACCATCGGCTGGCGCGGCTCCATCTTTTCAGGTGCGCCTAGTGAAACAGCCAGCTTCTGGTCTTTCGGATCGATGGCCAGCCAGCGCACGCCAATTGCGCGGCCAGGCATCCGCGATTCCGGCCCGTTGCCGGGACGAAACAGCGTGGCAGTAATGTAGGCGCCGGCGCCCCAGTTGCGATCGACAGGAATGTCGATGGTTGCGCCGTCCGCCGGTACGCTGGCCGAGATCGTCTTGACCAGACGTTCCGCGCCGATGGTGACCAGCAGTTCGCCTGCAAAGCGCGGCGAGATGTTCAGCCGGGCGACCTCGCCTGCGAGATAGGTCTGCTTGTCGAGCGCGATCTCCAGACCGTCCGGCGTTTCAGTCGATGTCGAGGCGACATACCAGCCAGCGTCAAATTCATAGCTGGTGGCTGGCCCCTTCGGATCGGCTGTCTCGACTTCGAGACGGTAACGGCCCCACTCGACCGGGACCGAGATCCTGGCTTCCGCAGTTGTGGTCGCGTCAATCGCGCCGTTGGCGACGCTTTTGGTGGTGGTGATCGGCTCGTAGTTCCAGTAGCTGCCTGAGCGATACCACTGATACTGACGCTCGACCTTCACCAACGACCATTGCAGGCCGGACAGGTCCTTGCGTGCGCCGGTTGGATCGGTGGCGATGACCGAGAAGCCCGCCACGCCGCCTTCGGGCACTTCATCGCCTGTAAAGCCCGGCTTGACGCCGATCATGTCGGTTTCAGGCAATATGGCGATATTCGTCGAACGCTCGACGGCGCGACCGCCGCCTTCACGCATGCGCACAGTAACGCCAGCATCAATCAGGCGCGACGTTGACGGGAATTCGTCGATGACGATCGGGATCGACGCCTTGCCGTCTTCACCCGTTTCGGCGGCTTCGAGCGGGATGGATGATGCGTCGCCGGCCTCCTCATCGGCCAGCCCGAAGAAATAGCCCTTGAAACGGTCCCACGTGCGGCTGGTGGTCAGGCGGATGTCACCCTCCAGCGCCAGACCAGAAGCCGGCGCGCCGTAGAGGAAGCGGCCGTCGACATCGACGCCGGCTTCATCGCCGCGCGCGATCTCTTTTTTCGGCGCAGTCAGATCGAACTCGATGCGGTCCGGCACAAAGTCCTCGACCAGAAACGCCTTGCTCGCGACAGCAGGCTTTTTCGGGTCAGTATATATGGCGACCGACCACGCGCCGCGCATCGCGTTTGGCGCAACCGGCAGGTCTACCGCGTAGCCGCCGGCCGCTGCCCCATCGGCGACGATGCGACGGTCCTCAACGCCATCCGGCCGACTGAAAATGAAGGTGAGCGGCAGGTTTTCGACCGCCTTTGCGCTGTCGTCACGCGCCAATGCGCCGACATGCACGGTTTCGCCGACCCGGTAGATGCCGCGTTCGGTCCAGGCAAAAACGTCTAGTGCGCCCGGTGAGGCGCGGCCCTCGACACCACGGTCGGACAGATCAAACCCGGCCTTGGTCATGTCGAGAAAAACAAAGTCGCTTTTCCCGTCGCCGCCCGCGCTGGCCATCAGAACTGCTGGCGCGAGGCCGCCTTCGCCGCGAGCGAGACCCGGGTTGAAGATGGCGCGCCCTTCGGCGTCTGTCTTTGCAGAGCCCAACACCTCATTGTTACGGGCGAGCAAGGTCAATTCCACGCCGGCCATTGGCTTGGCTGAGCCTAGCGAACGGGCAAAGACGCTCAAGCCGTCCTGCGCCGTATAGGTCGACAGGCCGATATCGGAGACGACAAACCACTGCGTTGCGCGGTTGTCCCAATATTCAGAGCGGTCATCGCCGGGCTGAGCGGTCATCACATAGACGCCTGGCTTGCGTTCGGGTAGCGCTTCATCCACCGGGAAGGAGGTCACGACCTCCTTGTTCAACTCGTTTGCGGTCTCGATGACGCCTTCCCAGACCGGCTCGCCGAGGTCGCTGGCGATATTGTCAACGCTATAACCATCAAGTTGCTTGAGGAAGTTATAGCCGGACAGAAGCTGCGCCAGCGAGCGGTCGCCGACGCGATAGAGTTTCAGCCTGGCTTCCGTCATGTTGACTGTGACCAGCGGGATGCCATGGCGTGCGCCCGCCGGCAGCACAAAGCTGTCGCCGGTGAAGCGCGCTGAGGCCGGGCGATCCTGTATGTAGACGTTCAGCGCGACCGGCGCTTCCAGAACCTCGCCGATTGCCGCAGGAAGTCCCTGGCGGAAGGTCACGCGATAGCGCTGGCCGTTCTGCAGGCCTTCGGCGCAGATCTGCCGGCCGGATGCTTCGACTGCCTGCGGGGCGGCGTCATTGACGGTGACAAAGGTCGAATAGTCGACTCCTGTCTTGACCAGGTCTTCGGAAAACTGGGCGCAGACACGCGGGTTTGACGTGTCGTTTTCGACTGTGTGCTCAACAACCCGGAAACCTTTGCGCGCTTTGAGGTCCTGATATTCGGCCTGCACGGACGCATTGGGCGCCAACGCCAGCGCCGCCTCGTAGGCCTGCAGGGACGGACGGAAAAGGTTGCGCTTGTCCAGCGAACGCGCCACCGCCGTCAGCGCGCCGGCGCGGGTCGTTGTTGCGCGGCTGGTGAGATAGGCATTGTAAGAGGCTGACCCGCCATCGCGCGTCAACAGCGAGCCGTCGGCGCTATTGATCGGCTTTACCTCCGCGAGCGCCGCGGCCAGGCTGTTCCACAGCGTGCTGTCGTCCGGCGAAAGCTTGATGGCGGAGACAAGATTGGTCACAGCGGTGCGTGGATCGCTGTTGCGCATCGCATTTTCTGCGGCAGTCGTCAGGCCGGCAAGCCCCTGGTCAGCCGCAACAAGCGTATTGGCGATCAGATTGTCGCGATACTGGCGCGCCTCGTCGATGAGGTAACCCGGATAGAATGCCAGTTCGGTCGGCGCGCCAATATCCGGCTGGCCGTCAATCTCGACGACCTTGCCGGCCACGGCTCCGGGAAATGGCTTCAGCTGGTTGAAATCTGATTTGAGAAAGCACCACTGCGCTTTGACGTTGTAGGTAAAAGCGCGGCACGTGCTTTCCGCCAGGCAGACCGTCTCACATTGATCCTGCGTTATGTCGCGCTCGGAACGCAGGTCGAAGCCGAAATAGTCGCTGTCCTTGGTGGTAATGATCTCGCGCGCCGATTGTTGCGCATTGGCTGACCCGGCACACATTGTCAGAAGAAGCGCCAGAAACGATAGTCGGTTGACTAAATGCTTTTTCATGGAGGCCTCCGCAGCGCGCAACCAGTTCAGGACAACCATTGAGCCGTACGGACATGGGCGCGTCAACACGCGCTCCAACCGTGAAACCCCAAATATGCCCTGCGCCGATTCGACAACCAGATTGTGGCCCCATGCGGGCGGAACTTCGTATAGTGTGAAGAAAGCGAACTGCCTGGGCCGATTGCGTTACGGTCAAGCCTTAGCTGCGCGCTCTGAAAGTTGCCCGGTAGCGACCAAGATTTTCAAATTTGCGCCAAGCTTGTCGCAATCACGCAAACGCCAGATCGACAAAATTGCACTGTTACGGGAGAGGGTCGGGAGCCATCACTTTGACAGCGACGGCCCGATGCGGAATGATGACAAAAACCACAACCGCGGCAAATACCAATGGGAGTTCGTCAATGACGTTCTATTCGAGCAATGGGGATCGTGTCCCTGATCATATCGTGAAGATGGCCGAGGAGGCGAAATCGGGGAAGGTCGACCGCCGCGAGTTTCTCGCGCTGGCCTCCGTCTTCGGCGCGTCAACCGCCATGGCTTACGGCATGCTTGGTATTGCCGCGCCTACGCCTGCAATGGCGCAGGAAACGCCCGTCAAGGGTGGGGTGCTCAGGGTCGCCATGGTTATCAAGGCGCCGAAGCAGCCGCGTCTGGCCGACTGGACGGAAATCTCGAACTCAATGCGCCAGCAGCTTGAGCCGCTGGTCTGGTACACAACCGATTCAACCTTTGAGCCCTATTTGCTGGAAGGCTGGGAGGTAAACGATAACGCCACCGAATATACGCTCAAGTTGCGACAGGGCGTGACCTGGTCCAACGGCGACCCGTTCGTCGCTGACGACCTGATCTACAATATCAACGCTTGGTGCGACGCTTCGGTCGAAGGCAATTCCATGGTCGCCCGTATGGGATCGCTCGCCGACAAGGAGACCAAGAAGATTCGCGACGGCGGCGCCACCAAAGTCGATGATCACACCGTCAAGATTGTGCTGAGCACGCCAGATATTTCGTTCATTCCCAATCTGGCTGACTATCCCGCCCTGATCATGCACAAGACCTTCTATGAGACTGGCGCGGATTTCGTGAAGAATCCGATCGGAACAGGACCATTCCAACTTGTTTCCTTCGATGTCGGCCAGCGCGTTGTTTATAAGCAGCGCGAAGACGGCAAGTGGTGGGGCGGTGAGGTCATGCTCGACGGCGTTGAGTTCATCGACTACGGCACCGATCCAAACGCCATGGTCAGCGCTTTTGAGTCCGGCGAGATAGACGCCAATTACGAAACGACGCCAGACTATTTGACGGCGCTGGACGGGTTGGGCCTCAACAAGAACGAGGCTGTGACGTCCATCACGATCGTTGCCCGCACCAATGTCAACAACAAGCCGTACGACGATCAGAAGGTGCGCAACGCGCTGCAACTCGCCGTCGACAACGCCACCGTGCTGCAACTCGGGCAGGGCGGCGCCGGCATCCCGGCTGAAAACCATCACGTTGCGCCAATCCATCCGGAATATTACGCATTGCCGAAGATTGCGCGCGACATGGAGAAGGCGAAAGCGCTCCTCACTGAAGCTGGCCAGCTCGACTTTGAGCATGAACTGATCTCGTCGGACGAGGACTGGCACAAGAACACCGGTGACGCCATTGCTGCGCAGTTGCGCGAAGCCGGCATCAAGGTGAAGCGTACGGTGCTGCCCGGTTCTACCTTCTGGAACGACTGGACCAAATATCCGTACTCGCTCACCAACTGGACCATGCGTCCGCTTGGCGTTCAGGTGCTGGCGCTTGCCTATCGCACCGGCGAAGCCTGGAACGAGACGGGATACTCGAACCCGGACTTCGACAAGGCTCTGGGTGACGCGCTGGCGATTAACGACGCGGACAAGCGAAAGGAAGTGATGAAGACCTGCGAGCAGATATTGCAGGACAGCGGCATCATCATCCAGCCGTATTGGCGCAAGGTCTATAATCACAATTCGCCGAAAGTGCATGGCTATTATCAGCAGGCCATGCAGCAACTTAGCCTGGGCAAGGCGTGGATGGCTGCTTCCTGACGAAGATTTTGGGAGGGGTCAGCGATGGCCCCTTCCATTTCTTGGTGGTTTGCTGATCGGAGAGTTCCGCAGGCCGCTTGACCCCAACCTTCGTGACGGCAGGGGACGGCATGCTCACATTTATAATACGCAGGCTCGGCGTGATGGCTTTGACCATGCTGTGCCTGACGGTGATCGTGTTTTTCATGATCAGCCTTGAGCCCAATCTCAAGAAACTGGCAATTAGTCAGACCGAGGCGCGCGCCACACAGGAGCAACTCGACAGCTGGCTTCAGCGCAATGGTTACAGGCAGGGTTTCTGGACGCGATACGGCCAGTGGCTCGGCATCATGCCCAAGCAGCCGAACATCGACCAGGCGACGGGTCAGCCCGTTGCACGCTTCGTTTTCTGCGACGAACCGGCGGTAGCGACCTATTCGGGCGTTCTGCAAGGCGATTTTGGCTGTTCGACGAAATTCCGCACCAAGGTTGAGAACAAGCTGTTTCCAGCGCTGCGGGCCACGGGCATCCTGATGTTCTGGGTGCTGGTGACGATGGTGCCCATATCTCTGCTGATTGGCGTTTTGGCCGGCATGCGCGAGGGGTCGCGCACCGACCGGACACTTTCGGCGGTATCCATTCTGACAACCGCAACGCCTGAATATGTGTCCGGGGTCATATTCGCGGTCATATTCGCCAGTTGGCTTGGCTGGCTGAACGGCTCCGCCGCCAGCGCCACCACGCAGGGCGTCAACTTCTACAATTTTACGCTGCCGGTCATGACCATGGCTGTGTACGGCACGGGCTACATCGCACGTATGACACGCGCATCGATGGTCGAAGTCATGTCGCAGCAATATATCCGCACGGCCCGCCTCAAGGGCCTGACCTTTGGGGCTGTCGTTCTCAAACACGCTCTTCGCAACGCGCTGATCGCGCCATTCACGGTGATCATGCTGCAGATTCCGTGGCTTTTGACAGGCGTGGCAGTGGTGGAAAACATGTTTCGCTATCAGGGCTTTGGCTTCACGCTTGTGGAGGCAGCGTCGAACAATGACATCGACTTGTTGCTTGCCTGTTCGCTGATCTCGGTCATTGTGGTGCTGCTGACCCAACTCCTCTCCGACATTGGATATGCGTTCCTGAACCCGCGCATCAGGGTGCAATGATGCTGGCAAGAACAATCCTTTTGAACGTCTCGATCAAAGCGAGGTCAGCCAATGACTGTTGAATATATTGGCTGGGTTCAGGTGGTCATCGGCGTCATCGCGAGGTTTTGGCCAGTGTGGCTTGCCATGGCGCTGGTGATGGGCGTCTCCTTTGCGTATCGCAAAAGGCTCGGTCTCTACGGTCAGCTCTACTCGACTGGCGCCGGATTGATAGGCCTGGGTATTTGCTTTTTCTGGCTCTTCACCGCGCTGTTTGCGTCCGTGGTCGCAACTTTCGATCCGCTGACGCAAGTCGCGGTTCTGAAAAATGCGTTGCCCGGGGCCGTCGTTCCGGAAGGCTCATCGGGCGCTGGCAGCTCGTATCTGTTCGGAGGCGACAACCTTGCCCGCGACGTGTTTTCGCGCATGGTTTACGGCAGCCAGATCGTTCTCGTCATTGCGCCGGCGGCCACGGCCTTCGCGCTTATGGTCGGGGCGACGCTGGGTTTGCCCGCCGGATATTTTGGCGGGCGCATCGACTCGATCCTGTCGTTCCTCGCCAACCTGGTGCTGGCCTTCCCGGTCATCCTGCTGTTCTACCTGCTGGTTACGCCAGCCGTCGTCGAGATGAAGCTGCCGCAAATGATGGCTGGCGTCTTCTTTCTTTTCCCGATCGTCTTTTTCCTGACGCTGTTCTGGACCCGTTTCAAGGGTCGGCCAGACAGGCTCTACTGGCTGGTGGGTCTGACAATTGTCATTGGCGGCTGGATGTATTTCGGGCTGGTCTTCGATCTCGATCCGCTCGGCGTCATGTCGATGACGCCGAACGAACTGAATATCTTCGCGGCCGTCGTATTCGCATCCAGCCCGGGTGTGTTCCGTATCGTTCGCGGTCTGGTGATGGATATAAAGTCGCGCGACTACGTAGCGGCTGCGCAGACACGCGGCGAGACGCCCTGGTACATAATGCTCTGGGAGATTTTGCCCAATGCGCGGGGCCCGCTGATTGTGGATACCTGTCTGCGCATAGGCTATACGACCATCCTGCTCGGCACGCTGGGCTATTTTGGCCTCGGTCTTGCGCCTGAGAGTCCTGACTGGGGCACCTCGATCAAGGACGCAGGCCGTCTCCTTCGCAACGTTGTTCACCCGGCGTTGCCGCCGGCTTTTGCGCTGATGAGCTTTGTGCTGGGCCTCAACCTTCTGGCCGATTCGCTGCGCGAAGAGTCGCTGAAAGACTGACGCCGACCCTATGACGCCGCACATTTGTGGCGATTGAAGGAAAATACGATGAACGAAGCCGTCAAAGCCAAGTCCGTCCAATCCTCGGAGCCGATTGTCGACATCCGCAACCTGTCGATCTCGTTTTTCACCAAGCGTGGCGAGATACCTGCCGTCATGGATTTTTCGTGCGCGGTCATGCCGGGCGAGGCCATGGGTATCGTTGGCGAATCGGGTTGCGGCAAGTCAACAGTGTCTCTCGGAATCATGCGCGACTTGTCAAATGTCGGCAAAATTGTCGGTGGCAAGATCATGTTCCAGGGCAAGGACATGGGTGAGATGTCCGACGAGGAGTTGCGCTCGATCCGCGGCAACAAGATCGCTATGATCTACCAGGAGCCGATGGCTTCGTTGAATCCGGCGATGAAGATCGGCCAGCAGCTCATGGAGGTGCCGATCATCCACGAGCAGGCATCAAAAAAAGTCGCCTACAACCGGGCGCTGGAGATGGTGGGGGCGGTGAGACTGCCTGACCCTGAGCGCATGATGCGCAGCTATCCACACCAGCTTTCCGGCGGACAGCAGCAGCGCATCGTTATCGCCATGGCGTTGTTGTCAAAGCCGGCGCTGCTTTTGCTCGATGAACCGACAACGGCGCTCGATGTGACGGTCGAGGCTGGTATTGTGGAACTGGTCAAAGGGCTCGGCGAGAAGTTCGGCACCTCAATGATCTTTGTGTCGCACAATCTTGGGCTGATCCTCGAAACATGCGACCGCATCACAGTCATGTATTCGGGTGAGGCGGTTGAGACCGGCAATATTCGCGACGTGTTCGACCGGATGCGCCACCCTTATACGCAAGGGCTTTTCCGCTCTATCCCGCTGCCTGGCGCGGACAAGAATTCTCGACCTCTCATTGCCATACCTGGTCAGCTGCCGCTGCCGCATGAGCGACCGAAAGGCTGCAATTTTGGCCCACGCTGTCATCACTTCGTAGAAGGCGTCTGTAACGCCGCCGAGATCTCGATGATCAAGGTAGAAGGACATGACGGTCACTACAGCCGCTGTGTGCGCTTCAACGAGATCGACTGGGAGGAGCTGCCGCCCGGCGCCGATAAAAAGCATGAACCGGTCAAGCCGGGTGCGCCTGTCCTGAGGGTCGAAAACCTGAGGAAATATTACAGGGTTGGCGGCAATGAGGTGTTTGGCGCGAGGGGGGAGGCGCGTGTCGTCAAGGCCAATGAGTCGATCAGTTTCGAGGCGCGGGAAAGCGAGACGGTAGCGATCGTTGGCGAATCCGGCTGCGGCAAGTCCACGCTCGCCAAAGTGCTTCTGGGGCTTGAAACGGCCAGCAGCGGCGACGTCGTGCTCGGCGACACGGAAATCCAGTCCACCGGCGTTGAAGTGCGCGACGTCCAGACCGTTTCATCGATCCAGATGGTGTTCCAGAATCCGTTCGACACGCTCAATCCGAGCCATTCGGTCGGTTCGCAGATCATCCGGACGCTGGAGAAATTTGGATTTGGCGCCACGGTTGCCGATCGCAAGTCACGTATGCTTGAACTACTCGATCTGGTGAAGCTGCCGCGCGCCTTCGCTGATCGTATGCCGCGCCAGCTTTCTGGCGGTCAAAAACAGCGCATAGGCGTTGCGCGCGCCTTTGCCGGGCAAGCCAGGGTGGTCGTCGCCGATGAGCCCGTTTCGGCGCTGGACGTGTCGGTTCAGGCCGCAGTTACCGAACTGCTGATGGACATTCAGCGCAAGAACAAGACGACGATGCTGTTCATAAGCCACGATCTGTCAGTCGTGCGCTACATCGCCGACCGGGTGGTGGTCATGTATCTCGGGCATATCGTGGAGCAGGGGACGACGGACCAGATTTTTGCGCCGCCCTATCATCCCTATACGGAGGCGTTGTTGTCGGCGATCCCGATTGCCGACACGTCGGTCGTCAAGCAGCACATCGTGCTGGAGGGTGACATTCCATCAGCCATGAACCCGCCGTCGGGCTGCCCGTTCCAGACCCGCTGCCGCTGGAAGAGCCATGTGCCTGGCAACAAATGTGAAACGCAATTGCCGCCCCTGAAGGATCTTGGCGGCGGCCACATGAGCTTGTGCTGGCTCGACGATGCGGAACTGTCAAAAATGAAGCCCGTCATCACTTACGGGGAAGATGACAGCGAGCCGGTTCACGACATTGTGCCGGATGATGACAGGCAGGCTGTAGCCGCAGCCGCTGTTGGCATGCCGGAACCGGCGCGGGTAAAACGTGAAGCCGCCAGGGCTGCGGCGGCCGCGACGAAGGCAGATGCACTTGTGCGTCGGCCGAGCGCCTCAAAGTCAAAACCGAATACGACAACCGCCAAGGCGGCCAAGCCTGTGTCTGGCGCGCTGACAAAGCTGACCCTTGTAGCGGACAAGCACAAGCCGGTTCGAATGACGAAGCCAAAATTTCCGGACGATCTCAAGCTGATCTCCGGCGTAGGACCCAAGATTGAACGGACGCTCCACAGTCTGGGTGTCTACACCTATGCGCAGGTGGCCGGCTGGAAAAAGGCTGAGCGTGAATGGGTCGACAATCACCTCAATTTTCATGGCCGTATTGAACGCGAGGACTGGGTAAAACAGGCGAAGGCATTGGCCAAAGGCGGCGTTGCGGAATACGTCAAAGTTTTCGGCAAAAAGCCCCGGTAGTCTGTTCAATTGGTGAAGGTCCAACACATTGTCGCCAGGTGCGCGCCGTGCTGGGTCCAGACCGCAACGGCGATAGCCGGTTTGAAGACGCAGCCCGGTTTCTGGAACAGCTTTTTCTGAACGGACTGCAGCCGAAGGGCTGAGCTCACAACCTAAATTCCGACCTAATCCATGACCAACGCGATGGTATTGATGCCGTCTACCTGCGGTTCGGGCGAGTACATGTCGTCGCCAGGCTTCAGCACAAATCGCAACACGCGCTTGCCCGACGCATCAAGCAGTTCGATATCCTCCTTGCCTGCCAGCGCCCAGGACGCGACCTTGTCCATCACAGGAAAGTCGCGACCGCATTTTGGCCCCTTCTCAATGACCAGCCCATGCGCCGCCGGTTCGCTCTTGAGGTTGATGCGGCAAACTTTCGACCAGTCGTCATTGCCAATGTCCCAGGCAACCGCGATCGCCTTGAGATCGTCCAGCACCGAACGAGTTGGGGAATCAGATGCGTGGGCCTGTCCCATTCCTGAGACAACCGCCAAAACGAGCGGCATCATTCGTTTCCGCATATGCAGACCTCCTTGCCCGCACTGATCAAGACAACAGTCCATGGCAGCAAAATGGCGCATCAGCGCAAACAGTCGAAACCTGACCATCGCAACGGTGAGGACGCGATGGATCAGGATATTGTCAACGTGACCTTCTCGCGTCACGCCGCGTCGCGGCTATTCCGCAGCCTGCCTGGCGCTCGGATTGTTCGGGTGTGTCGTCCAGTTGGCGTATATCTTCTCGACCTTCTTGCCGGTACGCTTGTCGAGCGCTCCGGCCTTCACCGACTCCATGGTGATGCAGCCCGAGACGGGGCAGACATTGACGCATAGATTGCAGCCGACGCATTCAGCTTCAATCACCTCGAAATGCCGCGCACCGTTGACGATGGACGTAATTGCCTGATGCGACGTGTCCTCGCAGGCAATGTGACAGCGGCCGCATTTGATACACTGATCCTGATCGATACGGGCCTTCGCCACGTAATTCAGGTTCAGATACTGCCAATCGGTGACATTCGGCGTGGCGCGGCCCACCAGATCCGACAGATCCATGCCCTTGTCATCCAGATATTGCGACAGGCCGGTGATCATCTCCTGCACCACCTTGAAGCCATAGGTCATCGCCGCCGTGCAGACCTGCACGTTTCCGGCCCCGAGGCTGAGGAATTCCGCCGCGTCGCGCCATGTCGTCACCCCGCCGATGCCGCTGATCGGCAGGCCGCGCGTTTCGGCGCTGCGCGCAATCTCGGCCACCATGTTCAGCGCGATCGGTTTCACCGCCGGGCCGCAATAGCCGCCATGGGTGCCCTTGCCGTCGATCATCGGCTCGGGCGCGAAATCATCAAGGTTCACCGAGGTGATCGAGTTGATGGTGTTGATCAGGCTGACCGCATCCGCCCCGCCGCGTTTCGCCGCCTCGGCCGGTTTCCTGACATCGGTGATGTTGGGCGTCAGCTTGACGATGCAGGGCATCCGGCTGTGTTTCTTCACCCAGCGCGTGACCATCTCGATATATTCCGGCACCTGCCCGACGGCCGACCCCATGCCGCGTTCCGCCATGCCATGCGGGCAGCCGAAGTTCAGCTCCACCCCGTCGGCCCCGGTATCCTCGATCCGCTTCAGGATGTCGCGCCAGCTGTCCTCGTCGCAGGGCACCATCAGGCTGATGATCAGCGCGCGGTCCTTCCAGGCCCGCTTGACCGACTTGATCTCTTGCAGGTTCACCTCCAGCGGGCGGTCGGTGATCAGCTCGATATTGTTCAGGCCCAGCAGGCGCCGGTCCGCCCCCCAGACCGCGCCATAGCGGGGCCCCGAGACGTTCACCACCGGCGGCCCTTCGGACCCCAGGGTCTTCCACACCACGCCGCCCCATCCGGCCTGAAAGGCCCGCACGACGTTGTATTCCTTGTCCGTCGGCGGGGCCGAGGCCAGCCAGAACGGGTTGGGCGACTTGATACCGATGAAATTCGAGGTGAGGTCAGCCATCATGGGCCTCCTTGCGACAAGCTGGGAGAAGGGATGCGGGGCGGGGCTTGCAGCACCCGCGGACGGTCAGGCGAATTGCGACCAGAGCCAGCCGAGGATGTCGCCGCCGAACTGGCCGAGCTTCGGGAT
>Ga0209573_1004378_pt1 | contig 14005 bp, 14 predicted proteins | sample TNRBio252014_DNA_FD_185870 | JGI IMG/M metagenome (GOLD analysis project Ga0209573, IMG submission 185870) | Wastewater treatment Type I Accumulibacter community from EBPR Bioreactor in Madison, WI, USA - TNR Reactor_6/25/2014_ DNA (SPAdes)... | ecosystem: Engineered > Bioreactor > EBPR >...
CCGGGCCATCTCGAAGAGTTCGCGCTCGCGGTGCAGATCGGCGGAGTGATCGAATTGCAGCGGAGACGGCACGAGCTTCCTCAAGAGGGCCTCGAGGTCTTCGTTCGATTCGTGTTTGTCGCGCTCGTCGCTCATCCGTTCATGGGATAAAGCGATGCGAGGGCGGTTTTGTGTCTAAATCGAATCAACCAACTGGGAAAAAATCCCCCGCTCCCGCGGACCGGACCTTTCAGAGGTAGACCCGCTGGACCCGGCTGGTGATCCCGGTGAGGACTTCCCACGGAATCGTCCCCGCGAGTGCGGCGATCTCGGCGGTGGTGATTTCCCCATCGCCCTGCCGTCCCATGAGGACCGCTTCTTCGCCGCGAGGAACAGATTCGAGGGCCGAGACGTCGACGAGGATCTGGTCCATCGTAACGCGACCGAGAAGGGGGCAGCGCCGCCCTTGGATGAGGACGTCAGCTCCGGCCCCGGAGAGCTGGCGTGGATAGCCATCGCCGTATCCCACCGCGAGGGTGGCGACGCGGGTGTCGCGCTCCGTGATGAAGGTGCGGCCGTAGGAGATCCCGGTGCCTGCGGGGACGTCGCGGACGAGGGTGACGCGGGTTTTCAGGCTCATGACCGGGCGCAGCCCGCCGCCTTCATCGGGCAAAGGCGAGATCCCGTAGAGGGCGAGACCGGGACGGACCAGGGTCATGCCGGTCATTTCGCCTTGAAAACCGAGCAGGCCCGCGCTGTTGCCGAGGTGGACTTGGCATCCCGGATCCGGGGCCAAGGTGGCGACGAGTGCCTCGAAGCGCTTGATCTGATCGAGGGTGAAGGCGCGGTCTTCGTCGGCGGAGGGAAAATGGCTCGCGAGGCCCTCGAGCTGGCAATGCGGGCTCGAGCGGATCGCGGCGACGAGTGCGGCGGCCTCGTCGGGGAGGCAGCCCATGCGCCCCATCCCCGTGTCGATGACGGCGTGGAGCCGCGCCGTCGTTCCGAGACGCGCGGCAGCCGACTCATAGGCTGTGACTTCGTCAGGCAGGGAGACGGCCCCGGAAAATCCCTCGGCGACGAGCGGCTCGACCTCTTCCGGAGTGGCGGGACCGAGAACGAGGATGCCCCGCTCGCTCCCGGTGGAGGCGGCACGGGTGCGCCTCGCTTCACGCAGGTTGGCGACTCCGAACCAGGTCGCGATGCTACTCAGGGCGGCGACAACTTCGGGCAGGCCGTGGCCGTAGGCGTCGGCCTTGACGATCGCCATGACCTCGCAGCCGGGACCGGCGAGGGACCGGCACAGGGACGCATTGTGACGCAGGGCCCCGAGATCGATTTCGGCCCAACAGCGCGGAGGAGGGTTGTCGGATCCCGGCGACGCCATCATTTCCGCACGTCGAGCTCCTTCTGGATCGTAGCAAAGTCCCCTTCCTCGCAGCAGCGCACGAATCCCTCGCAATACGACTTCAGCTTGTCCCAGACGAGACGGATTTCCTCCGACTCTTCCTGCGAAATCTGGTTGTCCTGCGCGGCTCGCGAGACGGCGTCGAGGAGTCCGGCGAACTGCTGCACGATCTGGTGGGTCGCAGGGACGACGGCGTAGCCCTTGGTCGGGCAGCTCTTCGGATTCTTCACGAAATAACCCCCGGCACGCTGGCAGAGCCATTCTACGATCCCGAGGTGATGGGTGAGGCGCACGAGTTCGTCGACGCGGTCGAGCGGATTGCGGCTGCCGGATCCCTGACCTTCGGGCGGTTGTGCCCATTTGTAGACGAGGGAAAGGGAGACCCCGATTTCCGATGCGATCTCTTTCGGGCTCGCGTTCGGGCTGTCAAAGGCCTCTTTCAAGACTTCATGCGATTCCATGGTATCGCGGAGTGTGCCCGATGCGACGCGGCATGACAAGCGGCGAAACCACATCCCCTCGCATCCGGCGCGGGATCGCGCATGACCGCCGCCTTGCCCCGGACGGCTCCTTCGGCTAAAAAGCGGGATTCCTTTCCTCGATTTCCACATGATCCGTCTTTCTACGTCGCTCCTCCTGCCCTTCTTTCTCCTGATCGCTCTCCTGCCCGCGACGTCCCGCGCCCAGGAGGCGGTCGACCTTTTCAATGGGAAGGATCTCACGGGCTGGGATGGCGACCCGGCGCTTTGGAAAGTGGTCGATGGTATCATCACCGGCACCTGCACCGGACCGGGCAAGCCGGAGCACAACGACTTCCTCATCTGGCGCGGCGGCACGCTCAAGGATTTCGAACTCACCGTGACGATGCGCGTCGTCGGCGACAACAATTCGGGCATCCAATACCGCAGCCGTCCGCTCCCCGAGGTCGGCCCTTGGGCCATCGCCGGCTACCAATGCGACGTGCATCCCGCGATCGAACACACCGGGATGACCTACGAGGAAAAGGGACGCGGCATTTTCGGGCTCAACGGCAAGAACGTGGTCCTCGGTCCCGACGCTCAGCGCTGGCTCGTCGGCGAACAGGAGCCCGTGAAGGTCGATGTGTCGCAGTGGCAGACCTACACCGTGTTCGCGAAAGGGAACGTGATGGAGCACCGCATCAACGGACAGCTCACCTCGAAGCTCATCGATTGCGATGAGAAGGGCCGCGCCCTCGAAGGGCTGCTCGCCTTTCAACTCCACAGCGGGAACGCCAACACCGTGGAGATCCGCGAGGTGAAGCTGAAGACGCTCAAGGGCAGTGAGGTGAAGGGGAATGTGCTCGAGAGCGGCGATGTCGTTCCATTCATCCTGCCCGCCAACGCGATCCGGATCGACAAACCGACGACCTCGCGGCCGCAGGGACTCGGCAAACCCGCCCCGGCAAATCCGGCGGCAGGGAAAAAGCCGTGAATCTTCACCGCATCGCCGCACGCCAGCGCGTCGGCGTCTGGCCGGTCTGTTTGCGGAACCAGCGCGTGAAGTAATTCTGATCGTCCATCCCGACGGCGGCGGCGATCTCGCCAATGCCGCGGTCGCTGCCGCGGAGGAGACGCGTCGTCTCGTCGAGCCGGAGCCGGTTGAGGATGCCGCCGACGGTCGTGCCGCCCTCGGCCTGGAGCTGGCGGTTGAGGTGGTCGAGGGTGCGGCCGAGGGACGTGGCCACCGCACCCGGCGTCAAAGCGGCGAGACCCTGGCGCGTCGCGACCGATCGCACCGATGCCGCGACCGGACCGTCCAAGCCTCGCTCATCGCTGCCGTTCACGGCCCGCTCGAGTCGCGAGAGGAGACGGAGAATGAGGGCCGCCGTCTGGATCGAATAATCATCACGACGTCGGTGCTGTTCATGCAGGGAGAGGAGCCAGCGCTCCACCAACGCGAGATCGCGGGCCCCGAGCACGGCGTGTCCCGCCCAGGTCACCGCCTCGACCGTTTCAAAGTCGATCGCGAGACAGATCGGACGCACCGCGCGGGTCTTTTCAAAGCGATGGGCCTGACCGGAAGGGATCACCAAAACCGTCCCGCGATCGACCGGTAGGGTGCTCATGCCGAGATGCTGCAAGCCCGCTCCACGCAGGTAGAGGAGGATCTGGGAAAAGCGATGGACATGTTCGCCGAGCTTCTCCACCCGCGGCATGTGCTGGTTCAGGGCGACCCGACGGAGCGCGAATCCCGGCCAGCGGATTTTCAGGTCCTCGAGGAGGATGGGTTGGAATTCCCTGGCCTTCACGAAATCGACATCGGTTTTGTGCTAATCACGACGAAAATAGTCTCACCTTTCCGGCTGGAATTTGCTAGCCTTTTCCTCATGATCACCGACCCCGCCGATCTGAAGCCCTCCACGACCTGGGAGGAAACCGTCTGGTCCCGCACGCCCGAGGAAGCCCTCGTCGATCATGTCGCCAATCCCCGCCTCTGCGTCGCGACCCTGCTGCCCTTCCGCGACGGCAAGCCCGATTGGGAAGGCTTCGAGAACAGCATCCGCTGGATGATCACCTGCGCCGAGGCCGCCGGCGTCGAGATCGCTTTCGTCCTCAACGCCGATACAGGCTACATCTTCAACCTTTCCCTCGATCTCTACGGAGAGGTGATCCGCCGTTTCCGCGCCGCCTTCCCGGAGCCGACCATCATCTGTGGGTCGACCGCGGTCGGAGCCTCGGGCGAGACCTTCCAGTCCGATTGGTATCGCCCCCACTTCGAGATCGCGCAGAGCTTCGACAAAGTCGAGATGATGATCATGACCTCGAAGCTCCTCAACGAGCTCGAGACCGAAAAACGCCGCGACGCCTACTTCGAGATCGCCGAGATGCTCACCGTGCCCGGCATCGTCCACGCCCTCGAACCCGCTTTCGTGCCTTGGGCGACGCCCTACGGTCCCTGGCTGCTGCACGAGTTGGCGAATCATCCCAAGTTCGTCGGCGGCAAAATCTCGACTCTCGATGAGCCGCATTTCCTCTACTGGGCCTCGATGTGCCGGGACCTCAAGCTCGACTTCGCACCCCACAGCGGCGACGACTTCGGGATCGCCTCGGCCATCAAGATGGGCCTGCCGCTGCTCATCGGCGCGGGTGTCTCGGCCTGTCCGCTCATCTGCGAAGCGAAGCGCATGTGGACCAACACGCCGCTCGACACGCGGGTCTACAAACTCTTCGAAGCCTTCCAGTCCCTCGAGGATGCCGTCTTCCGCCTCGATGCCAGCGGCAGCGCCGCCGCCTACAAACACAGCACCGCGCACGTGCTGAAATTGCTCGGTCTCATCGCCTCGAGCGAGATCCATCCCGACTGCCCCGACACCCGCCCCGCCGACGAAGCCGAACGCATGCGCGAAGCACTCGTCCGCCCCCTCCGCATCGCCGAACGCCTCGGCATTAGGAACTTCCGGCTGGCTTGATCCAACACTCCACCACTCCCTTTCTCCAATACTCCCGATGGATTCTTCCCGTCTCTGCGTCCACACCATCACCACCAAATCCTGGCCGATCGAGGTGGCGATGGACAAATACGCCGCCGCCGGCATCGGTGGCATCACGGTCTGGCGTCAAGCCCTCGAGGGACGGAACCTCGCCCGGGTCGGTGATGATCTCCGCGCCCGGAATCTCGAAATCGTCTCGCTCTGCCGCGGCGGATTCTTTCCTAACAAAACCCCCGAAGGCCGCACCGAAGCGATCGAGGAAAACCGCCGCGCGATCCGCGAGGCGGCCGAGCTCGGGACGCCTCTCGTCGTCCTCGTCTGCGGGGCCGTGCCCGGGCAGCCGCTCGCGGAGTCGCGGAAGCAGATCGCCGACGGCATCGCCGCGGTCCTGCCCCTTGCCGAGGAATTGAACATCCGCCTCGGGATCGAGCCGCTCCACCCGATGTATGCCGACGATCGCAGCGCGATCAACACGATGACCTCGGCCAACGCCGTCTGTGATGAACTGGACCATCCCCTTGTCGGACTCGCCGTCGACGCCTACCACGTCTGGTGGGATCCCGACCTCGCCACCCAGATCGCCCTGACCGGGGAAAAGAACCGCCTCTTCGCCTTCCACATCTGTGACTGGCTCACGCCAACGACCGATCTCCTCAACGACCGCGGTCTCATGGGGGAAGGCTGCATCGACCTCAAGGGCATGCGCGCCCTCGTCGAGGCTGCGGGCTTCAACGGCTTCCACGAAGTCGAAATCTTCTCAAACCGCTGGTGGTCCGCCGACCAGGATGAGTTCCTCGCCCGTATCCAGCAGGCCTACGCGGAACACTGTTAAATCTCCCGATGAAGCGGAAGCGGTTTTACATGGCCATCGCGGTGCTCGCTGCCTACATCGGGATCTACGTCGCCTTGTCGTTGCAAGGCCAGTATTACTGGCATGCCCGAGGCGATTTGAGATTCAAAGACAACGACGGAAGTCCGGGATTTTCATTGTACGACACCGTTGTTTGGCTACCCAAATACCTGAACTTCCGTTCGACGCGGCTTCCTTCCGGAGAAAAACACACCTTTTGGAACATCGGCGGAATCATCTTTTTGCCCTTGATCCTCTTGGACCGGGCGGTGTGGCATAGAACAACCGATTTGATCGACGAAGAAACAACCCCAATTCCCGTATCCGGTTGAGGCGTCCTACCTAACCCCGTTGAAGCCACCTCCACCGGGGCACCAGCCCCGCATACTCCAGACCTTTTACCTTTAACCTTCCCACCTTTTACCGGGCGCTCCGCGCCCGCCATCCTCATGAACCTCGGCATTATCTTGAACGGCGTCACCGGACGCATGGGCACCAACCAACACCTCGTCCGTTCCATCCTCGCGATCCGCGAACAGGGCGGCATCCGCGTCGCGCCCGGACAGACCATCCAGGTCGATCCCATCCTAACGGGGCGCAACGAACACAAGCTGCGCGAGCTCGCGGCAAAATACGGCGTGGAACGCTGGACCACCGACCTCGACGCGGCCCTTGCCGATCCTCACAACCAGGTCTTCTTCGACGCCAGCTCCACCCTGCACCGCGCCCGCTTCGTCGAGATGGCGGTCAAGGCCGGCAAGGCGATCTACTGCGAGAAACCGACCGCGGTGGAGACGGCCGAGGCGGTGCGTCTGGCCACGCTGTGCCGCGAGGCAGGGGTGAAAAACGGCGTCGTCCAGGACAAGCTCTGGCTCACCGGCATCCGCAAACTGAAGCTGCTCATCGACCAGGGATTCTTCGGACGCATCCTCTCGGTGCGCGGCGAGTTTGGTTACTGGGTCTTCACTGGTCACGACGCCGACCAGCCCATCCAGCGCCCGAGCTGGAACTACCGCAAGGAAGACGGCGGCGGCATCATCATCGACATGCTCTGCCACTGGCGTTACCTCATCGACCACACATTCGGCCCGATCAAATGCGTCTCCTGCCTCGGTGCGGTCCACATCCCCGAGCGCATCGACGAGGCCGGCAAGGCCTACGAGTGCACCGCCGACGACAGTTGTTACGCCACCTTCGAGCTCGAGAACGGCGTCGTCTGCCAGTTCAACAGTTCGTGGGACGTGCGGGTGCGGCGTGACGATCTCTTCGTGATGAACGTCGACGGCACCCACGGCTCCGCCGTGGTCGGTCTGCGCAAGTGCTGGGTGCAATCGCTCGGCACAACGCCGAAGCCGGTCTGGAATCCCGATATCCCGCAGCCGATCAATTTCCAGGAAGGCTGGCAGGAGGTCCCCGATGCGACCGTCTACGACAACGCTTTCAAGATCCAGTGGGAGCTCTTCCTCCGCCACGTCGCCCTCGACGAACCCTTCCCCTACGACCTCATGGAGGGCGCGAAAGGCGTCCAACTCGCCGAAGCGGGCCTGCAAAGCTGGGCCGAGCGCCGTTGGATCGATCTTGCGCCGCTGGGGTAAGGGTAGCGTAACGAAAGCGGCGACGCTTCCGAAATCGAACGTCCCTCGACACCCGGTCGGAACGTTCGAACGCTCCGCTACGGGAAGAGAAGCGGGCGCGTCACTCCTCCCGCATGAAGTAGGGCAACTCCGGCGGCGAGGGATGCGAGGCGAGGAAGGTCTCGACCCAGCCGATGTTGTAGTCGCCGTTCTTGAACGCGCTGTTTTCGAGGATCGATACCTGGAAGGGAATCGTCGTCTTGATCCCGCCGATGACGAATTCACGCAGCGAACGCAGCATGCGGGCGATCGCGATTTCACGGGTCGCACCGGTAACGATGAGCTTCGCGATCATCGAATCGTAGTGCGGCGGGACTTCGTAGCCGCTGTAGACGTGCGTGTCGACGCGGACACCGCGGCCCCCGGGGGCGTAGAAGAGATTGATCTTGCCCGGGCTGGGGGCAAAATTGTTGTAGGGATCCTCCGCGTTGATGCGGCATTCGATCGAGTGACCGCGCGGCTGGCTGTAGACGACGTGATCGGAGAGCGGCTCGCCCGAGGCAATCCGGATCTGTTCCTTGATGAGGTCGCAACCGCGCACTTCCTCGGTGATGGGATGCTCCACCTGGATGCGGGTGTTCATCTCCATGAAGTAGAAATTCTCCTGGTCGTCAACGAGGTATTCGATCGTGCCGCAGTTCTCGTAGCCGATGTTTTTGACGAGGGCCTCCGAAGCTTCGGCCATGCGCTGGCGCAGTCCGGAAGTGAGGAGCGGCGAGGGCGTTTCCTCGATGATCTTCTGGTTGCGGCGCTGCATCGAGCAATCGCGTTCGCCGAGTTCCTTCACGTTGCCATGGCTGTCGGCCACGATCTGGAATTCGACGTGGTGGGGATTCTGGACGAGACGCTCGATGTAGACATCGGGGCAGCCGAAGCAGGCCTGGGCCTCGTTCCGGGCGGCGTGGAAGGCGGTGACAAAACTCGCCTTGTTCAGCGCGGGGCGCATTCCGCGACCGCCACCACCGGCGGTGGCCTTGATCATCACGGGATATCCGATCTGCTCGGCGACCTTGAGGGCCTCGGCTTCGGTCTCGACGATGCCTTCGGACCCAGGAGTCACCGGCACGCCGAATTTCGTGGCGGTGGCGCGGGCCTGGTTCTTGTCCCCCATCAGGGCGATGACGCGGGCGGAGGGCCCGATGAACTTGACGTTGCAGCTCTCGCAGAGCTCGGCGAAACGCGGATTCTCGGAAAGGAATCCGTAGCCGGGGTGGATCGCATCGACGTTGGCGATCTCGGCAGCCGAGAGGATCGCCTGCATGTTCAGGTAGGAGTCGGCGCTCTTGGCCGGCCCGATGCAGATGGCGTCGTCGGCGAGATGAACGTGCATCGAGTCCACATCCGCCTCGGAGTAGACGGCGGTGGTGCGCACCCCGAGTTCCTTGGCGGCGCGGATGACGCGCAGGGCGATTTCGCCGCGGTTCGCTACGAGTATGTTCTTGAACATGGCGTTTCGCGTGGTCCTCGCCCGGTAAACTGGGTTCGAACGACGAATAAAAGTGGGAGGAAAATCAGGCCGTCTTCACGCGGAAGAGCGGTTCGCCGTATTGCACGGCCGTGCCGTTTTCGACGAGGAGTTCGACGATCTCGCCGGAGATTTCGGACTTGATCTCGTTCATCACCTTCATCGCCTCGATGATGCAGACAGTGCTGTCGGCATTCACCTTGGTGCCCACCTTCACGAAGGGTTCGGAATCGGGGGAGGAGGCGGTGTAAAAGGTCCCGACCATGGGAGAGGTGACTTCCTTGACGTTCGTCGGAAGTCCGGCCTCGGCGGCGGGGGCGGCCGGAGCGCCACCGGCGGGAGCGGGGGCATGGGCGTAAGCTGGAGCGTATTGCGGGGCGGGGGCGGAGGACATCCAGTTCTGGATGGCCTTGACGTCGAGGTCGCCGCCTTTCTTGAGTTCCAGCTTGGTTTCTCCTTGCTCCAGCTTGAAGACGGAGAGCCCATGTTGATCCATGAGCTCGACGATGCGTTTGATTTCTCTGAAGTCCACGGCGGTTGGCCCTCTCGGTTGAGTTGGTAGGTGGGGAGATCCGATGGCGGATGACCCGGGTCGGAATCGTGACCCAGAAAGGTCCCGGTTTCCAGTGAAAAAAACGGGCCGAGAATCACCGCAAGTCTCGATTTGTCAAGTTCCCGCCGCGGCGATCACCTCCAGAACCCGCTCCACCTCGTCGTGGGTGTTGTAAAAATGCGGGCTGAAACGGAGATAGGGCCGACCCTCGCGGTCGTGGCGGAAGCTGGCGACGATACCCGAATCGTGGAGCAGCTGGTAAAGCTCACCGATCCGCCCCGGTCGGACCGGGTCGGTGCAGGAGGTGATACCGGAGGCCGCGGAGCCCTCGCGCGGGCCGACGATCCGCAGCCCGAGCCGGTCGAGCCCCTCGCAGAGGTGGGCTTTCAGGTCGAGGAGGCGCGACGCGATGCGATCGATCCCGACGCCGGTGAGGAGGTCGAGGGAGGCCTCCATGCCGAGGAGTCCGCTCGCATTGAGCACGCCCGGCTCGTAGCGGCGGGCACCGGGCTCGAAGACGATCTCGTCGCGGGCGATGAAATTCGGTGAGATCACATTCCACGCTCCGTAGAGGCTGGGACGGAGCAGTTCCTGCCGTGCCTTGGCCACGTAGACGACACCCGCCGAGGAGGGGCCGAGCATCCACTTGTGCGAATCGGCGGAAAGGAAATCGACTTCCGCCACCGGTGTGGGGAAGCCCCCGGCGGTCTGGATCGCGTCGAGGCAGAAGAGGAGCCCGTGCTCCCGCGCGATCGATCCGACGGCGGCGATGTCGAGACGGTAGCCGGTGAGGAAATGACAGGAGGCGAGGGCGAGGAGCTTCGTGCGGGGCGTGATCGCCTCGCGCACCAGTTCCGGGGTGATCGCGCCGACCTCATGCGGCTGGAGGTAGACGATGCGGACTCCGAATCGCTCGAGCTGCTTCCACGGGTAGACATTGGCCGGGTAGTCGTCGAGGTAAGTGATGATCTCGTCGCCGGGCTGCCAGTCGAGCCCGTTCGCGACGAGACTGAGACCGAGACTGGTCGGGCCGAGCAGGGCAAATTCCTCCGGAGCTCCGCCGAAGAGCCGGGTCGCGGCACCGCGGATGCGATCCATGCGTTTGAGGAAGACCTCGCTGTAGTCGAGCTCGCCGGTGGCCGACGCTCGGTTGAAGGACTCCATCGCTTCGACCGCGGCCTGGGTCACCGGAGCGACCGCCGCATGCGCGAAGAAGATCCGGTCGCGGCAGGAGGGAAACGCGGCGCGCCGGGCCGATTCGTCGTTCAAGAGGGATTCAAAATCGATCACGGAGACAGATTCCACCGGAAAGGCCCCCGCGTCCACTGATCAGCGATCCGCCTTCACAGTTGCCGCGCCCGCTCCCCTTCCTCGATCAACGCCCAGAATTGCTTCGAGCCGGCGAGCGAGTCGTCGTCACCCACAGGCAGATTGGCGCGGTAGAGAAAATCCTGGAAGGTGTTTTTGCTGAGGACTCGGTGGACGACAACGGACTGATGATCCTTCGAGACCTCGAAGTAAATCCTCACGTCACTCGCCCGGTAGCGGTAGAGTTTCTTCCCGTCGCGCTCGATCTGGCCGAACTTCGCCCCCGGGGGCAGATCCTCGATCCCGTCGAGATCCTCGGGTTTGACCTGGAATTCGCTGAGCACCTCGAGTTGCTCGAGCGTGGGGAGCTGCGAGATCTCGGCGGCGCTGATTTCGTTGAAGATGACCTGGAACACGGGTGGAGTTTGTCGCATCGCGGACGATTCGACAAGGGCGGAAATGGGCGTCACTCGCGAGACTTCCGGCGTAATCCTTCTTTTTACTTGCGCCACGATCGTTTGACCTCAAACTGAAAACACTTTGAAGTCCCCTCTCGCCAAAGGCCTTGCATTGTTCGCCGGAGTGCATCTCCTCGGCGGACACTGGCTGGCATTGCAGATGGTCGCCTGGATGGGGATGTTCGCGATGAACTCCCAGCAGGGCGATCTCGCCGGGGCGCTTGAGAAAACCTTCGACGGCAAACATCCCTGCCCGCTCTGCGCGGCGGTCGAGGCGGGCCAGCAGCAGGAAAAGGAGCAACAGCAGAAGCAGCTCGTCGACACCGTCAACAAGGTGAACGCGGTGCCCCTGGTGGCCTTCGTCCTGCCGCAGCCTTCCGCGACCCTGCTTTCCTATTTCGAAACCGCCGGGTCCTGCGATCCCGTTTCGTTCCGTCCGCCCTCGCCGCCCCCGTGGCAGGCTTGAGCGGACGTCTTCACTTTGGTCAGGTCCTTTTCCGGACCCGGATCTTGCCCTGTGATCACGTCGATCGCGGATAACCACATCGCTCACGTCTTCTGCAGCACTCCCGGGTGACTGCATGCGGACGGACGCCTGACCCTCCCCTCCTGCCGTTGCGCCGCGACGTGTCCAGCGCAGGGCCATGGATTCTCTCCGCAGCCATCGCCGGCACCCCATCTTTTGCCATGAAATCTCCCTCTACGACCTTCTCGTTGTTGTTCTCCCTTTCCTTCCTTCCGGCCTTCGCGGATCACCCGACCCTCAGTCTCGAAGACGGAAGTCCCGGGCCGATCACGACGATTTCCGCGGTGACCTTGTCCGAAGGTGCCTTGAGCGTGGCTCAGGTAAACCAGTTCATCTTTTTCGACGGACTCTCCGATGCCGAGTTGCTCGCCTATTCGGGCAGGCCGGATCACGTGCACAGCACCGACCGTGTCATCAGTTCTTCGCTGAATGCGGCCTACGGGATGAACGACGATTTCACGCTCGGTTTTTCGCTGCCGTTCCTCTGGAGAACCAACCTCCGCGAGGCGGTCGAGCAGCGCACCGGGGTGAACGGCGTGCAGACCACCTTGGAGCCGACTCCGAAGCACGGCGGAGTCTCCCACGGTGGAGGCGGACACGGCGGTGCCCCGACCAGACCCGTCGTCGAAAATGTCGGCGATTCGGACGGTCTCGGCGACGCCACGATGTATGCCCAATACCGCTTCCTCCACGACGAGGGCGCAGACCGTCACCTCTCTGTGATCACCGGGATGAAAATGCCGACGGGCGACACCAATGTCCGGGCCAATGAGGGTTACCTCCTTGCCGCCCACCACCAGCCCGGGTCGGGATCGTGGGATCCGATGCTCGGACTCGCCTTCACCCAAGGGGCGGGACGCTGGTCCTTCGATGCAAGCACCCTCTACATTTTCGCGAACGACGGTGTCCGGAATTCGAACCTGGGCGATGTCTTCAACTACAACGCCGCCGTCTCCTATCGTCTCCTCGGCGCGCATGAGGAAGGCGTGGCTCATCGGGAAGGCGTGACCCACGAGCATCCCACCACCCTCGACCTGATCCTCGAGGCAAACGGCGATTTCCGCGATGAGGTGGTGGAGAGCAACCTGATCGATCCGAATACCGGTGGAAACGTCGTCTTCCTCTCCGGCGGCACCCGCCTCGCCTGGGGTCACAGCTGGGCCGCGACCCTCTCGGTCGGGGCGCCGGTGCTGGAGGACCTCAACGGAATCCAGAGCGAACCGGTGATGCGCCTGCTCTTCGGCGTCTCGAAGGCATTTTGAACGTTTGTCAGGATTCATGAAAGCACTTCCCGCCCCGATCCATTTTCTCATCGCAATTCTTTCCGCTGCCTCTGCTCCCCTTGCGTTGACGGCAGAGGACTACGAGAGCTTCGAGGCACGCCAGTGCCATCCCATCGAACTCCAGAGCTCGGTCCTGCTGGCGGTGAATTCGCCGAAAGGCTCGCTCGCGGTCTTCGATCTCGTCGCGGGAGTGCCCGTTTTCCGTACGGAGATCCCGGTCGGAGTCGAGCCGGTCTCGGTGCGGGCGCGCAGCGCGACGGAGGCCTGGGTGGTGAACGAAGTCTCCGACTCGATCTCGATCGTCGATCTCGAAAACGGTTTCGTTCGGACCACCCTCCAGACGCCCGACGAGCCCTCCGATGTCGTCTTTGTCGACGACTTCGCCGTGGTCAGTTGCGCCCGCTCGAATCTGCTCCGCGTCCTCGACACCACTTCCCACGCGGAGGTGGCCACGATTCCGTTGATGGGAAACTATCCGACGTCCCTCGCGTTGAGTCCCGATGAATCGAAGCTCTATGTCAGCTTCCTGCTTTCCGGAAATGGCACGACGACGCTCGTTCCCGACCGCGCGCCGGCCCAACCGTTGCCGGGCAATCCCGCCCTTCCCGCGCCGCCCGACACCGGCAAGATCGTTTCGGTCGATCATCCCGGCATCCCTTATCGCGTTCTCGACCACGATATCGCCGTTATCGATGTGTCGACCTGGACGGTCGATGCCTATCTCGGAGACGCGGGCACGGTCCTGCATCACCTCTCCGTCCATCCGACCAGCGGAGAACTGTTTGTGCTCAACACCGATGCGCGAAATCTCGTCCGTTTTGAACCCGAGCTGCGAGGCCACACTGTTGATCATCGCATCACCCGGTATGCGGCCGATGGATCAGGCCGGGTCTCTCACGATCTCAACGCTGGGTTCGATTATTCAACTCTGCCCAATCCCGCGGACCGCGACCTGGCTCTCGCGGACCCAACCGGGCTCGTCTTCGACGGAGCCACCGAGGCCTGGGTCACGGCCTTCGGCACCGACCGGATCGCCAAGGTGAATCTCGCGAGCGGCTCCGTGATCCAGCGGATCGACCTCCGTCTCCCCGGC
>Ga0209573_1004379_pt1 | contig 14001 bp, 6 predicted proteins | sample TNRBio252014_DNA_FD_185870 | JGI IMG/M metagenome (GOLD analysis project Ga0209573, IMG submission 185870) | Wastewater treatment Type I Accumulibacter community from EBPR Bioreactor in Madison, WI, USA - TNR Reactor_6/25/2014_ DNA (SPAdes)... | ecosystem: Engineered > Bioreactor > EBPR >...
TCGAGAGTTTTCGCTCCGCTCGCGGTGCGGGCTGCGGGATCGGCCCAGGCTTTCGCCGCATCTTCCTCGAATGAGAACTCGATGTCGTGGACGAAGAGCGCTCCGTCGTTCCCGCGGGCGGCGATGTTCCGTTTGATGATGCTCTCGAAGTAGTCGGGCTTCCTCCACGGATTCGCATGCGTTTCACCTTCACCCGCGCGGATCGCCTGCTGCTGCTTGCCGGGATAGTCGGCGTAGCTGTTGAGGAGCAGGACTCGCTCGAATCCGTGGGCCTCGGCCTGTTTGCGGCCTTCTCCCGTGTGATCGCCGCCGACATCCCAATAGACGCGGAGTCCACCCTTCATACGGATGTCCGGCAACTCGGTCCAGGCGGGTGGACTCTCGTCGGCGGTGAAGGTGACGACGGGGACCAGCCCGAGGAGGGCGGCGAGCAAGGTGGGGGTTTTCATGGGACGGGGACGGGAACTCTTAATCCCATACCCCCGGAGTGGCCAACTCCACGGCGTGATCGTCGGGATCGCGGAAGTAGAGGCTGACGGCACCGGAAGGCCATCGCACCCGGCTTTCCACCGCGATATCGAGAGTCTCCAACTTCGTTTCCCATGCTTCCAGATCATCCTCGCTGATGCCAAAGCAAACATGCAAGGGGCCGCTGCCATCGTGGGATGGCACGATCCCGCCGGAGAGAATCGAGGGCTGAAGACTCGCTCCACGACGGAAGAGCAACAACACCTGATCGGCGTTGATGCGGAGAGCGGCAAAGCGTTCGTCCTCGCGCAGGATCGGAACGTCAAACAACCGGCGATAAAAGGCGAGCGATTGCGGGAGATCGTCCACGTAGAGCGCGGACTCGGCGAGATGGGTGACGGCGGGGTTCATCACAAAAGGCATGCCCCGGTTTACCAAAAACCGGCAAACGCTCAGGGTCGAAGGACTCTACACCACAAGGGTGGCGCTCGTCGACCATGACCGTTGCCAGCGATGGGAAAACTACCGGGGAACTCAGTAGTTGTAGCGGAAGGTGCCTTGGCCACGAAGGATCTGTCGGCCGGAGAGGCGGGGAGAAATGGGACGGTCAAGCCGAATCCTTCCGTAGCCAGGGATGACAATGGCGCGGCGACGTAAATCAGCCGTGGCATTGAAGGTGTCCGAGGCGCTGAATTCGCCCTTGGTGGCCCGCACGTAAACCTGCACCGGATAGTCGCCGGTGACACTGGACTGTGGAGGACGTTGCCCGGCTTGGGTGATGAGCCGGCCATTGATATTTGCGTCGGAATCGAAGGGATCAAATTCTCCTTCCCCCGCGAAGGTTCCGCGGATCACTTGCCTCCCCGGGTTGTTTCGCACAGACCCGTTGAAGCGGAGTTTGGCTTCCACATCTTCCGCCTCCATACGTGGTGCGGTGCCGAGGAGGGTGGCGGCAATGAGGGCCGTTCCGATGAGACTGGTATTTTTCATGCTGATGGAGGTGGGTTGGTTGGGGCCAGAGAGGCCCTGTCCCACATTTTTATCGCATGATCGGTGCCGGATTTGCTAAGTCCTAGATCAGCAACATGTTGAGAAATTTCCAGTGAGCCCGAATAGGTGAAATGCCATGCACAACGCCCGGTCCCGGGTGGTTTTTGCACGTGCTCCGGTATGGAGGAAGGAATGATTCCGCGAGGGGCGGAGATCATCGGCGCTGCTCACGGCACCTCGTCCACCGTCTCGTCGCGCTGATAGATCGGCAACTGCCGGTAAGGCACGGTGAAGGAAAGAACCATCATCGAAGTGCCGTAGGTGCCGCCGTTGCGGCCGTTCGACCAGGAGCCGTTCGACTGCTGTTTCGGGAGGTATTCCTGATACATCCAGTCGGCATACTGCGCCCAGTGTTTGCCGCCGAGCTGGAACATGCCCTGGGCGTTGTAGTAGTTCGCGTAGTATTCGTGGGCGTTGTTGATGATCTGCTGGCGCACCTTGTAGATGTAATCGCCGGACCGGGGCAGGGATTCCTCGTTGTGACGCCCGCAGAGGGCTAGGCAGAGCAAGCCGCATCCGGTGAGCGTCTCGGAGTGTCCCCAGGGATCGGTGTAGCCGAAGCGGCCTTCCTTGCGATCGTGGTTGCGCAAGACGTAGGCGACCGCCTTCTCGATGGCGGCGTCGGGGACTTGGGCTCCATTGAGTTTGGCGGAGCGCAGGGCCATGAGCGCCCAGCCGCTGCAGGAAAGGTCGGAATCTCGAGAGTCGGGTTTGTAGCGCCAGCCTCCCTCGTGACTTTCGTTCTTCACGACGGCCTGGGCTTCGAGGATGAGTTTCGTCGCCTTCGCGAGGACGGGATCGATGCGCTCCTGCATTTCCGGATCGACCATACCGCTGACTTCGGAGAGGAAGAGGGTCGCGATGTTGTGGGCATACATCAAACCGTGACCCGAATCGCCCTTGTCGAGGAGGCCGTTGCTGCGCTGGCTTTCGAGGACGTAGTTGAGGCAACGGTCGATGTTTTCGGAGTAGTCGCCGAAGCCGGGCGTGTAACCGGCGGAGAGATACGACATCCCGACGAGGGAGACGATGCCGACGGAACGTCCGTAGGAGTCGGTGTAGGTGCCGTCCTGGGATTGATTCGTGGCGAGGTAACGCAGGGCCTTTTCCACCGCCGCCTCAATCGCGGGCTGGTGTTTTTGAAAGACGGATTGCGAGGTCGTTTCCTGCGCCTGTGAAGGCAGGGCGGCGATGGCGAAGATGACAAACAGGGAGAGGAGTTTCATGTAGCCATTTGGGGGCGTCGGAGCAAGGTGTCTGAGACCACGCGGGAAAGGGGAGCTGGAGGGGAGAGATCCTCCGTGCCTTTTGTTATGGGAACGGGGCGCGGCGTTCATTTTCCTTTCCCCGCTTCCTTCGCGATCACTTGAAAATAGCGGCCGACGAGTTCGCGGTATTCGGCGGGGAGATCGGTCTCGATGGCGGTGGCGTTGCCGCCGACGAGGGCGCCCTTGAAGCGGGCCCAGTCCTCCGCGCTGATGCCGAGTTGCGAGAGTTCCGGGGGAATGCCGCTGCCGTCCATGTCGGCGGTCTTCTTGCCGGTCTCGTTGAGATCGAGCGAATCAGGCTCGCCGGTGAGATCCTGATTGGGTTGCTGCTGCGGCTGGCCGTTCGGATTGGGCTGGGGCTGACCGGGCTGGCCGCCCAGCTTCTGCATCGCGGCCTGGGCCAGTTGCGAGAGCGACTTCGCGGCCTCCTGCGACTGCTGGGAAGCCTCCTGCGCATCTTGCGATTGTGAGGATTTGGCGACGTCGTCGAAGCCTTTCGCGAGGTCCTCGCTGTTGGTGAGGCGTTCATCCATGTCGGAGGGTTCGAGTCCGTCGAGAGTTTGGCCGATCGCCTCGGAGGATTTGGCAAAGGCCTTGGCCGCTTGGGAGAGGGCCTCGGCGGACTGCTGTTGGTTGCGCTGTCCCTGTTGCATCGTTGCCCGGGGCTGTTGGGCGAGCTGGCCTTCGGCGACTTGTCCCTGAGCCTCGGCCTGGGCTTGTTGTTCCTGGGCGCGGGCGAGTTGTTGCGCCGACTGGGCGGCTTCCTGTTCGCCGCGGTCGAGCGATTGGGATGCTTCGCGGGCGCGATCCCTGGCTTGGTTTTGCGAAAGGTTCTGCAAGGAATCCTGCATCCCCGTGGCTTGCGCCTCGAGGGCGGCGGCATCGGCCTGCAGCATTGACTCGAGTTGGGCGAGGGCTTCCTGGAGTCGGCCTTCCTTCACGGCTTCGATCTGTTCGGCGAGGGCCTCCTGGCGTTGGGCGAGGGCGGCGGACCCCGGGGCGGCTGGCTTGGCGTTGGCGGGCGCGTCCGATGGGTCGGACTGGTCCGACGATTCGGACATCGATGGCGAGGCCTGCGCTTGCGCGGCCTGGGCCTCGGCCTCGGCGAGAGTTTCGCTCGCTTCGCTCGCGGCTTCACTCGCGGGGGCGAGTTCGCTTTTGGCGAGGCTCTCCGCAGCCTGGCCAGCCTCCTCGGCGGCTTGGGCGAGGGCTTCCGCAGCTTTCGCCTGCGCTTCGGCGGCGGCTTGTTGGTTTTCCGCGGGAGCCTGCTCCTTGGCCTCCGCCTTCGCTTCCGCCTGATTCGCTTCGGGGGATTGCTCCGCTTCGCCCTTGCCGGGGACGGCCGCTTCCTTTGCCTCTTCGGCAGCGGCTTTGGCTTGCTGGGCGAGTTCGGACTGCAATTGCGCGAGTTGTTCGACGAGAGCGTCGCGGAGGGCCTCCTCTTGATTCTCGTTCTTGTCGGTCGCCTCGCGGCTCGCGTCGCGCAGGGATTCTTGTTGTTTTGCCAGGGCTTCGGCCTGTTCGGCGAGGTCGTCGCTCTGGGCGCGCTGCTCTTTCAACACCTCGGCAAGGGCGGCGGCGTTTTCCTTCAGCATCTCGCCGAGTTGCTGCTCGACGCGGTTCTGTTCAGCCTGGAACTGCTGCGCCTCGCGCTTCTGCTGTTGGTCGAACTGTTGCATCGCCTGCTGCTTCGCTTGTTCGTTCGGCGCTTGTTGCGCGGCCTGCTGTGCCTTGGCTGCCTCCTCCGCGGCACGCTTTTGCCAATCCTCGGCTTTCATCGCGAGCTCCTGCTGGCGGTTGGCGAGTTCGTTGAGCTTCGAGATGGATTGGTAATCCTCCTCGGCCTCGCGCATCGACTTGGAGAGTTCGTCGAGTCCCTTGATCGCCTCCTCGACCTTGGTGCGTGCCTCTTTCGCCTCGGCGACGCGCTCATGCTGGGCGTCGGTCATGGGGATCATGTCGGCCTTTTCCTGGGCGGCGGCGAGGGGCTCGTTGGCGAGCTTCGCGGCCTGCTGCGACTGCTCCTGAAAGAGCGGGGTGTCGAGGGTTGCGGCGACCTGCTCGAGTTTCTCGCGGGCGGCCTCGTTGTGTTCGGTGAATTCGTCGAGTTTCTCCTTCGCCTGGCTGTTGACCTCCTTGTCGCGGATCAGTTCCTGCTCGGCGCGGCGGAGGTCGTCGCGGGCCTTCTCGAGCTCCTGTTTCGCCTCGCGGATCGTTTCATCGACCTCCTTCTTCTGCGCCTCGATCGCCTGGTCGGCGAGGGACTTCGCGTTCTGGTCGATCGTGACGAAGATCACCTCGCTCAGTCCGACGCCGGGTCCGTCGTAATTTTCGGGACGGTTGTCGCGCACCCGCACCTGCACGGCGAGCCGTCGCTGATCGGGCGTCAATTTCAGGGCCGGCAGATCGAGGAGGGCCTGGGCTGAATAAGTGCCGGGACGATTCGTTGTCGCGGGCGAGGGCTGCACCATCTGGGTCGGTTCGACCGCTCCGTCCGGCGTCGCCATCAAGACGACATCGCCGAAGCCGAAGTCCTCCACCACGCTTAGGTCGATGGGAAGCCGCTCGGTCGGCTTCAGGGAAATGTCGCGCTGCGTCGGCGACACGATCTGCACGACGGGTGCTTTGTCAGGGAGCACCTCGATCGGGTAGGAGGAAGGCTGGTTCTTGAAACCCTCCTCGTCGGCCAAGTCCAGGTGCCAGCTCCCTCGCATCCCGGAAGTCAGTTCGAATTCCCAGGTTGCCTGGTTTTCCGCAATGACCGGCTCTGCCGCCGATGGCGTCTCGTTGACGACGAGTTTGGCGCTCCAGGCGGGTTTGTTGAGGGTCGCCGTCACGGTGACGCGGGTGTGGGCGACGGCACGGATCTCGCCCGTCTCGGTCACGCCGCCCGCATCGGGAAGGCCGGTGTATTCGGGGAAGTCGTACTTCACCGCGAGGTTCGTCACCGTCGGTGGATCGACCGTGGTGATGTCGAAATATCGGCTCAGGGCGGCCCCGGCGCGGACGCGATAATCGAAGCCCTCCTCGACCGCGGGGAAGGTGAGGGAAAAGCGTTTCGTCCCGTCCGGCTCCTCGGCGATGAGGGCCATGCGCTCGACCGACTCCGTGCCGTCGGGCATCTGGCGGCGGATCTCGGCGCGCTTGAGGCGCTTGTGTTTCACCGAGACCTGGATCGTGACCGGCTCTCCCTTGGCCACACGCATATCGCCGGGATCGACAACGAGGGTATCGGCGTAGGCATTGCCAATGTCGAGAAAGGGCGCAAGGGCACGCGTCAGCAAGGTCCAAGCCTGTTGCGGCCAGATCGCGAGGAGCAAGGCGATGATGCCCCCGCAGATCGCCGTGGCGACCATGAATTTCTTCGAGCGCGCCGGCTTGAACTCCGTCTTCGGATCGACGGTCGCGACATCATCGACGGCCGAGTCGACCACCGCGCTGATCAGCTCCTGCGAACCGCGAATCGACTCGGGATCCTCGCTCGCGAGCAGCTCGACCGCGGTGGAGATGCGCTCCTGCAGCTCGGGATGGCGGATCTCGAGGATGCGCGCCATTTTCGTGAGGGTGAAGCGCCGCGACAGCGGTCGCACGAGAAACCACCAGGCCGCCACCAGCGTCACGGCGAGTCCGGCGAGGCTGAGGATCCAGCGCGAGGTCGTCGAGAAGAGGGTGATCGTCGCGTCCACCGCCATGATCGCGAGGAGGCAGACAAGTGCCACCGCCAGCGTCGCGAAGAGCCCCCGGATGAAGAGGAGCCTTCGCACCCGGCGGATCATCGATTGCAGCTTGTCGAGGATGGGCTGCGGCAGTTGTCCAAGGGCGGCTTCGAATGAGGTCATATTAGGCGGGCCGGAGGCCCGGTAAAAGGTGGGAAAGTAAAAGGTAAAAGGTTTTCGCTGCGATGGGCGCTGAGGAGGGATGTGGCGTTTAAGGATCTTTGAACACAGATGATCACAGATATCCACGGATGACACGGATCATCGAGTCGGGCTGCTTGGTTCTATCCGTGAAAATCTGTGCTCATCCGTGAAAATCTGTGTTTGAAATCTTTCATCACACCAATCCGCTCCTCCGCCTCGTCACCCACTCGGTGGTGAGGAGGCCGAAGAACGCTAACAGCAGGGGCCATTTATCCCATAACGTGATATTGCGCCGTTCCTTGAGGATTTCCTTCGGGGCACCGAAGCTGTTGACGAGGCTGGCGAGGTCGTCGAGTTCGGCCAGTTTGCCGCCGGTCATGCTGGTGGCGCGGTTTAAAAAGTCGCGGTCGGCAGTGAGTTCGGCGAGTTCGACGGGGTTTCGCGTCGTCACGACGAGGAGCTCGGTCGAGATCTCCTTCGGTCCATCGGGCACCGCGGCGGTGGCCTCGTCGACTTCATCGCCGACGAGCTTCAGTTCGTATTCGCCCTCCTCGTCGAGCCCGCTCAGGCTGGTCTCGTAGAGGCCGGAAGAATCGGTGCGGTAGCTGAGTCGCTGGGTGCGGAGACGCTCGCCGTTTTTCCACACTTCGACCTCGACGCCCGCATTGGTGACTGGGCGTCGCTCGGGATCGAGGACTTTCGCGGTCACTTCGATGGCGTCGTTTGGCGTGTAGCTGAGACGGTCGGTGCCCATGCGGACGAAGTCGTTGCCCGAGCGCAGGTTCGGTCCGGCACCCCAGCGCGTCACCTGGCCCCAGAAGCGGTGGTGGTAGGTGTCGCCGACGCCGTAGCGGAAACGCCAGGTTTGGTCGAAGTGCAGCAGCAGCACTTTGCCGAGGCCGGCCCGGATCGTGGACATCACCGCATTGTCCGCCTCAAGGTTTTTCTGGTTCGCGAGCTGCTGGATCGCGGCTTCGACCGAGCCGGGTGATCCATCGGGCGTGAAGCCGGCCGCGGTCGGCGCGCCTCCGACGGGTTGGGCATAGGCGAGGACTTCAGCGGTGTCCTTCAGCTTCGCTCCCGAGTGACGCCAGCGCATCGGCGGGAAATTCGCCCAGAGTTCCTCATTGAGGGCGCGGCTCGTCGATTGCGAGGTCACGGCGTGCTCACGACCCGTCGCGGTGAGCTGGATGCGGTAGGCGGACTCGGGCGTGTCGTAGCGCGTCGCGGTGCCCGGCGTGTAGGAAACGGGCAGCAAATCCTGAAGGACGCGACTGTCGTGACCATGCGGCATGTAGCGCGGACCGGCGACGCAGACAAGGAGGGCACCGCGCTTCGTCACGGCTTCCTCGATCGCGGCGAGATCGCGGGCGGTGAGGGCGTTCGGCGGAATGTCGCCGAGGATGATGACGTCGAAGCGCTGCCATTCGGAATGGATCTGCGGCAGGTTCGTCGCTTCGGCCTCGCCGAAGGGACGGGAAGCGCTCGCATAGACCGTGGGCGGCTGTGGTCCGCGATGGATCGTGTCGGGATTGAGGAGGACGTATTGCAGATGCACCGACTTGTCACGACCGTAGAAAAGGTTGCGCAGGTAGCGGAATTCCCAGCGGGGGAAGCCATCGACCAGCAGCACGTTCGTGCGGTCATCGGTCACCGCGACCTTGAAGTCCCAGGAGTTGTTTTCCTTGAAGATCTCCCGCGCGTCGGGTTTCAGGCGCACCTGGTAGTTCTGAATGCCCTTTGCTTCGGGCTTGTGGACGAAGTTGATCTCGGTGCGGAAACTGACGTCGGTGACATCGATGGTGACGGTGTCGATCACCTCTTCGCCCGAGACGAGCTCGGCCTGAACCTTCTCGCCGAGGAAGCCGTCGAGCTTCGCCGTCGCGTTGACGACGACGCGGTCGTCGAGGTAGATGGATTCGGGCGCGTTGAGCGAGAGCAGCGAGATATCGACGGGACCGAGATCCGCGCCGAGGGGCACGGCGGAGAGCGGGGTGTTCCGCACCGCGAGCTGGCGCAGGCTGTCCTCGGGCAGGGCGGCGCCGTTGTGGCGGCCGTCGCCTAACAAAAGCACCCCGGCGAGCGACTCGGGCGAGGTGTTGTCGAGGACGTGCTCGAGTGCGCCGGTGAGATCGGTCTGCGCATTCTCGGGCTTCGCGCCAATCGCGACGCCTTCCTCCTCCGCGAGCGGATCGGAGACCTGGGTGACGTCGCGGGCGAAGCGGTAGTAGCGCAGGTTGTAGCGCTCTTTGAGCCGACCCAGGAGGGTGGGGTCGACCGCCTCACCCTCTTCGGTCTTCGGTTCCTCGCCTTCGGTCTTCTCGGCGGCGGGCACGGGCGCGGAAAGAACGCGTTTGGCGAGTTCACCGCGCGGAGTCGTTGCGGCTTCATCGACGAACTTCTTCGTCGGACCATCGAGGCTGTTGTAGAAAGCTTCGTCCGATTTCGCGGCCGTCGCCGCGATCGTCTGGACGAGCGGGGCGAGTTCGTTGCGGGCGACTTCGAGTTGCTTCACGAGTTCGTCACCGTTGCCCGACTCGGCGGCCTTGGCGGCGAGGGGCAGAATGCGGGCGAGTCCGTCGCGGGTGCGTTTCACGTAGTCATCGAGCTTGCCCTTCACCTCGCCCGGCAGGTTCGTGGTGAGGGTGTCGGTGAGGGTTTTGGTCAGGGCGGTGCGGTTGGATTCGAGCGTCTTGAACACCTCCGGCAATTGCGCGGCGCGTCCCTCGAGTCCGGCGGTGGCGTTGGGGGCGGAGCGGAGGGCGTTGACCTCTTCGCCGAGGGCGGCGTCGAGAGCCGCGGCATCGCGTCCGATCGCGGCGAGGGCGGGGCGTTTCTCGAGACCCGGCACGGCGAGGAGGGCGGCGCGGTCGAGTTTTTGCGCGGGCGAAAGCCGCTGGTCGGAGAGCCGCATCGAATCGGAGTCGTCGATGAGCACGGCGACCTCGCGCGAGATCTCGCGTTCCTCGATGAAGGAACGCACCGGCTGCACGAGGATGAGGAGAAGGATGACGAGCGAGGCAAGTCGCAGACCGAGGAGGAAGCGTCCCTTGCGTGGCGTGACAAGCGATTTCTCGAAGCCGTAGATCCAGACGATGGCTTCCGCCGCAGCCGCGCCAAGCAGGGCGATGGCGACGAGCGACCACGAGGTGGCGAGGGCGAAGAAAGCCCCGAGGAACTGGAAGGCGAGCCAGCAGGCCGCCGCCGCGAGGACGAAGCCGAGGAGGGAGAGCACGATGGCCCCTTTCGGGAAACGGCCGCGCAGCTTCACCGTGGCGAGCCAGAGGAGAGCACAGACGATCAGGCCCGGTCCCGAAAGAAGGGGCCCGAGCGAGTCGATGAGGTCGGTGCGGCTGAAGTCGTCGGTGTTCACGGCAGGAGCGGCCGGAGGCCGCGGGAAAAGGTGGGGGAGAACCAAGGAGCGGGGGCGCCCTCGCCCCCGGGCGAGCGTCCTTCGACGATCATCGGGGCCGGGGGCGGCCCCGCTCCTTGAGAGGTTGGCTGTTCGAAGGGGTTCATCTCAAGCTTTCCCGAACCTCGCGAGCTGCTCGCGGAATGCGTTGCTGGGGGCGTCTTTGGATTCGAACTGGATTGAGATCTCCTCGCCCATGCGGCGGCTGCGGGCGATCCAGCGGGAGAGGACGATCTCGAGGAGGAGGAATGCGAAGGCACCCAGGGCGAGGTATTTCCACAGCTCCTGGCCGAACTGGTTGCCGTTGAGGAAGCCGATCAACTCCTCGAGCGTTTGGGGTTGAGACAGGGTGACGAAGTTCGCGAGGAAGGCGTAGTCGGATTCGGTGAGGCGGACGAGGCGGCTTTCGGCTGGGTCGCGTTTCACCGTGAAGGGGATCTCGCTCCCTTTCTCGCGGAGGAAGTCGGAGAAGAAGGGGCGCTGCTCTTCGGGCACGCTCAGCTGGTAGAGTCCCGACGAGATCTGACCCTGTAGTTTCAAGACCGAACCTCCGTCGGTCGAGCTGAGTTGGGCGACCCGCGGTTTGCCATCGGGTCCCTTCACGGGGAAGGAGGCGAGGCTGCTCTCGCGGCCGGTTTCGTCGGCTTCGCCGGAGAAAGTGCGGAAGCGCGTCGGCGGGATGATCTGCGAGGGCAGCTTGTCGGCCTCCCACTTCAGGATGGCCTTGGCCTCGCCACCGTCCTCGCGGTAGACGGCTCGGAAATCATACCAGCGGTTTTCCTCGACCTTGCCGGAGAAACGCCGTTCGCGCGTGCCCTGGTTGAACTGCACGACGGACTTGCCGTCGATGAAGATCTCGAGGTTGTCATCGACCTCGGCCTGGAAGGTGAGCCGCTTCGGATCGGGCACCTGGATCTTGCCGGTCCACTCGACCTTGAAACCATCGGCGGGAATGCCGGGGGCGGGACTGCCGTTCATCCAGTTGAACTGGATCGAGGGGTCCTGTCTCGTGTAAGCGGGTTCGGTGGCGTTGTGGCTCGCGAAGTAACGGCCGATCAATCCCTCGCCGAGGGCGCGGCCGCGTTTGCCGGCGAGACCGAGATTGACCTCCCAGCCCGGCTCGAGATTGAGCTGGTAGGAGGCGGGATCGGCGAGGTGGTAGACGAGTTCGTGAATGAAGGGGAGGAAGGCCTGGCGCGTCACGAGATTGCCGGCGGAGAGGTCGAGCGGGATCCCTAACAAAACCACCTGTCCGCGTCCTTCCTTGCGCGAGCTGAGGAGGATTTCGCCGTTGTTGAGGCGCGCGCCGACCGAGGCGTCCTTGGCGAGGGCCTCGGGGATGGTCTGGGGCCGGTAGTTCGTGATGACGGTGCCGGAGAAGTCGCTCTTGGCGGTGTCGGCGACCTTGGCGAGCGCCGGATGGGTGAGGGTCTGGGCCGAAGGCGAGAACGCCTCGCTCGCGGTCGCGACGACGGGATCGGCGATGGTGGCGGGGAGGAAGGGCGCGTCGCCCTCCGTTTTCCAGGAGTTGTAGAAGTCCGCCTGGGCCTTGGCTCCGGCGGCGACGAGGAGTCCGCCTCCATCCGTGACGTAGCGGGCCAGGGCCGTCGCAACGGGCGCGGAGAGGCGCGGCACATCGGCGAGGATGACGGTGTCGTAGGTCGAGAAATCCGAGATTACCCCGAGATCGGAGAGGTCGACGACCTGCGGTTCGACGAGGAAACGGATCGGGTCGAGGGTGGGATCGTAGTTCGGATTGAAGTCATCTGCGGCGGTGTCGCTTTCTCCCGGGATGTTCGCTTCGAGCGTGGGATCGAGGGTGAGGGCCGAAGGCGCGAGGGCCACGGCGGCGAAGGCGGCGGAGCGATCGAGGGCGCGGGCCGAGGGACGACCCTCGACGATGAGCACCTTCAGCTCGCTCGCGACATTCAGCGCGGACCATCCCGTGTTGTCGCTCGCGATGTCGTCCTCGACCTCGAGGGTGAGGGAGAGCGAATGGGCACCTGCCGCTCCGAATTGGTGGGTGAAGGTGACGACCTGCTCCTCACCAGGACGGAGCTGGCCGAGCGAGGCGTCGCGGTAGTCGCGGCCGTCGTCGATTTTCAAGACAAGGGCCGTGGGCGTGACCGCCTCGTTGCCCGTGTTCGCGACCGTCGCAGTGACAGTGACGGGGCGATCGATGCCGACGATCTCGCGGGAAAGGCGCACGTCCGTGACCGCGAGATTCCGCACGAAGTCGGGCATCGGCATCTTGCGAATCATGATCTGCGGTTCGCTCGGCAGGTTCTTGAAGGCGTCGCGGAGGAAATTCCAGCGGCCGCTCTGGCCGATCTCCCAGCCGACGTTTTGTTCGTCGGTCAGGATCACGATCTGCTTCGCGGGATTGTCGCCGCGGGCGAGACTGAGGGATGCGAGGGTGAAGGCCTGGTAGGTCGTCATGGCCCCGTCGAGCGGGGTCAGTTCGTTCAATGCGGCGTCGAGGGCGGCCCGGTCGGTCGTGGGATCGAGAACAAGGGCCGAGGGCGAGGGACCGCCGACGATGAGGCTGAAGGCATGACCGCGCGGGGCGCGCTTCACGAGGGTGCGGGCTTCCTCGACGGCGCGCTCGAAATTCGTCGTGCCGTCAGTGGCGATGCCCATCGAGGTCGAGGCGTCGATGATGAGGGCGATGTCCTGCCGCGCGCCGGGCGAGAAGCGCGAGAGGTTGAGGTATTTCTCGAAGAAGATCAGGGCGATGCAGAGAAGGAGGACCAGGGTCGATCCGATCGCGATGCGGCGGCGCCAGATCTTTTCATCATGCAGGACCACGGCCACCCCGAGTCCGACGACAGCGAGGAGCAGCAGCGGCAGGACGAGGAGCCAGGGGATCGTCGATCCCGGCGGGATGAAGGGCCGCGCGAGGGCGAGGGCGAGGAGCCCGACGAGGAGGCAGCGCGCCGCCATGAGGAGGGCCTCCTCGAGCTGGATGCGGCGGTTGCGGATGGCGAGGGATTCGAGGAGGAAATTCATCGCCCCCCAGTCGACGACGCGGCTGGAACGGCGGTTCAGCAAATGGATGATGATCGGGATGGAGATCCCGAGCGCGCCGAGGAGGAGGATGGTGTTGAGGAAAAGCATGCCGACGGCGAGGAGGCGGAGTAAAAAGTAAAAGGTAAAAGGTCGCAGTGTGGCGGGGCTGGTGCCCCGCGTTCTGGGTCAGACCTTGCGTTGCGAGAAATAGGTGAAGAGCGCTTCGGGTACGGGGGTTTTGGTGTTCACGGGCACGTAGTCGGCCTGCATCTGGCCGCAGGTGAGCTCGATCGACTTGAGGTGCGTCTTGACCCGCTCCAGGTAGGAGGCGCGGATCGTCGAGGGATCGATGTTGAGCCGGCGGCCGTCGACCTCGAGGCAGCGGAAGTCATCGAACTTGTCGAAGGGGAAGGTCAGCTCCTCCTCGGCCATGAGGTGGAAGACGACGAGTTCGTGATTCTTGTAGCGGAAGTGGTGGAGCGCGTTCTTGATCGCCTCGGCGTCGTCGAAGAGATCGCTGATGATGATGACGAGTCCGCGCGAAGGGATGCGCTCGGCGATCTCGTGGAAGGTCGCGGCGCAGCGGGTGTCCTTGCCGGGCACGGTGCGGGCGAGCTCCTCGAGGACGGTGCGGACCTGGCTCGGCTTCGCGGCGGGACGCAGGTAGGTGCGGATCGCTTCGTCGAAGGTGACGAGCCCGACGGCGTCCTGCTGACGGATGAGGAGATAGCTCAGGGCCGAAGCGAGGTAGCGGGCGTATTCGAACTTCGAGAGGTGCGCCTTGCCGCCGAGGGAGCAGGCCGCCTCGCCCTCGTAGGCCATCGAGCCCGAGGCATCGACGATGAGGGTGGCGCGGAGGTTCGTCTCCTCGATGTATTGCTTGATGTAATAGCGGTCGCTCTTGCCATAGACCCGCCAGTCGAGATTGCGGAGA
>Ga0209573_1004380_pt1 | contig 13998 bp, 13 predicted proteins | sample TNRBio252014_DNA_FD_185870 | JGI IMG/M metagenome (GOLD analysis project Ga0209573, IMG submission 185870) | Wastewater treatment Type I Accumulibacter community from EBPR Bioreactor in Madison, WI, USA - TNR Reactor_6/25/2014_ DNA (SPAdes)... | ecosystem: Engineered > Bioreactor > EBPR >...
GCTCTGCCGGCGCTTTCCCGGTTCCGGATTTCTGTCTCATCTTCGCTCCTTTGAAAGGCTACGATGAACCAGAAATCCTCCGTTCTCAGTTAAGCCGATTTGGTCCCATCAGTGCTGATGCCGGACAAAGCATGGGGATGCTTGGCGGGATCAGTGGGCCCACAATGGAAGCACAGACGGTTACTGCCGTGGCGAAATCCCGTTTGTAGCCGGCCCTTGTCATTGCCGGGATCAAAATGGAGCCTATGGCCGCAGCTTCTGCGGCGGCGGCGCCGCTGATGCCGCCGAAGAACATGCTGGTGACGACGGTCACCTGCGCAAGACCGCCCTTCCAACGGCCAACGAGAAATTCTGCGAACTGAACAAGCCGCTGAGTCAGCTGGACTTCGTTCATAACGAAGCCTGCAAGAATGTAGAACGGAATGCTCATCAGAACAAACTGATCCAGTCCTGCGAATATGCGCTGAGGAACGGCGGACAGCGCCATCCCGTGGACGATCGCAAGGTATGCTGTGGCAGCGATGCCAAGCGCGAATGCGATGGGAACGGCAAGGATCAGGAGGGCCGCAAACAGGCTGCCGAGAAGGCTCATTCGACGGTTCCGTCACCTTGGAGATCGACATTGATTTCCCGACCGGAGAAAATGGCTTCAAGCGCAGCCAGGGCAAGCAGCGCCGAGCCAAACGGCAGCGCGAGATAGATCCAGCCCATATCGATCTGCATGGCGATGGAGAGCTGGTTGCGCGCGAATGTTCGCAGCGTCAACATTGCGGATTGATAGAGAAGAAGAACGCTGAAAGCAGCAACGATCGAATGAACAAACACCGACAAGGTCTTGAGGCCGACTGATGGCAGGCGTTCGGCAAGAGAAGTCACTGCGATATGCTCGCCACGCCGATATGCCACTGCCGCGCCAATCATGACGCTCCACACCAAGGCGTAGCGCGCAAACTCCTCAGACCAGACAATACTGGAGTTCAAAACAAAGCGGGCAAATATCTGTGCAAATATCGAAAGAAGTGCTGCGCCCAACGTCGCGCCGGCGACAATTGCGCCGGCGCGCTCGATGGTGTCAGCCAGGGACCGTGACATGTTTTCGGATCAGGGCTTGGCGGCGATAATCTGCTGCAACAGATCCTCGGCGCCGAGGTCCTTGGCGTATTTTTCCCAGACCGGACGGACCTTTTCGACAAAGGCGTCGGCGTCGACATCGGTGATTTCGATACCCGCTTTGATCAGTGATGCGCGAATTGTATCCATCCGCTCGCGAAACACCTTCCGCTCATATGTCGCCGCCTCGATCATCGAGGATTGGATGAGTTCCTTATACTGAGGCGAAAGCCCGTCGAAAAACTTGGCGTTCATGATCACCGGGCGGGGCTCGGAGACAAATGTTATCTGACTCCAGTCGGTCATGTATTTGATGACCTCATAGATCTTTAGCGTTTCAACAGACATCACGTCGAGATGAGCGCCCTCAACGACGCCTTGCTTCAGACCTGTGTAAACCTCGGGATAGGCCATCGGCGTCGGGTTTGCTCCAAGCGCCTTCATAGCGTCGATCATTGCCGGCGTTTCAATCACCCGGATCTTCACGCCTTTGAGGTCGTCCGGAGAATGGACAGGCACTTTTGAAGTTTCAATCGGGCTGTCGCCGGTTGAAAACCAGGCAAGTACGCGAAATCCGGCCTGTTCCTCGATCTTGGCCGCCAACTCCTTGCCGACAGGGCCGAGCGCCACAGCCTCCATATGGTCTTGTCCCTGGATCAGGAAGGGCATCTGAGCGATATTGTAGATCGGCGCCAAACCAGACATGGCCCCTGCCCCGATGCCAATTTGAATGCTGCCTTCCAGAATAGCTTCGTTGATCTCACGTTCATTGCCGAGTTGGCCGCCAGGATAGAACAGCACCTCGATCTTTCCGTCGGATCCCTTTTCAACCAGTTCCTTGAACTTGTTGGCGCCGTCTGTGTAGGGGAATGCCTCGGCAGTGATGGTCGCAAAGCGCAGGGTCAGGTCCGCAGCCGCCGCAAGGCCTGTTGCACAAAGACCAGATGCCGCGGCAATGAGGCCCGATGCGACGATGTTACGAAAATGCCTTGTCATCTTAGCCAATCCTTTGAGTTGCGCCTGGTGGGCAAAACACTTCTATTCAATGCTGAACGGTCGCGGAGTTGCGCAGATCCCGACACTTGCAAGCTGCATGACGTCGCACAAGTTCAAAACTGCGAGCAATTCGTTGCCGAATCGGCAACATTGCGCCCAGATGTAGCTCGTCTGGCAACGGGTGTGGCCCCCGGAAAGACTAGTGATGTCGATCACGAGGTTTAGATATTTTGAGAAGGTCGCACGGCTGGGCTCCATCAGGGAGGCTGCCGAAACGCTCCACGTCGCCCCTTCTGCGCTAAGCCGGCAAATTGCTCAGCTTGAACAAGAATATGGGGTGGAATTGTTCGAGCGCTATGCCCGGGGCATGACCCTTACGTCGGCGGGCGAGATTCTGTTCTCGCATGCGCGCGGTTTGCTGGATCATCATGAGCGGGCGCGTTCCGAGATTGCCGACTTGCAGGGGCTGCGGCGCGGTGATGTCTGTGTCGGCACGGTCGAGGGCATGGTCAAAGACTTCGTGGTTCCGACCATCGCAGAATTTCAGGAAAGGCACCCGGGGGTCCGCGTCGAATTGAACGTCGCCTCTACTGATTTGATCATCAACCAGCTCATGGTCGATGAAGTGGACATAGGCATTCTGTTTGATCCGCTGTCGCTACGCGGTCTTTCGGTCGTCGCCAGCATGGAGGATCCGCTCCATGTTGTTGTTTCGCCGCGTCATCCGGCTGCCGCAATGGATAGATTCGAGATTGCGGAAATTTGCAAATGGCGCATAGCGCTGCCGGACAGCAATTTTGGCATGCGGCATATTCTTGACCGGGCAATGGGAGAGACCGGCATTGATCTCAATCCGGCGCTGGTCACAAATTCCATCGAGGCTCTCAGAAGCTATGCGCGCTCCGGCAAGGGAATGGCGATCCTGACGCCGCTCTCTGCCAAGCAGGATCTGGAACTGGGCACGCTCAAGGCGATACCAATTCTTCTCCCGGACAGGCATGTATCAGCGCTGAAATTGTGTACGCGTCAAAACCGTACGGTCAGCGTTGCTACCCAGGAATTGTCAAGATTCCTGTGTGACAGGTTCATAAATATCCGCAAGGACAAGTGATCGCTGCGGCCGGGATTGGCAGAAAGTGGCGGCGTTCAGGGAGGCTGAACCTCCGCGCGATTGGGCCCATGCAGTTGCCGGCGTCACATTGAAGGGATGCGGTCAGCCAGCACGGGAAACAGGTTGCCGAGGATGGTGTCCGGCCAGAACACATGGATCAGTTGGTCGAACACGACATAAACAAACAGGGTCACTGTCGCCGCATAAATCAGGGTCAAACGCCACGGTTCGCGGCCCTGAATACGCAGGTAGGCGATCACGAAGAACGGGATAGCCGGTATCAGACCGATCAGCGCCATTAACGCCATGAACACCAGGAACCACCCGAAAAATTCGCCGGCGCGGCGCAGCACAACGGCGCGGCTTAGCCCGCCCGCATTGTCCGACCCGGCGTCCATCAAAATGCCGCGGTGCTTGCCCTTTGACGCCTCTTCGGCGGGCCGGCTGCGTGCAGCCGCGACATGCGCAAAGCTCAGTGAAGCAGCCAGCAACAATGCCGTGCCGACGATCTCCGGTCCAACACGCGCGGCCAGCGGCCAACCCCTCGCCTCGAACATCATGAACGCAGTCGTGCCTATGAGCAGTACGTAAAACAAATCCTCGATGCGGAACGAAGGCCGGCCCTTCGGCGCCAGCGAACGAAAGCCATTGTGCCTTATCTCACTGATGAGCGGCCACACCAAGATCATCAAGGCGACGCTCAGGATGACAATAACGCCGGGGCGCAATAGCCAGGAAAACCCGTAGCCGACGATCGAAATTGCCAGGTAACGTTCCAGCAAGGCGCCTAGAACCAACCCGAGAACCAACGGCGGGCGCGGCCAGCCAAGCCGCTTCATGGCGAAACCCACCACGCCGGCGATCAGAAGAACCGCCATGTCCCCCCAATTGCTCGACGCCTGGTACGCGCCGACATAAATCACCACCAGAATAGCTGGCAGCAGCAGCGTGTAGCGCAGTGTTGCTATGCGCGCGAAATAGACGCTGAGCGTTAGACAGGCCAAGGTGGCGATGATGTTTGCGAGCACCAGACTCCAGATCATGGAATAAGTCACATCCAGATGGGTCGTCAGCATTGTCGGTCCGGGGACGATGCCATGAACCATCATCGCGCTCATGAAGATCGCCATGGCGGCGCTGACTGGAATGCCGAACACCAGGACGGTGCCGAGCGTGCCGCAATTGTCCGCATTGGCCGCCGCTTCCGGCGCAATGACGCCGCGAATATCGCCTTTGGTGAACGTCTCCGAAGCGCCTTTTTCGGTACGCATGGCGTGGCCGTAAACAATCCATTCGATCGCCGCGATGCCCGGAATGGCTCCCAGAACGACTGCGATCGCGCTAGATCGAACAACAAGAAACCAGTTGCGGAACGCATCCTTGATGCCTTGCAGACGACCGGCCTTTGGATCGTATTTAATAGATTCCGAAGGGCGGGCGCGATTGATAGCGAGATCGCAAAGTTCCGGCAAGGCGAAGAGCCCAAGCATGACAGGCACCATCGGCACCCCGTCCCACAAATACACAAAACTGCCCGTCCACCGGCGTTGCGCGGTCTGCGCATCGATGCCGATCATCGCGATCAGAATGCCGAAACAGGCGATAGCAACGCCGCGCAAAGGCGCGTTGCCGGAAAGTGCGGAGACCATGGCCAGAGCCAGCGTGGTGATCGCCAGCAGTTCGGGCGTGCCAATCGCCAGCACGAAAGGCCGGATGACTGGAATGGTGAAGCCCAGAATGATTGCGCCGACAATACCGCCAAGCAAAGACGAGGTATAGCCAGCACCAAGGGCGCGGGCGGCCTGACCCTGTTTCGCCAATTGGTGGCCGTCCAGAACAAGCGCCTGTGCGCTTTGCGTTCCCGGAACGCCGAGCAGCACGGCTGGCAGTGAGTCTGATGTCGTGGTGACTGCCTGCATGCCTAAAAGCATGCCAAGCGCAGCGACGGGATCCATCGAGTAGCTGAAGGGCACCAGGATGGCGAAACCGGTCAATCCGCCAATCCCTGGCACCAGACCGATGGCGAGACCGCAGGCTACGCCGATAACCAGAAACAGGAGCCGTTCTGGCATGAACACCATCGACAGGGCGTTTGCCGCGGCCTCCAGCGCATGGGTGTCAAAAACGTCCACTTGTGCTCACTCCTGTGGCATGAACTGCCATCAGGCAGGCAGAGGCACACCGTATGTCAGTTGTTCAGCCGCCTGCCGCCTGCCGCCAGCCGCCAGCCGGCTGTCCGGCGGGAACTGTCCGCCCCGCCTCAGCATTGCAACATGTCGGAAAGTGGCGGCTGCCATCAAAGTCATGACACAGGGGATAAGAAACGATATGCGCCGTGTCGGTGGTCAGCCGCAGTTCTCAGGATCAGCGCGGCGGATTGACCAGCACGCGCGCCTTGTCGAGCGCATCCTTCGACGTTGCATAGAGCTGGCCGACGATCTTCTGGACCTCTTCGCCCGAGATTGGCTGCGGCACGGTGCCGGTCTTGCCCATCACCTCAAGGTATTCGGGGTCATTGGCGGCCTCAATAAAGGCCTTGCGCAAAGCGGCCAGCCGATCTTCCGGGACGCCAGGCGGCACGGCGAATGGCAGTCCCGCCTCCATTGGCAGCAACAGGAAATCGGTCAATGCAAGGACTGCAGGATCCTTGGTCAGTTCACGCACGGTCGGCACGTCCGGAAACTGACGGTGGCGCTCCATGGCCGCCTGAAGCACGATCTTGACCTTGCCAGCTTCCAGCATCGGCTTCTCGATGCCATAGGCCATCAGATAGTCTATCGAAACGAGTCGTCCCTGCACTTCACCGCGCTCGAGCGCCAGGCTCATTGCAGGTGAACTCTCATACCCCTGAACGATCTCGAATTTGGTTCCGTAATATTCGTTCATCATCGCCGGCAGAACGCGGTTTTCGTTGGCGAAGGATGTCGCGCTCACCTTGATCGATTTGGTCATCAGGTCTTGCGGCGTATTGATGCCAGTGTCGCTCAGGACCATCACCGCATAGGCCTCCTTGTTGAGGCTTCCTATCCAGTTGGCTTTCGGAGGGTCGAACGCGATCTCGACATCGGAGATCAGCGGCAGATAGAGATTGTTGCGTTGAAGCATTGCGATCAACGACCCATCCGCCTTGCCCTTGGCCTGCAAGTTGATGGCGGCGGTCATACCGCTGGCGCCCGGCTGGTTGGTGACGATGATTTGGGGGTTTCCAGGCATATGTTTTTGCAGGAACGGCGCGAACTGGCGTGCCCAATTGTCCGAGCCGCCGCCGCCGGAGGCGCTGACAACCAATGTGACCGGGTTGTCTTTGTAGAATTCTTCAACCGTTTGCGAAAACGCGGTCGTGACCATCGCCAACGAGGCGGCGATTGCGGCCCCCGCAAATTTCGACAGATGCTTCATGCTGCTCCTCCTGTTGCTCGAAGCCCAAACTGGTTTTCGCTTGTGAAAAGCAGCACTGCTGCGCGCCACAAGAGATCCGGCCAAGGCCTGGAGATTTCCTGTACTTCGTAGTCCGTTAGGCGGTGGAGCTGCGGCTGGACCCAAGAATTGATCCAGTGGTGATCGTGCTTCTCCTCCGATCACATGGGACATTATAGCGCAGGACGGCCCACGAAAAATGCCATTTCGCTGCAGAACTTTTGCGATTTTGGAACAAATGGCCGGAAGCCGTCGATCCAGCCGACGGTCGAATTGTCAGGATTGCTTCATTGAGGGTATCGAATTCAGGCTGCAGTCACTTCGGCAAGATAGTCGATAAAAGCCCTGACCCGGGCAGGAAGATGCCGGCCGCTTGGAAAGATAATGGAGACTGGCGGCCCCATGACCTCATAGTCGGAAAGGACCTGGACCAGCCGCCCGACCTGAAGGTCGCTTTTCAGCGCCCACCAGGACGAGTGAACGATGCCAAGCCCCTTCACCGCCGCTTCGCGCAGCGCGTCGCCATTATAGATGGCGAGGTTCCCCGAAATGCGGACGCGCTCTCGGCCACTCTGTTCACCCTTGAAGGTCCAGTCGAAACCGAAGCGGCCATGAATACAATTGTGCTGCAGTAAATCTTCCGGCTTTTGCGGAGTCCCATATTTCTCCAGATAGGCCGGCGACGCCGCCGTAATCATCGGGCCTTGCGTCAGCTGTCGTCGAATGGTGCTTGAGTCGGCCAGTTCGCCGGTATGCACGCCAAGATCAAAACCCGACTCAATCAAGTCGACCGGCCTGTCGCTGAAATGAACCTGCAGTTTGACATCGGGGTAGCGCTCGAAAAATCCGACAAGCGCCGGAACCAGCGTCAGGCGACCGAACAGGTTCGGCACAACGACCCTGATCGTACCCTGCACGGATTTGCTCGACACGCGCATGAGGCTTTCGGCCTCTGTCAAATCCGACAATATCTTCTGCGCACGCGCGAAGAGCTCCTGCCCTTGTTCAGTCAATGCAAGCTGGCGCGTCGTGCGGTTGAAAAGTCTGACCCGCAGCTCGTCCTCCAACCGTCCAACCGTTTTTGTAACGGTTGAGGCGGAGGTACCAAGTTTGCGCGCCGCGGCGGTGAAACTCCCCTGCTCGCAGGCGACGACAAAGGCGTGCAACGCCGCGAATTTGTTCATGCGCTCAACTCTTCATGCTCGGAAAAAAGTTCATAAGTCCAATTCTAACTTATGCGATATATGCTCGCAACTGCGCTGGCTATAGTTGCGCCACTTCGGAAATCTCGAGTGGCGAGCAGCATGCATTTTGACGACAAATTTGTTCAAACATCGCAAGGGCGCATCCATCTGCTTGCGGCGGGAAGCGGTGAACCGCTCGTGCTTCTGCACAGCAATGGCGGCTCTGCCTACGAGTATGAATACGTCATTGAGGCGCTGGCCAAGACTTTTTCGGTCTTTGCACTCGATATGCCCGGCCAAGGCGATTCCGACCCGCTCCTGCGCCATCTGAGCGTTGGCCAATATGCGGATATTGTCGTCGAAGCGATGGACCAGCTTGGCATCGAGAAGGCGGCGGTAGCCGGCGCGTCCATCGGCGGTGCGATCTGCGTGGCGCTGGGCGCGCATCATGCGTCGCGCTTCGACAAGATTTTTGTTGTGGAGTGCCCGTTCCGCTCGCCCGCCGAATGGAAAGGCAATTGGCAAAATACCGAGGCCAATTATGCGCCCGTCACCCAGACGCGCGAACGGATTGCGCCGCGGCTGCGAGCCGTTTCCGATGAGCTGTTGCTGCGCTGGAACATCGATCGGGCCAAGGCCGGGTCCAAGACCTGTCTGAGCGTCATGTGGGCGCTGCGCGAATATGACATCGCCGCCGACCTCGCAAAATTTCCCGCTGATCAGGTTCTGGTCTTCGGTGACAAGAGCCCGACGGTGGCGAAGGCCGCAAATTTTCAGGCAATCCTGAAAGGGACCGCCACCCACATCATCGAGAATTGCGGTCATTTCCCCATGATCGACGACCCTGACCGCTTCGTCTCGATCATTGTCGATGAATGCGCAGCCAAGAGAGGAAAGCGCACATGAGACTCGGCTATTTCGCCATGCCCATGCATCCGGTCGCCCGGCCATGGGAGGAGACGCTTGACGAGGACCGCAATGCCGTCATCCTGGCCGACAAGCTCGGTTTCTATGACGCATTTATCGGCGAACACCTGACCGACCGTGTCGAAAACATTACCAACAGCATGTTGTTTCTGGCGACGCTGATCCATTCGACCCAGAATATCAAACTCGCCACCGGAACCACGAACCTGTCCTACATGCATCCAACACTGGTAGCGTCAAACGCCGCCATGTTCGACCATCTGTCCAAGGGGCGGTTTATCTTCGGCATCAGCCCCGGCAATCTGCGCTCCGACGCCGAGGCGCTCGGCCAGCTCGACCAGGATCGCGGCAAGATGTTCGCCGAAGCGATCGATGTCATCCTTGAGATATGGAACCGTGACGCGCCGTATGACATCGACCTGCCCGATAACCGCTTCAAAGTGTCGACGCACCAGACATCTTGGCTGGAGATGGGGATAGGTCATCTTGGCAAGCCGTTTCAGTCGCCGCGCCCGGAAATCGTTGGCACCGTTGTTGCGCCGTTCTCCCAGGGCGTGGTGCTGATGGGCAAGCGCGACTTCCATCCGCTGTCGGCAAATTTTCTCCAGGCCAAGTGGGCAAAGACGCATTGGGATAAATATGTCGAGGGCAAGAACTCCGTCGGCGCGAAGGCAAATCCTGCCGACTGGCGCCTCGCTCGCACAGTCTTCGTCGCCGACGATGACGCTACTGCACAAAGCTATGCCGGCGGCTCGTCGAAGAGCCCCTATCGCTTTTACTACAACCAGATGCTGTCGAAATTCGCCAAGATCGGCCGCCTGCCGCTGTTCAAGGAGAGCCGCGATCAACCTGATGAGGAGGTCACGCTTGACTATGTGCTCGACACGCTTGTGATCCGCGGTACGGTCAACAGCGTTGTTGACCAGATCCTTGCATTGCGCGAACAGGTCGGTGATTTTGGCGAACTCGTCTACGCCGGCATGGACTGGGTCGACCCTGCGCTAGGCAAGCGGTCGATGGAGCTGATGGCGACGAAGGTCATGCCATTGGTCAATGAGGCAATCGGCAGCTCGGCTGATCGAGCCAGCCACAAGCCGGAAACGACGGCAGCTTAGGTGCGCCGTCGAGACAACATCGGAGGCGCGCCATGAACGGGGCCGAAAGTCTTGTGCGCACGCTCGTCGCATCCGGCGTCGATACGTGTTTCGCCAATCCCGGCACGTCCGAGATGCATTTCGTTTCAGCGCTCGACCGCACAGACGGCATGCGCTCAATTCTTGTCCTTTATGAATGTGTCGGGACAGGCGCGGCGGACGGCTACTGGCGTATGGCTGGCAAGCCCGCCTCCACACTGCTTCATCTTGGGCCAGGTCTGGCCAACGGTCTTTCCAATATCCACAATGCGCGCAAAGCGTCGTCAGGCATGGTCAATGTCATCGGCGAACACGCAACCTGGCATCTCGAATTCGATGCGCCCCTGTCGTCCGATATCGAGGGCCTGGCGCGTCCTCTATCCGACTGGGTCAGGACCTCGCGTGGCGCGCAGGCTATAGGAGCAGACGCCGCCGAAGCGGTTTCGGTCGCGCGCCAGTCCAAGATCGCTTCGCTGATCCTGCCGGGCGACACCGCCTGGAACGCGGGCGGTCAGGAGACGAAAGCGGCCGACGTCAGCGAAGCCGCCAATGTCGACCCCGGCGCTGTGGAGGCAGCCGCCCGGGCGCTGCAATCCGGCGAGAAGGCAATGATCATCATTGGTGGACAATCCATCAGCGGACGCGCTCTGGAGCTGGCCGGTCAGATCGCCGGCAAAACAGGCGCTACTCTTGCAACGCAGTTCTTCAGTGCGCGCACCGAGCGCGGCGCCGGACGCGTGCCTGCATTTCGTATCCCCTACGCCGTAGACGCAGCGCTCGCCGCGCTGCGCGAATACCGCCAGATCATCACGGTCGAGACCCGCGAACCGGTCTCGTTTTTCGCCTATCCGGGCAAGCCAAGCCAGATGAAGAACCCCGACGCAAAGGTGACCGAACTGTCACCGCGTGGCGTGCACGGGCTGGCCGCGCTTGAGGCGCTCGCAAATGCCGTCGGCGCAAAACCATCGGACGCGAGACATCAGCCGCGCGCGCAGGAGGGCGTGCCGGCCGGGCCCCTGAATCCGTCAACGATCGCACAGGTATTGTCTGCGGTAATCCCCGAAAACGCCATTGTCGTTGACGAATCTGTCACCACCGGACGCGAGAGCTTTGCGCTGACAGCCGGTGCGCGGCCGCATGACTGGTTGCAGAATATGGGCGGCTCCATCGGCTATGGCATTCCTGTGGCCACCGGAGCTGCGGTCGCCTGCCCCGACCGGCAGGTCATCTGCCTTTCAGGCGATGGTTGCGCCATGTACACGCTCCAGGGGCTTTGGACCCAGGCGCGCGAAAGTCTCAATGTGATCACTCTCGTCTTCGCCAACCGCGCCTATCAGATCCTGCGACAGGAATTTGCCGGCGTCGGGGCGGGGCTGCCGGGAGAGAAGGCAGCCGCCATGCTCAGTCTGGAAAATCCGTCGCTGGATTTTGTCGCGCTCGCCAAGGGCATGGGCGTTCCCGCCGTGCGGGTCGAGACAAGCGAAGCCCTGGCCAGTGCGATCGAGAACCGGATCGGCGAAGCCGGGCCATTTCTGATCGAAGTCGCGCTTTGAACTATTGCGGAATTTTTTGCACATATAATCACACGATTATGGATGTTTTCAACGGTGTCCGACGGTGGCACATTGGTGTGGTCGAACCGTAGGAGATATCCATGGACGCCGTAGACCGGAGCTTTTTTCGCCTGACAATGTCGTGTTTTGCAACTGGCGTCGCAATCCTGACGACGGCTTCCGAAGGCAGGCGCTATGGCATGACCATCAACTCGCTGACGTCGGTGTCGCTCGATCCCGCACAGATTCTGGTTTGCATCAATCATGGCAGCCCAACAGGCAACGCCATCAAGGAGCGAGGTCTGTTCGGCGTCAGTCTCCTGCATCATGGCCAGCATGTCGCAGCCACGAGCTTTGTCGGTCCGAATGCCGCCCGCTTCGACGCCATCGATTGCCATGACGGCGATCTCGGTATTCCGCTGGTCCATGGCGCGCTGGCGTCGTTGATCTGCCGCCCCGCCAACATCCTGAGCAGCGGCGACCACGAGATCATTATCGGCGATGTGATCCGGGCTGCCCGCGACGACGGCGAGCCGCTGATCTTCTTCGGCGGCAAGTTTGGCGGGTTTCAAGCGGGGTTTCCCTCAACCAAACAACAGAGATGCGTTGCATGAGCAGTTCCCAAAACAACAATACACCGGTCGCCTTCGTCACCGGCGCATCTTATGGCATCGGCGCGGCGACCGCCGCCGCCTTCGCCCGGGCTGGCTACGATGTGGTAGTTGGCGATCTGAGCGCCGATATGCTGATCGATACGATTTCCGGCATAGAGGCGCTTGGACGGCGCGGTCTGGCCGTCGCGCTTGATCTGCGCGATGACGCCAGCATTGCTGCAGCGGTGGATACCACACTTGCTGCGTTCGGCCGCATAGACGTCCTGGTCAACAATGCGGGCGTCCAGATGAAAAAGCCGGCGCTTGAGGTCAGCCGGCACGACTTCAACCGCGTGATGGATGTAAATCTGACCGGCGAATTCCTGATGTCCTGCGCCGTCGCCCGGCACTGGATCAACGCCAAACAGCCCGGCGTCATCGTCAGCGTCGCCTCTACACACGGCATTCAGGGCGTTCCCGACAGTTCGACCTATGGCATATCCAAGGCTGGTATCGCCCACATGACCCGCATGCTGGCGGTCGAATGGGCCAAACATGGCATCCGCGTCAACGCGATCGCTCCCGCCTCGACCGAAACTCCGACGCGTAAGGGTCTGCTCGACCCGGAAAAGCGGCCTGGCATGCTTGCTCGTTTTCCGCTCGGCCGGTTTGGCCAGCCTGACGATATGGCCGAAGCAATCGCTTTTCTCGCTGCCCCCAAAGCCAGCTTCGTCACCGGCCATATCCTGGTGGTCGATGGCGGCCTGACCGCGAAATAGTTCACCTAAGAGAAATTCAGCCATGGCAAATGCCGACGTCCCGCAACCCGGTGAAAGCAAATATCGTTTCATCCTGATCCAGGCGTTCCGGCTGCCGGCGGATTCTCCCTATCTGCACCGCAAGCTGACGGGCTCAAAGGAAGAGACGCTGATGGACTATCCGCTCGTTGCGCCCTTGCTTGAAGGCGTCGAGTGGGACCTGCATGGCGGTGCGCCGACGACCTATGGCAATTGGGCTGTCGAGAACCGGCAGGAATTCTGCTTTTCGGCGGCGGCCCGGCTGCCACTGGTGCGCGAGGCCTGCGAAAGCGGAAAATACAATGCCATCATCCTGCTTGGCGGTGGTGAACCCGGCTTTATGGAAGCGCGCGAAATCGCCCGGCCATTCGGCATCCCCGTCACCTCCTGCGCATTCTCGCAAATGCACGTGGCGACGATGCTCGGCAACAAGTTCAGCGTGATCGACGTGGCCGAGAGCCACAATATGTACTACTACAACCTCGTGGTGCAGCACCATATGGCAAGTCGCTGCGCATCCATACGCATGATCAATTTCCCGCATGAGCGTCCAGGCTGTGCGCCGGGACGCCCGCTCTACAAGGAGCGCGCCAAGGCCCGCTCCGGCGAGCGTTCAGAAGCAGTTGAAGAGGCGGTCGAACAGGCCGTCGCTGCGATCGAGGAAGACGGAGCTGAAGTGATCACGCTTGGCTGTTCCGGCATTTTCTGGTTGCAACCATATCTGCAACAACGCCTGAACGAACTCGGTTGGGAAGTGCCTGTTCTTCATGGCTACAAATGCGCCATCACGCTTGCCAAATTGATGGTTGATCTCGGCGTCGACGCCAGCGGTCTACTCGTGCCCGGCGATCGCCCGAAAAGGTGGCGCAAGAAGAAAGTATTCTGACCGTGCCGCCAGGGGGCGTGCACATCCGCGCCGGCAGGTAGATCAAATGACATCCCGTTCCCGGTCATGGCTTCCAACCAGCATGGATTCGCTCCGGGTCTTGCGGCACCGCAACTATGCGATCTTTATCGCTGGCAATCTGGTCGCCCTGACAGGCCAGTGGATGCAACGCATTGCGCTGGCCTGGCTGATTTGGGAATTGACACAATCGACGTTGTGGCTTGGGCTTCTCTCGGCAGCCGATCTGCTGCCGGCGACGCTGATTGGACTGGTCGGCGGGGTCATTGCCGA
>Ga0209573_1004381_pt1 | contig 13997 bp, 12 predicted proteins | sample TNRBio252014_DNA_FD_185870 | JGI IMG/M metagenome (GOLD analysis project Ga0209573, IMG submission 185870) | Wastewater treatment Type I Accumulibacter community from EBPR Bioreactor in Madison, WI, USA - TNR Reactor_6/25/2014_ DNA (SPAdes)... | ecosystem: Engineered > Bioreactor > EBPR >...
GCATGGTGTCCAGCAGCATGGCTCCTGGGCTGGATCAGATTCCCGAATCGTTGCTGCCGTCGCTGGCGGTCGCGGGAAGTCTGGACCTGAGCGGCTGGGCGATTTTTTGGATCGTCCTGGGATTCGTCGTCCTGGAAGTGATGCTGTCGCCGGTTTTTTACTGGCTGGGCGTGCGCAACCGCCCTTATTGAACGGGCCGGGCGCGCAGCCGGTGCAGGGTGATTTCCGGCGGACAGTTGAAGCGCACCCCGACCACCGAAGAGCCGGAGCCGGCTGAGGTGTAGCCGTGCAGGGTGTGGTGACGCCAGGGACCTTTGCAAAAGCGGCGCGGGCAATCGGCGTTGGTCATCAGGGCGACGCCGCCGGGCAGGCAGATTTGCCCGCCGTGGGTGTGTCCGCTGAGCATCAGGTCGAAACCGGCGTGCGCGGCCAGCCGGTACGGTTCCGGGGAATGAGCCAGCAGGATGGCGGCGGCCTGGTGCGGGATGGCGGCGGCGGCCTTGTGGAAATTGTCCACCTGGTAGTAGTGCGGATCGTCGATGCCGGCCAGATAGACCACAGCGCCGTCGCGCTCCAAAGTGACCGATTCGTTGAGCAGCAGGGTGACGTCGAGCTGTTCAATGTCGCCGGCCATGCGGATCGAATCATGGTTGCCGAGAATGGCGTAGACCGGACCGCGCAGATGCGGGCGCACCTGGGCCAGCGCGGCGATAGCGGCGTCATGGGGGCCATAGGTTTTGGCGCGGAAGTCGCCGGTGATGACGCACAGATCGTAATCGACCTCCTGCAAGCGTTCGATGAGGACCGCCGGATAGGCGGGGTCGGCGTCCAGATGCAGGTCGCTGAGGTGCAGCAGGGTGAAGCCGTCGAACGCCGCCGGCAGGCGGGCGAGGGTGATTTCGTTGCGGTGAATGCGCAGGTCGGCGGCATTGCGCAGTCCCCGGCGATACAGTCCCGCAGCGCGCAGCGCCAGGCGGATCAGGGCGTGGATCGAGTACCAGTTTTCGATGTGGAAAAAGGTGCGGCCCCGCCCGAAAATCTGCGTGGCGTGTTCGGCTTCGATACCGAGCCGTTGTTGCAAATGCACCCGGCCCAAGCGCTGCTCCAGTTGCTGATATTCAACCGATTCCCGATCCACGACGCGCCGCCTTTAAAGCCGTTGCCGCAGCACGTCACTGATTTCGGCGTCACTCAACACCAGCGGGTTGGTCTTCATGCTGCTGCCCCGGGAGTGGGCGACGATCTGCGGGAAGTCGCTATCCTCAATACCGTAAGCGTTCAATCGGGGCAGGTTCAGCCGCTCGGTCCATTCATCCAGTAACGCCAGCAGCGCAGCGTGTCCTTCTTCAGCGCTGGGGAAATGCCGTCCATACAGGAGATCGCCAGCACGGGCGTATTTGTGCCAGGCCAGGTTATCAGGATCGCGCGCCCGCAACGCCGCCAGATTGACGCGAGTAGCAGCCCCGACGAGCGTTCCACACACCACGCCATGCGGAATCGGGAAAAACGCGCCCAGCGGCGAAGCCAAGCCATGCACCGATCCCAAACCGGTTTGCGCCAGACAAACGCCGGACAGTAGCGCGGCGTAGGCCATTTGGGCGCGGCCCTCGGCAGCGTTTTTACCATTTTCATACCAGGCGAACAGTCCATCGCGCACCGCCTTCAGGCCGCTTTCCGCCAGTGCGTCGGTGAAGGGGTTGGCCTTGATTGAGACATAGGATTCCAGCAACTGCGTCAGCGCGTCCATGGCGTTGGCGGCGATTTGCGCCGGCGGACAGGAGGCGAGCAGATCGGGGTCCAGCAGGGCGTATTGCGGAACCAGTTGGTCGTCGCGGAAGGATTTTTTGAAGCCGTTGGGGCCGCGCACGCTGAGAACAGCGTTTTTGGTCGCTTCGCTGCCGGTGCCGGCGGTGGTGGGAGCGGCGATGAAGGGCAGTGCGGGACCGTGGTAAGGCTTCTCCGGCCCGACTCCTTCCAGATAGTTCATCACCGAGTCGCCCACCGGTAACAGGCCGGCGATGGCCTTGGCGGCGTCCAGCACGCTGCCACCGCCGATACCCGCCACGACGGTAAACGCCTTACCGTGAAATTGTCGAACTGCCTCATCGATGATCTGTGGCGAGGGTTCGTCGTTGATCCGTACCTGCGCCCAGTCGATGTCCGCCTTTTCCAGAGCGGTCAACAGAGCGCGCCAGTGCAGCGATTCCGGAAAGGAGCGCTGGCCGGTGACCAACAGCACGCGGTTGCCATATTGAGCGATGAGTTCGGGGAGTTTTTTAATGCCGCCGGCACAGAATTCAATGCGCGGCAGGCGGGCAATGGAGAAGGGAGCAATCATGGACGCTTTCCGGTTGAAGTCCCCTCTCTCGCTCGCGGGAGAGGGGCCAGGGGGTGAGGTCGTTGCCTAGAACCCGTACAGCGCCTTGTACTCTGCATCGCGACTGGCGATGAGTTGGGCGAGATTCAGCACCACCTTGCACTGTTTCCAGGTCGCATCGTCCTGCATCTTGCCGTCGATCATCACGGCGCCACTACCGTCAGGCATGGCTTCAACGACCCGCTTCGCCCAGGCCACTTCGTCCGCCTTCGGGCTGAACACCCGCTTGGCGATGGCAATCTGGTTCGGATGCAGGCTCCACGCGCCGACGCAGCCCATCAGGTAAGCATTGCGGAATTGATCTTCGCAGGCCGTCAAATCGGCAATGTCGCCGAACGGGCCGTAGAAGGGCAGTGCGCCGACACTGGCGCAGGCGTCCACCATCTTGGCCATGGTGTAATGCCACAAGTCCTGCTGCGCGGTGGGACGCGGCCCGTCGGGATTCTTCGGATCGGGATCGGTGCGCACCACGTAGTCGGGATGACCGCCGCCGACCCGGGTGGTCTTCATCCGCCGCGACGCCGCCAGATCAGCGGGACCGAGGCTCATGCCCTGCATCCGGGGGCTGGCGTTGGCGATCTCATCGACATTCGCCACGCCGAGCGCCGTTTCCAGAATGGCGTGAATCATTAACGGCTTTTTCACGCCGTATTTCGCCTCCAGTTGCGCGAGCAGTTGATCGGCGAAATGAATGTCCCACGCCCCCTGAATCTTGGGCAACATGATCACGTCCAGCTTGTTGCCGATTTCACCCACCAGTCGGATTAAATCATCGAGAAACCAGGGGCTGTCGAGGCTGTTGACCCGGGTCCAGAACTGGGTGTTGCCGAAATCGACGTTCTTGCCGATTTGCACCAGCCCTTCGCGGGCGGCTTCCTTGCGATCAATCGGCACCGCGTCTTCCAGATTGCCGAGCATGATGTCGACGGTCTTGGCGATATCCGGCACTTTGACCGCCATTTTGGGATTGCTGGGATCAAAGAAGTGGATCATCCGCGAGGGCAATACCGGAATCTCACGGAGTGGTTCGGGCGCGCCGACAACTTTAGGTTTAAAAAAATCACGGGGACTGCGCAGCATGGTTTTTTCCTCCATTTAAATCAGAACGCGATTGGGGAATTTTCCGGCAAGTTCACTGTAGTGAATCTCGCCGGTGTTTTTGTGGAACGTCATGTTCCCGTTTTTATCACAAATCCAGAATTCTCTAGCGCCCCTGGCGAAATACAATTCCCTTTTTTCATCCATTTCCATCGTAGTATTGGATGGAGACAGGATTTCTACGCAGAGTTCCGGGGCTTCACGAAAGGGATTATCACGACGATTTCTGGCGATAAAATCGTCCGAAGCCCAAGCGATATCAGCCACTTTCACGCCTTCGCGGGTTTGAACCGAGCATTCAGTAATAATGACGCCTTTTTCCAGCAGCCGGCTCAGTAAAGCCACAATTTTAGCTTGATACATGCCATGCTCATTGCTGGCCGGACTCATGACAATATGGCCCCATTTATCGGTTTGTATCTTGTAGGGGAGTTCCCGCAAAACCGGATTCGCGCAGATTTCAGTCCAGTTCATGGCAGAATTACTCAAACCGTTAGTTGCCCTCGCGCTTGCGGGAGAGAGGGATTGGGGGTGAGAGTATAAGTTTGCTGTTTCAACCTTCATATTTCCTGATCAGCATTTGCGCCGCCACCGTGGGCGGGATATGGCCGTTCACTACCGCCTCTTCAATATCGGTGCGGATGCTGCCGACGCCGGCGTGGTTGAAGAAGCTGGCGCGCAGGTGTTCCTCGACCATCGAGTATACCCAATCCAGGGTTTGTCGCTGTCGGCGTTTTTCAAGTACGCCGCTGGCGGTGATCTGCTGGCGGAAGTCGCTGATCACGTTCCAGATAGCATTGATGCCCTCACCAGTGAGCGCCGAGCAAGTATAAGCCTTGGTGCGCCAGCCTTCGGTGGCCGGGGCGAGATAATGCAACGCCCGGTTGTAGTCGGCGCGGGCGGCGTGGGCACGGAGCCGGTTATCGCCATCAGCCTTGTTCACCAGCAGCGCATCCGCCAATTCCATAATGCCCTTTTTGATGCCCTGCAATTCGTCGCCAGCCCCGGAGATCATCAGCAGTAGGAAGAAATCGACCATGGAGCGGACGGTGGTTTCGCTCTGACCCACGCCGACGGTTTCCACCAGGATCACGTCGAAACCGGCAGCTTCGCAGACCAGAATGGTTTCACGGCTTTTACGGGCGACGCCGCCCAAAGTACCACTGGACGGGGACGGGCGGATGAAGGCGCGCAGGTCGCGGGACAGTAGTTCCATGCGGGTCTTGTCGCCGAGAATGCTGCCGCGCGTCACCGTGCTGCTGGGATCGACGGCTAACACTGCGATCTTGTGCCCCTGCTCGCACAGGTGTAGGCCCAGGGCTTCGATAAAAGTGCTTTTGCCCGCGCCGGGGACGCCGGTGATGCCGACGCGCACCGAGTTGCCAGTGTAGGGAATGAGTTGGCGTAATACCTCTTGTCCCATATCGAAATGGGCTTGGGCATTACTTTCGACCAAGGTAATGGTTTGGGCGACGACATTGCGGTCACTGGCCAATACACCAGCGACGTATTCATCGACGGTGAGGCGCTTGCGGCGCGGCGTGGTCGGGCGGGAAACGGCGACGCTGGTCTGGCCTCTGAGGCCATCGTGACCGCCGTCAACGCCGGCCATGACCGAGGTGGTGAATGCGGAACCGGCGTTTGGGGGAACCCAGTCGGGTCGTTGGGTGGAATCGCTCATGGGTGGAATCTTGCGCACGGGAGTTGGGGATGATGGAGTGGCGCTTATTCAATTCTGGCGGGTTATGCTGCGCTAACCGGCCCTATGCGCTATGGGCTGAATGGCGTTTCATTCCTTTGCTGTTTATCGGCTTCCTGTTTTCTAATTTTTGCTCCTGCACTCGAATGGGCGAGCGAAAGACAAACTTTCCTTAATTGATTAACTGTTTTTAAGCGACGGGTAATCGCCTGTTTGCTCATATCAATTTTCATCGATTAATCCTGATAAATACTTGATATCATCTTCATCCTGACCACGGCTATTTGGGAGTTGGTTAGCAGAAATGCAAAATTATTTAATTGGTTTCTTTTTGCTTCTCTTCATAACTTCAAATTCTTCTAGTATCTGAGTGATTGGATACTTTATAGGTATTTCATCAGGGTTAAGGTGTACTTTTTCTCCGTCAATTTCTATAATAGTCATATTTTGACCACTTAGCTTATGTCTAAGTTGATCTCCACACCTCAAATTAGGGGGTATCTGTAGCTCTTTTTTACCTTGATCAATTTTACTAAGTACTTTGGGGATTGCAGTATCACTCCAATCTATAAGATTTCCACCATGAACAATTTGACAACCATCTTTGATCATTTCTTCGAGATATTTTGCCAGCATGTCATACTCTTGCATCAAAGAACTCATAGTTATTTCCTCAACTTTAGGTTTCAATAATCTCAAAATCAGTTTCGAGTTTTTTGCATAAATCTGACAAAACTTTTAATCCTCGGTCTCGTGAATAATGACTCTCCATCGTGTAATCATCATATTTTACTGGATAAAAAAAACTCTCTTCCGTTTGGATGTGTCGGCTTTTTTTCATTTGTAATAATATATCGTTGTCGGCTTGCTCCCCAAGGTAATGGCAATTTAAGAATGAGCTGCTGATCAACAAGATACTTTAAAACATCTTCAAATAATAATCGTAAGGTTTCATTTGAAAATAATTTTCCATTTATTTTTACTGCTATCCGTCCTGCTACACGTCCTTGACTAACGTTAATGTCAGAAGTACTAAAATCAATCGTTCCAGTTGATAAAAGAACATCATAAATAGAATCAAAAACATCGCTATATTTTTCGTAAAGAGAAAGAGCCATTCGTTTTTCTTCGTTTGTAATTGCCATTTTTATTCCCTTATACCGAATCTTGAGATTTTTAATATACTGAATAATAAACGGCTTGACCTTTTCATTAAGATTTGGATGATCAAGGAGAGGTATCAGAAACTTGTCATTGAGTAACTGATAATCAAAGCAATACCAACGCTCATCTCCAACAGTGCTAACTGAATTATTCCCCAAATTAGGGGAAATATATGTCAAAACATTAATATCTTGGGGATGGTTTTCAGAAAGCCAATCAGCATATTTTTTAGATTGTTCTTTACTAGGTCGAGAATCGATTTTTAATTCAACAATACAGTTAAACTTTTTGATAATACCCTGATTATCTAAAGCATTTGCGGTAATAAAAACATCAAATCTACCGACTCCATTAATACTTGTTTCCTTTGAAATATTTTCATTAGGTGTTACTTCGATATCAGTGAACGTACCTGTAGCAAGTATATTTAATAAAATCTGATTGATATGGTTTTCAGGTTTACGACATTCCTTATCAACAAGCAGTAACAAAAATCTCCTTAATGTATAGTCAAACAGTAGATGCGAACCATTAGAATCCAATAACCACCCTAAAAAACATGAGTGCCACCGCTCATAATGTGTTCTTCCAACAATCTTAAAAAAATTTGGCTCACTTAAAATGTTTTCAAATTTTATGAACTCCGACTCTGAGATCAACCCTAGTAGTTGTTCTGTAAAGTTCTGATGTTTTCCAATTTTCTTTGCCATAATTTGTGAAATATCATTCTACATTGATTCTTCCTCATTTTTATTGACTATAACATCATAGACTAATGAAGCGATTGTGTCATACCACGGAATATAATCACCGATTTTATCTTCGATGATTTTTATTTCATCAATAGTTAAATCTCGTGATAGCTCATCATTTGCAACACGTTGCAAATCTTCAACATTAAGAGAATAAACTATCCGCTTGTTTCTTGATACTTCTGGTTTACTTTTCATAACTAATTCTCCTGTGATTATGAATCGGGTTTATTACCTAACAAGTAGTAGACACCCTAAAAAGTGTATTTTTTCACCCCAAGGCGGTGTATATCAACTTTTGACGGTAGCAGTATGTATTTCAGTTTCAACAACATACGTTGAACCGCAACTGCATGTATTCCCTAAATCACGGAAAGAGCTAACAGAGTTAAACAGGGTGGGCAATGCCCACCCTACCATCTTTCACATCACCCTCATGCCGCCAGACGCAGGTTCAACTCCTCAATCACCTTCTGCGCGGCGACCGGAACCACCGTGCCGGGGCCGAAAATTGCCGCAGCGCCATTCGCCTTGAGGTACTCATAGTCCTGGGCGGGAATGACGCCGCCCGCCACGACCATGATGTCCTCGCGGCCCAGCTTCTTCAGTTCCGCAATCAGTTGCGGCAGCAACGTTTTATGCCCTGCCGCCAGCGAACTCATGCCGACCACATGCACGTCGTTCTCCACCGCCTGCCGGGCCACTTCCTCCGGGGTCTGGAACAGCGCGCCGATGTCCACGTCGAACCCAAGATCGGCGAACGCAGTGGCGATGACCTTGGCCCCCCGGTCATGGCCGTCCTGACCAATCTTGGCGACCAGAATACGCGGACGGCGGCCTTCACGCTGCTCGAACTCATCCGCCATCTGCCGCACTTTGGCGATTTCCTCGGCGTCGCCGAATTCGCTGCCGTACACGCCGGAAATGGCGCGGATAACCGCCTTGTGCCGGCCAAACACCTTCTCCATCGCATCAGAAATTTCACCCAGTGAAGCCCGGGCGCGGGCTGCCTCGACCGCCTTTTCCAGCAGATTGCCAGAACCGGCGCTGGCCGCTTCGGTAATCGCGTTCAGGCAGGCTTTGACCTTGGCCTCATCGCGATGAGCGCGCAGTTTCTGTAAGCGCTGCACCTGCGCTTCACGCACGGCGGTATTGTCGATGTTGAGAATATCCAGCGGGTCTTCCTTGGACATCCGGTACTTGTTGACGCCGACGATGGTTTCCTTGCCGGAGTCGATATGCGCCTGCCGCCGGGCCGCCGCTTCTTCAATGCGCATCTTGGGCAGGCCGGTTTCAATAGCCTTGGTCATGCCGCCGAGGCTTTCCACTTCCTGAATGTGGCCCCAGGCGCGCTTGACCAGCTCATGGGTCAGCGCCTCGACATAGTAGGAACCGCCCCACGGGTCCAGCACCTTGCAGATCGCCGTTTCGTCTTGCAGATAAAGCTGGGTGTTGCGGGCGATGCGCGCCGAGAAATCGGTCGGCAGGGCGATGGCTTCATCCAGCGCATTGGTGTGCAGCGACTGGGTATGGCCCAGCGCCGCCGCCAGCGCTTCCACGCAGGTGCGGGCGACATTGTTGAACGGGTCCTGTTCCGTCAGGCTCCAGCCCGAAGTCTGGCTATGGGTGCGCAGCGCCATCGACTTGTCGCTCTTCGGGTTGAACTGCTTGATGATCTTCGCCCACAGCAGCCGCCCGGCGCGCATCTTGGCGACTTCCATGAAGTAGTTCATGCCAATCGCCCAGAAGAACGACAGGCGCGGGGCGAACGTGTCGATGTCCATGCCGGCCTTGATGCCGGTGCGCACATATTCCAGCCCGTCGGCCAGGGTGTAGCCGAGTTCCAGATCCGCCGTCGCGCCGGCTTCCTGCATGTGGTAGCCGGAGATCGAGATGCTGTTGAACTTCGGCATCTCCTTCGAGGTGTAGGCGAAGATGTCGCCGATGATGCGAATTGACGGATCGGGCGGGTAAATGTAGGTGTTGCGCACCATGTACTCTTTCAAAATGTCGTTCTGAATGGTGCCAGTGAGCTTGTCATGGGGAACGCCTTGTTCTTCCGCCGCGACGATGTAGAACGCCATCACCGGCAACACCGCGCCGTTCATGGTCATGGACACGGACATCTGATCGAGCGGAATGCTGTTGAACAGAATTTCCATATCCAGGATCGAGTCAATCGCCACGCCGGCCTTGCCGACATCGCCCACCACGCGCGGATGATCAGAGTCATAGCCGCGATGGGTGGCCAGGTCAAAGGCAATCGACAGCCCCTTCTGCCCGGCGGCCAGGTTGCGGCGGTAGAAGGCATTCGACTCTTCGGCGGTGGAGAAACCGGCGTACTGGCGCACCGTCCACGGCTGGGTCACGTACATGGCCGGGTAGGGGCCGCGCAGGAACGGCGGCACCCCGGCGGTATAGCCCAGATGCTTCAAGTCTCTGAGGTCATCCCGGGTGTACAGCGGATTGACGTCGATCTGCTCCATGGTCGCCCAGACCCATTGCTCCAGGGTCTTGCCGGTGGTCTTTTCCACCGCGGCCTTCCACTCCGCGAAACTGGGCTTGGGGAAATCCAGGCCATAGGCCATCGAGGTGAAATCAGGTGATTGGCTCATTGGGCGACCCCCATTTTCTTTTGCAGCATAGTCAACAGCCCCAGGCAGTTGGCGTTCAGGTGGATGAAATCATCGACGCCGGCGGCCTTGAAAGCTTCGACGTGATCCGCAGGATAGCCTGCCAGCAGTACGGTGAGACCGGGCTTGGCCTGCTTGAGTTTCTGGGTCAGCGGCGGGACGATCTCCGGATAGGTGGCGTCGGTGGAGCAGATCACCACGGTTGCCGCGCCGGATTGCAGCGCGGCGGCGGCGGCTTCATCCGGGGTGTTGAAACCGGCGGGGTAGATCGTTTCAAAGCCGCCGACGCCCAGGAAAGCAGTGGCGAAGTCGGCGCGGGCCTTGTGCTGAGTCAATGGCCCCATTACCGCCAGGAAGATTTGCGGGCGCTGGCCGGTGCGCGCCAGATAGGCATCGGTCGCTTCGCGCAGCTTCTCAAACGGTAATGCGCCGCGCTGGACGCACACCGCGTTGAGGGTCGGACCGGGCTGTGCGCTGGTCCGCGCCGCCTGGGCGATTTCGCCCAGCGTGGCGCCGGCCAGGGCGGCCTGAATCGCCGCAGCAACGGGATTGTCGCCTTGGGCGAGTTGCGCCAGCGCCGCCTGTTTCTGCGCCTGATTCGCGCCGGCCCGCGCCTGCTTCAGCGCCGCCGCCCGTTCGGCTTGCAGCGCGGCCACATCGATCTTGGCGGCTTCCAGCCGGGTTTCCTTCAGATTTGGATACATATTCGCGCCGACGAAAATGTCCTTGCGCCTGGCGATATTGGCGGCGCGCTGGGCGGCGGTGTCAGCGACCTGACCCTGCGGCCAGCCGGCGGCCAGCGCCTTGGCCATGCCGCCCTGTTTCTCAACCTCCTGGAAGATGGCCCAGCTCTGTCGGGCCACCGCGTCGGTCAGATTTTCGATATACCAGGAGCCGCCGGCCGGATCGACGGTATGGGTGATGTGGGTCTCTTCGCGCAACACGGTATGGGTGTTGCGGGCGATGCGCCGGGAGAATTCATCCGGCGTGTTGATCAGTTCATCGAACGGTGAGATATGCAAACTGTCGCAGCCGCCGACGATGGCGGAGAACGCCTCGGTCGTGCCGCGCAGCAGATTGACATGCGGGTCGTACACCGTCTGGTTCCAGGCGGACGTGCGGGCGTGAATACTCATCTTCTGCGCTTCGGCGTTGCCGCCGAAGGCCTGGACGATCTTGGCCCACAGCATCCGGGCGGCGCGCAGCCGGGCGATTTCCATGAAGAAATTGGAACCAATAGAGAAGGCGAAACGAATGCGCGGAGCCGTGTCATCGATGCTCAGACCGCGCGCCTGCATGGCCCGCAGGTATTCCACCGCCGTCGCCAGAGCGAAAGCCAGTTCCTGGGTCGCGCTGGCCCCGCCGTTGTGATAGGGATGACCCTGTACGGTGAGCGTTTGCAACTGCGGGGCATTGGCCTTGGCCCAGCCGGTCAGTTGCGCCATGACGTCATACACGCCGTTCAGATCGCGGGGCAGATGGCCGTGGCAGGCCAGATGACCGAGCGGGTCCATGCCAATCGCGCCGCGCAGCTTGTCCAGCGGCTTGCCCTGCTGCTGGACCAGCGCCGCCAGCAGCGCGGTGAAGCTCAGAGCGCTGGTATCAGCCTGCACGTAGATCGACGTGGTTTCGAGATCGACGCCGGCCAGCGCTTCGGCCAGATCAGCGAGGCTGGACAGGGATAATCCCTCTTTACCGACCTCTTCAGCCGCTGCCTGATCAGCGTCCACGCCGTGCAGCGTTGGATGATCAAGGACCAGATTGACGGCGTTCTGGCCGCGTTCCAGATCCGCGCGCAGCGCGGCGTTGAAGGCGGCGGGCGTCGCGCAGGGGATTTCCTGGGCAACATCCCAACTGCTGGCGACATAGCCGAGCAGGCTTGTGCCCCGGACGTAGGGCGCAAAGCCCGGCAGGCTGTCGATCTGCGGCAGGCCAGCGATATCTTCCTGCCGGTACATCGGCTGCAGGTTGATGTTTTCGTAAGTCTTGGTGACCAGTCGCTTCTCGAACGGTGCGCCCTTGAGAACCTTGTCGATGGCTTTACGCCATTCCTCGTAAGGGGTAGGGGGGAATTCGTCGAACGTGGGAGCGGTCAGATCCGCTGCTTGTGGGTTTGCCATGCACATCCTCCAGGGGGATCGAAACACGTTGGGTGAGCGATACCGGGAAAGTATAACCGAAGATTTCCTCAATTCCCGGTCAGGGTGAAAGCCGGGGAGCCAGGTTGCAATCGCGGGGTTCAATGACATACTGAATGAGGTTTGTTTCCCCCTCTCCCCCACTCCTCTCTCCCACTGGGGGAGAGGGAAGTGAAGAATGACTCCAACCATCAACCCCAGGAGGTTTTTGTGTCTGATCGACCCTTCAAAGTGCTGGGCATCCAGCAAATCGCCATCGGCGGGCTGGACAAGAGCAAGCTGAGCCGGCTCTGGGTGGACACCCTTGGCCTGACCCTGACCGGCAATTTCCGCAGCGAACGGGAGAATGTGGACGAGGACATTGCGGCCATCGGTTCCGGCCCCTTCAAGGTGGAAGTGGATTTGATGCAGCCGATTGATCCCGGCAAATCGCCCAAGGTGCATGACCCGCAGTTGAATCATATCGGGCTGTGGATTGACAATCTGGCGGCGGCGGTGGAATGGCTGACCGCCCAGGGGATGCGCTTCACCCCCGGCGGCATCCGCAAGGGTGCTGCGGGTTATGATGTCTGCTTCGTGCATCCCAAGGGCAATGAGGCGACGCCGTTGTGCGGCGAGGGTGTGCTGATCGAATTGATTCAGGCGCCGCCGGAAGTGATCGAGGCGTTCGCCAAGGTTCAAGCTTGATTCGTTAGCTGCTGATCCGATCAGGCCCGGCGTCAAAACCGGGCTTTTTTATGCGTGGTGATTCGGTCAATCGTCACGAAAATCGCCGGCAAGCTTGCCGGATCGGCTTTTTTGTCTTTCCAGGTTTACTGTGGTGAGGATCGCGCTATGCTGAAAGGAAAACCTCGCCATGCACCCGGAACAATACTCTCGTCGCATCTTGCTCTGCGTCTCCGGTCTGTCGCCGCAGATCGTGACTGAAACCCTGTACGCTCTGACGGTTACGGGCGAACCCCGCTTTGTCCCGACAGAAATTCACCTGCTGACTACGGCTGACGGCGCGGAACGGGCGCGGCTAACCCTGCTCAGTGAAGATCCGGGCTGGTTCCGCCGGCTGCGCCAGGATTATGGTCTGCCGGCCATCCATTTTACGCTGGACAGTTTGCATATTCTCCGTGACGCCAACGGGCGGCTCCTACGCGACATCCGCGAGGTGGCCGATAACGAGGCCATCGCCGACGCTATTACTGCTCAAGTGCGCGAGCTGACCGCCGATCCCGATTGCGCGATTCACGCCTCCATCGCCGGCGGGCGCAAAACCATGGGGTTCTATCTGGGTTATGCCCTGTCGCTGTTGGGTCGTCCCCAGGATCGGTTGTCGCATGTGCTGGTGTCCAGTCCCTTTGAATCCCATGCGGATTTCTTCTACCCGACGCCGCAGCAGCGGGTGATTTACACCCATGAGAATCAACCGCTCGACGCCAGCGATGCAACCGTGATGCTGGCGGACATTCCCTTCGTGCGGCTGCGCGACGGCTTGCAGGCGGCGCTGCTGGAGCCAGGGGCCAGTTTCAGCGCGGTGGTGGCGCAGGCGCAGCGCAATCTGGCCGCGCCGTCGCTGACGCTGGATAGGGCCACCTGCCGGGTGCGCTGTGGCGAAACTGTGTTGCGGTTGACGCCGATCAGTTTTGCCTGGCTGGCCTGGTTCGCACGGCGGGCCAGCGAGGGGCTGCCGGCCATTCACCACACTGAGGCCGACTTCGGCGAGTTCCTGGCGGAATACCGCGCGCTTACCGATGAACTGTCGAGCGAATACGAGCGCGCCGCCAAGGCTTTGAGCACGGACCGACCGGAGGATTGGCAGCATTACTTCGAGCAGCGCACCAGCAAGCTGAAACGGGAACTGGTCAAGGCGCTGGGCTTGCCCGGCGCTCGGCCGTATCTCATTCAGGGCGATGGTCGGCGTCCGCGCTCCCGCTATGCCCTGCGGCTGGAACCACAGCGGATTCAGTTCGGTTCGGTGGGGGAGGAGTGAGCGGCAAGCTTGCCGATTATGACAAGGCTGTATTTTGGTGGATCATGACACACGACAAACATTAACAGGGACCTTCAATGAAACCACATGATCATGTAGTACTGGGCGCTCTGTTCCACGATATTGGCAAGTTCTGGGAGCGCGCCGACCGCTTG